>ERZ808028.1077-NODE-1077-length-17959-cov-6.104519_pt1 | contig 17959 bp, 15 predicted proteins | sample MGYA00380184_ERZ808028 | MGnify/ENA primary metagenome ERZ808028 (study PRJEB31490, sample SAMN06133397) | mouse gut metagenome | isolation source: J8_1 | host: mice | place: China: Chengdu | collected 2015-05 ...
AAGAGCAGGGTACATATTTCTATATACCTTGCTCTGTAAAGAGCGTCACTGCTGATGCCTTAACTAAATGACATTGGTATTCTACTCTGCGATTTTTATAATTATTACAATCAGACATCATACCGTCTTCCACATTACAATTCTTCCACCCTGCAAGAATGTTTTTTCATCCTCCTGTCATAGCTAATCCCAACAGCCAAAACCCTCCCCTCAAACTTCGGCTTTTCCCCCAATTTCCCCTGAAAACGAAGGACATACCTTTTATCTCTAATCTGCCTAATTGCCTCCTCTGGCTTTCCATCAACCTTCAATTCCAGAATCAAAGCGTCTCCCCTTCTATGCTGCGGATAGAATATAAAATCCACATACCCCTTTCCCGCCTTATCCTCTCTCTCCACACGATACTCATCTCTCGCAGACAGATAGACCAGATTCACAAGGGCAGACAGTTCAGTCTCGTGATTATACGATAAGATCGGCGACTCCGTATCATGTGCAAATTCCAAAATCTGGGCCATTATCTTTGTATCGCCTGCCAGCGTAGCCGCAAGCATCTTCTCCGACTGCCTTGCCAGACTATAAACGTATCCAAGACTTTCCTTTGACAATAACAATTCGTCAAATCTGTCCATCAGCTCCTTGTTGGGAATGAACACCCTGCCAGACCCATCTTCATAAGTCAACAAACCGTAAACAACCATAGCTGAATAGATCTGGTCTTTTGTATCCAACCTGGCCGCAGTCGCCGCGTACTCCTGTATCCTGGCCTTCACACCTTCCCCGGACACCATCAGCACAAGATCATCTCTGATATCTTTAACATTATTTTTGATATAGTAATAGCACTCCTCATACGGACCGGAACCCGTCCAATAGCTTTTCAACTGATTATCCGTCAAAGCGCACACAACAGAACGGGGATTATAAAGTCTCTCGCCAACCGCCGTATAATAGCCGTCATACCAAAACCGCAGGTCATCCCGCGAAATCTTCGGTATCCTTGTAGTCTGTATATATATCTCAAATAGCCGGTCAACCTCTTTTTCCAAGAATCCGAAATATTCACCATACAATTCAGACGCAGCCATACTATATTCCTTGAACATGTTAATCTCTGAACCGCTGGAATATTTCGCTATTGGCAGAACTCCAGTCATATAAGCAAATTCTATATACGCCTTGTCCTTAAGCAGAGCCTTCAAAAGCCTCAGGAATTCCTGCCTATCCCCTTCGGAAATAAACGGCATATGAAATGCAGCATCCCACTCGTCGAACACGAACACAAACCTTTGCCTTGTCTTCTGAAAAATCTCTGTCATGATATCCCAGACTGCTTTGGATGTATCTGAAACAATTTCCGGATATGCAGAACTTAAATCTTCCTTTAATCCCTCTAAAATTCTCGTAATGTATTCATCAAAGCAGGAACATCTCTCCGGAATCTCACTAAAATCAATATAGACCACCGGATATCTGTTCATACACTCCCGAACCTGCTCTTTGTCTATGCCGAATTGAGCCGGGGTGCTTGTGTCCCCATCCGTCCGTCCTTCCTTTCTGTCTGACAGAATATTCAAACCTTCAAATATGGGCGCCCCGTCCGCTGTTCTTCCAAAAAAAGCGGCAACCATATCTGCCATCACACTCTTGCCAAACCTCCTCGGCCTGGTAATGCAGACATATTTCTGCCCGTCTATGCTGACTGCCGAAATTAACTCTGCAATCATCAAAGATTTATCAACAAAAAATCGAGTCCTCACAATATCCTTATAACGCTCTGACGGAACAATGCTGTCTAAAAACATCCCCATATTTAAGACCTCCTCTTTATGACTGATGATAACATGGCCATGGGATGTTTACAAGAAAAAGTTCGTCCCTTCTCACTTTGCCTTCCATCGTTCCATATTACACAGCGCCCTCCAGGCCGTATACTTTCCCTTCAAAAAAGCATCCACATACTTCCGTTCTTTTTCATTGAGGAATACCTCATATTCCCCAGTAATCCTGCAAAGCAGCCGCCTAACCGTATAACACCCCAATTCAAAAGCCAACGGATGATATTTTTTATTCATCCGGTAAAACACAATCACCCCAAACTCGCGTATTGTCAACTTCAAAATATTCACGTCAACCTTTATCTTCTGACGATACATAAATTCCAGCGTCGCATACGCAAGGAATACATGGTCAAGCCCCTTGGGATTCACTTCCTTAGTTCCCCAGGTATGCAGAATTGATGTCGGATTATCTTTCCTATAACGATATAAGGGTAAATCAACATACTCAAACGTCTCCGCCATATAGAACAATAAATGTGCAATCATCATATCCTCATAAAGATACCCTGCCGGAAAACGAATCTCTTCCCACATCTCCCTTTTATAAACCGCACCCCACGCATACGTAAAACTTAGCATATCCTCCCCTAATCCGTTATGATAGCTGGATTTTACCCGTCGGTACCTTCCGGACGGGAGTGTCGTACCGTCCGAATACATCTGATAAAAATCAGCCTTTACAATGTCAGCCTTGGCCTGTGCCGCTTTCTGCATTAAGACCTGGATATAATCCTGCTCTACACAGTCATCCCCATCCACAAAACTGATATACCGTCCTCTTACCTTCTCCAATCCTGCATTTCTTGCACAGGAAAGCCCCTTATTCTCCTGATGCACAACGCTGACCATTGGATAATTTTCGGCATACTTATCGCAAATCATCCCCGACGAATCCACTGAACCGTCATCCACCAGAAGCACTTCATAGACGAATTCCGTCTTTTGGTCCATCAATGACTGAATACACTGGCCAATGTATTTTTCAATATTATATACCGGCACAATCACGGATACATCCACTTGTGAATCTACTTCCCTATTCTTCCATGTATATTCATAGGGAAATTGATAAGAATATCCCAGAATTTCCGCCTTTTTTATCAAAGCTTCAATAGCACAGTCTCTCTCAAAATCCCCCCCCTTATATTTATAAGCCATATCGGTATACTCGGCCAAAAGCCAGACAAGCGCTCTTTTCACGCTTCTCTTAATTACGCCCATCCTGAATCTCTCCTTCTATTTCTCCCTCGGCATCCTACAGTCTCCCAATTTTGCTATTTCGCCCTCCACATCTCACAAGCGCCATATTCCAGTACGTCTCCAATCCTCCTGCTGGCATGGCCGTCCCCATACGGATTACATGCCTGCGCCATCTGATTGTAAGCCTCTTCATTTTCTAATAATTCCTTAAAATTTTCGTAGATAACCTCCTCCTTTACGCCCACCAGCTTAAGAGTTCCGGCCTCTATCCCTTCCGGTCGTTCCGTAGTGTCTCTCATCACCAATACCGGTCTGCCGAAAGAAGGAACCTCCTCCTGAATCCCTCCTGAATCCGTAAGACACAGAAAACACCGCGCTTCAAAGTTATGACAGTCAAATACTCCGATTGGCTCAATCATATGTATTCTGTCACAACCGTCAAGCTCCTCCTCGGCCGCCTTCCTGACTGCAGGATTCATATGAATGGGATACACCGCTTTACAATCCGAGTGCTCGTCAAGCACACGGCGGATCGCCCGAAACATCTGACGAAGCGGGCGGCCTAAATTTTCACGCCGATGAGCCGTTATGAAAATGAGTTTATCATGTCCAACCCAATCAAGCTCTGGATGAGTATAGTCCTCCCTCACGGTATGCGACATAGCGTCAATCACCGTATTGCCTGTAATATAGATGTGTTCCGGATTCTTTCCTTCTCTTATCAAGTGTTCTGCCGCAAGCTGCGTAGGCGCAAAATGATATCGGCTTATGATAGAAACTGCCTGACGGTTAAATTCTTCCGGATATGGGGAGTCAAGCTTATATGTCCTTAAGCCTGCCTCCACATGTCCCACGGGAATCTGCAAATAGAAACAAGCCAACGCAGTTACAAATGCTGTACTCGTATCCCCATGTACCAAAACCACATCCGGATTTACCTTCTCTAACACCGTCTTAACCTTCCCTAATATTGCCTCCGTAATGTCAAACAGAGTCTGTCCTTCCTTCATAATGGATAAATCATAATCCGCCGCAACCTCAAAAGCCCCTAACACCTGATCCAGCATCTGCCTGTGCTGGCCGGTAACACAAACCACTGTTTCTATCCCTTTTCGAGTTTTTAACTCACGAATCAAAGGACACATCTTTATTGCTTCCGGTCTTGTGCCAAAGACCAGCATTATCTTTTTTGTCATTGTGGATTTCCTTTCCTAATCAGTGAATATTGTATTTGGCACAAGACTATTAAGATGGCGGCTTGTATGAAAGCATACCTTCCAAGAGATGCCAAAAAACATTGAAGAATAAGCAATATAATGGATACAATCTGCTTGCTCCACTTCACTTTCATCATGATAATATTTCTTAAATCTAACGTTCTTACCAGCCATACCACAAAGTATCCCACAAACGTTGCAAACGCGGCCCCCATTGTTCCCCAAACAGGTATAAGCAGAAAATTCAGACAGGTGTTTACAAGGGCGCCCGCCATTGTTGTCTTGGACACGCTCTTTGTCCTCTTTACAGCAGTATATAAACACCCCTCAAATAAACTGATTCCGTTAAACACTGTGCCAATCATGAGTAACGGCACGTATTTCCATGCTTTATAAAAATCATTGGAATATAAAATCCCTGCAATCACGTTGTTGAAAAGCAGGATTACCGAGCAGCCAAGGATTGAGATGCCGCAATACAGATGATAAATATTGCCGACAAACCCATCCTTATCCTGGCTGTCGAATTCCTTGATTGCAGAAACAGACCATGCGTTGTAAAAAACACCCTGCAATGTGGATAATATTGTGGGAATCTTGTAGGAAACCGAATAGATTCCATTGGACCCCGCCCCGCAAAAATAGCTAAGAATATATCTGTCGCTGGCATTATTCAGCCACCACGCAAGAGAGTTAAAGATTAATGGAGTGCTGTATAAAAGCATGGTTTTTAACAATACAAAATCAAATCTTATCTTCAAAGTATGAATAATACTTGTGCGTAAAACACAATAGACCACCCCTGCCAGGGAACTGACAGCCTGCGCTATAAGATAGCCATTCACACCGATTTTCAGATATAACAGCAACAGCATATTCAGAATACAATTCAACAGCGTAGTCAGCAGAGAACTGACAACAATGACCTCCACTCTTTCTGTGGCTTTCAGATACATTTGAATGGAATTAAAAAAGGCTGCTACCGCAAAGCTAATAAATAAAAATGCAAGGTATTTATCCTCGATTGCAAGTACACCCAAAAACTTCAGTAGATAAAGGAGAATACCCAGAAAACATGTGTTGATTGAAATCGTCTTTACGCTTACCGAAATCACCTGCTCCGAATAATATTCTTTATCCAGGCAGAATCTTAAAACCGCATCCTGAATATTGAATGTAAACACAGGAAGCAAAAGCGATACCGTGGTTGTCATCAAATCCGCAGTCCCATAGTCAGAAGTAGATAATACATATGTATATAAAGGGACGAGTAAAAACGAAATAATTTTTGTACCAAAATTACTAAGGGTAAACAGGAGTGTATTCTTTGTCAAATCTTTATATTTAGAATTTTTTATAAAATTTCTCATTTAAACAACGCTTTCTTCAATCTCCTCTTTACGAAAACCAGAACAGGCCCCACCTTTTCACAGAATCTTCTTTCCTTCTCAAGAGGCGCCACATACACGCTCACAAGCTTTTCAAGCCTAGTAGAGTTCTCCTGCAATTCTCCCAAAAATTTCTCCCGATTCAGCGGTTTGGGAACATTTACCGTTTGCTGATAACGGAAATAGTTCTCGCTGCCTGCCGCTTCTATCCGTCCTTTTTGGCTCTTTTCCAACTCCTCCATCCATGCCCTGCCTGTCTGCGTCAAAACCACCGCCATGCTAACGCCCGTTTTATCACTGTCATACATGGGGCCCCAAAAATCCCCGATTCTTAAGTCCGCCTCGCTTTTATCCCTAAAGGGACATTCAAAACATTGCTCTGCGTAACAGATTCCATGCTCAAACGAAAGGAAATAGGGATCTTTACTCTGATGGCAGATATGTTTTTTCCTAGAATCAGCCGTATATATATATCTCTCTCTCCAGCCACTTTGCTTATATCTGAAAATGATATCCATATGCCGGGTGTCCATGCTATAAGTCCTGGCCAGGTAATCCTGATATTTTTTATACAGATTGTAAGAGGGAACGCCGTGGCAGATTAAATCTATGTAAACCCCATCGCCTCCTCTCAATTTCCTGGCGGCGCTAATCTGACAGGGCAGGCCAAATATAACGGCCTTTTTACTGTCTACCAAAAGCTTTGAAGCCCTCTCAAAATCACTCTGCATATATTTACTGCCCTGTAACCGATGAAGTTCCTCCCTGCTGCTAACAACGATATGCTCTGCATTCTGACGGCTCCTGTCAAACGCACAGCCACATACGTCATAGTGAGAATCCAGTGCAAGCTCGCTTAGGGCATAGGCTAACCCGCCGCTGGACGATACGCTTAGCACACTGTTTCTTAAGTCCTTATAAGAATATACTTCATGGCCTTCGATACCCTCTCCCCTTATGCCCACAAAAGGACATACCTTTTCACATTTGCCACAGGAGATACACTTAAGGCCGTCAATCACCGCTTCTTTGAACCCGTCGCGGGAATACTCTATGGAAATGGCATTTGCGGGACACACGCAAGAACAGACGCCGCATCCGCAGCACAGAGTATGGTTTGTCCTGATATTCTTCTTTTTCGGATTCCCTCCGCTTTCCAGATACCTTTGGATTTGCTCTAAAGCTTCTTTTAAATAAGAGACAGACTCTTTTCTTAACATTCCAATCACTTGATTCACTCGCCCAAAATCAATCTTCTTTACATAGTCATCCCATCTTTTGCCTGGTTTGAAGATCCTCTCCGTAAGTCCGGTAAGCTCAAGTATATGATGGATTCTGGAATTCTGGTTGTTGGAGTCTCTCTTTTTAAACCGTTCAAACACACAAAACGGCTTGTTAAAATTCATAGCAAATATTGTCCCGTGAAAGGAATCCGTAAACACAAAAGACGCGCCGTCAATCAGCGCTATAAACTCCTGAGGGCCAACCGGCTCTTTCAGGCATCCCGCCCGTTTAAAGTCTCTTTCATATACCGGAATAACCACAACAGGAATTCTCGCTTCTTTTGAAAAAGAGCCAATTCGTTTCCAATGGCTCTCCTCCTGCCCTAACATATATACAAGCCCATATCCCTCTTGTTTGATATACTTCCTTTTTGCTATCTTCATCCATTCGTCTCGTTCTAATAATAAGGTCGGGTCAAGGACCGTCGCCGCCGATCTGCCGGTCAGCTCTGAAATCAGCCTCGCTCCCGAAGCCTCACGCAGCGAAAGATGGCTAAAACGTGACGCCAGCTTTTTTATTCGATTCTCAATTTCTTTATTGTTAATGGAAAATGTGCCAATACTAGGCGCATAAGACAACATTCTGTTTGAGTCGGAAACAAAATCCAGAAAATAGTGGGAATCAAAACACAGAGGCGACCAGATCTGATCCGAGCCGCAGATAAACGCGTCAAGGCTGTCATTGAGATCCTCCAGCTCGCCAAGGGTCGCACATCTTTCGGTAAATTTTACATTCTTTTCAAGAAAATCCTGAAACTTGCGCCTCCTGCCGCTGTCGCCATAGACGCTCTTATAAAAATAACCGTTTATCAAATTTTTCATCTTAACCGCTATTTTCTGCCTGCCGGAAGTATTTTTAGCCAAATAGTTAATCGTATAAGCGTCATACCCAAGATTCCGGCATTTTTCGTTCAGCGCATATAACTGAAGTGCGGTTCCATAATTATGGTATTGAAACCATGTCATTATTCCGATCTTCATCTTCTCCTCCTTAGCCTGTTAATGGCAATAAAAGGCAGGGAAATACATCTTCTGATTCTGTATTCAATCCTATGCTTTGCCGGATCGCAACGGTTCAGCCTGTCAATCAGCAATTCTAAGGGAGTATGCCATGAAGCGTCAAAATGATGGATACAGACGGTGCGCTCAGTGATGCAGATCTCCCCTGTATCCGCATTTTTCGGACACAGATAGTCATTAGGCAACAGCGTAAATCCCCGTATGGTCTGTTCTGTATTATTGAGCTTTAGCCCATATTTTAAACAGGTATTCGTAATCCTTGTCACATTTGTGGTAACATCAAGGCTTCCGTCCTCCCTTTTAAAATGAATTCCCTGGTACTCGTTCAGAAACTCTGTAAAAAGCCCATGCCCCTCCCGACAGGTCATTAGACCTGTCTGGATTCGGGTCTGCGACTCGAATCCAGACAGCGCGTCATAGGGAAGGATTTCATCTAACGGACGGATAACCTCTACGTCCGTATCCATGTAGATTCCCCCCATCTTCACCAGAGCATACAGGCGCGCCACGTCTGACACGAAGGCCCATTTCTTCGCGTCATAGGCTTCCCTCACATACGGACAATAATCAATGTCGAAATTATCCTCATTCCACTCAATAATCTCATAATCCGGACAATACTTTCGCCAGGAAGCAATGCATTTTTTTGCCATTTTCGTCAGCGGATTTCTCCCAAACCAGCAATAGTGAATTATTTTAGGTATCATTTCCAATTTCCCCTTCTTTTAGCGATTCTTAAATTTCCGTATCATCATCTCTGAACCGTACACGCCAAAAATCTTCTGGAAAAGCCTGAATACCACGGAAAACTTAAATTCTTCATATTTCAAAAGATATGAATATCTTTTTATAACAGCGCACAGAGAGTCTTTTTTCTCTGTATCTATATAGTCTGCAGCATTATAACAAAGGGTAATATAAATCAGCGCCATTTTTCGGAATGTAACTGCTCTCTCAAGCCTAGAAATACCTGCCCGTTCTTTCTGCAAGTCTAGCTTATCGAGAATGATTAAATACGATTCCGTATGCCGGTAGGATAAAACCTGCATAATAGACGCCTCTCTATTCACCCTGTAGCAGCACAGGAAATTTCGGTTATAGCTCATAGAACCTGCCCTTGTCATAATCATATGGCTCCACAAATCATCTTCATGAAGTATTCCAGGTTCAAAAAACAGATTATTATATACTAAAAATTCCCTTCTGACCACCAAACTCCATGCAGTCATTGTAAAGTCTTTGTGATTTAACAGCCCCTGATACTCATTCAAAACATCAAACATCAAACCACTGTCATTGCTCAGATAGTTATATTTTTCTAAGTTATCTGCATTGCCTTCAAACTTCATAGAATTGCAGACTATCACATCCGGTTCCCCGTCCAGACATTCCTGTAGATGCACCAACGAATCTTTATAAAATATATCGTCCGAATCCAGAAAAACCAGGTAATTCCCCTTAGCACACCTGATACCCGTATTTCTTGCGCCGCTTAAGCCCTGATTCTCCTGATGGACCGACACAATATTCTCATGCTTTGCGGCATATTCGTCACAGAGTTTTCCGCTTACATCTGCGGAACCATCGTCCACAAGAATGATCTCATACTCTGTTTTGCCGTAATTTTGCCGCAATACGGAATTCAGACATTCATCCAGATATGCCTCCACATTATAAACCGGTATGATAATTGAAAACGTCATGTATTACTCCTACTCAAAGATATTGATTCTAAATTGGTATGGAAACATATTCGGCTGCGTATTCTCCAATGTCAGATAAAAATAAACGGCATACATACAGGCAAAAAGAATCAAAAGAAATCCAATATCAAACTTTCCGATTTTGGGGATTCTTCGTCTGAACCAGCAAGGTATGAAAGCCGCAAATATAAACGTATACCAGTATGCCCTATGAAACCATCCCACTATCAACGTGATAAAATATACAAATAGCGTTATTGCCATAGCATCCGACACCTTTTTTGCTTTCTCATAACGTTCCTCACAAAAATACGCAGAAGCAACAAGATAAACATATATAGCCGATAGAAATATAACCGTAACTGCCGCGCCCTCGCTGGATCCGAAATTTGTCTTTAAAGTATAGTAGGCATACCGTTTAAAGTATTCTACCAGCCTTCCAATCATTGCTAAGGAATAGGAATTGGTTCCTATGAATAATGCCACAGCCAGAGCGACGATTCGAGTGACATTGGACTCAAAAATCTTACTTTTAAAAAGTAAATAAATCGGAATTAAAACAATGGCGCCTGTATGGGACAGGCATGCAAGCAAAAACAGTACCCCTAACTCAACATACTCCTTTTTACTTTTAAAATCTCTTGAAAAAATATAGGCAATAATCGCAGCCGACATGAACTGTCTCATTATTGTAAAATAGGTTGTGAACATAAATGCATAAAAAAAAGTAATGAATATAGCTGCCTCCATTTTGCTGCTGCACATATTGTTCATGGTTAAATAGATAAAACTAAAACTGACTATGGCATGAATCAGCACAACAGCCTGGAAATTCAAATGCAGAAAATGCACCAGATGGACAATCACCCTGTACAGCACCTCATAATCTGTTGCAATGCCGTTTATGATTCTATAATAAACAAACTCATAATTATTTAAATCGCTGCCTGTATGATACCGAAACCCCACAATACATGTCATCATGACAAGAGGTATTATCATATATCGTTTTAATGAGATTCGATAATCCATTCCGATTAATAAGAACAGTAATATTATCGAAAACATACCCAAATAGACCATCTGTTTCCCCCACTCGCTATATCAAATTATTTTCCCATTATGTAAGTATGAAAATAAGCCATCACTCTGCATATGAGAAAACACCTGTAATAAACCATCCTGATATATACGGCCTTTATCCGATTCAGCGAAGCAAAATACTTGTTATTGATATACCGAGGATTTTCCTTCCTGAATTTTTCTACGGATGCCAGAATCTCTCTCCTGCTGATTCCTGCCTTAAACGCCTGCAATGTTCCGGCGTAAATCAGATTCTTAATCCCTGTGAAAACCAACTCATCCCTATACTCTGCCTCCATGTGAAGTTTTAATATAGAATACCCTTCCACAGCGTCATAAAAGCTACGCTTAGAGGGCCTGGCATGCGCCGCGGATTCTCTCATATAGTAATAATAATATGGCTTTTTACAGAAAATCGGGTGTTTTGCTTTTATCAAAAGCTGCAGAAGAACCATTCCGTCCTCTCCGTAATACAGGTCATAGAATGTAACTTGATTCAACAGGGCCTTTAAGACCACTGTTCTGCAAAGAGACATGGGCGCATAGGCAAGGATTTCCCGTCTGCTTCCGGCACCGGCGAGTTTTGTTATCACATCATCCACCGTGAATTTGTTATCATTGACTCTGTAATTATTAAACATACATAAATCCGCGGCTTCTTTTTCTAATTCCTCAACCACTTCCTTCACATATGCCCTGTCTACCCAATCATCACAGTCGCAAAAACCTACATATTTTCCTTTACAATAATCTGCTGCAATTCTTCTGCTCTTTCCGGGCCCGTAATTTTTATCGTTACGGATAACGGTTATTTGTAAATCAGATTTATTCTGATAATCTATCAGCCTGCCGTATGTATCGTCCGACGACCCGTCGTCAACGATGAGCAATTCAAAATCATGATTGGTTTGGCTTTCAAATGCCTCCAGACATCTACCCATATATCGAAAACCATTAAAACAGGGGATAATGACCGATAATTTCTTTTCTTCCAATCGTTTTCTCCTTTTATCGCTTCACAATTCTTTCTCCTTGCTTTAACCTGCAAAGAACGTCTTCCCACGGAATTCTGCTCAAATCCCATGCATTGACTCTGCTCTTATGTGCAAATTTCTCCCATGTGGAAATTACCTTTGCAGGATTTCCACCTACAATCACATTGCTTTCTTTCACGCTGGAGGTCACAACGCTTCCTGCCGCTATAATCACATTGTCGGCAATCTCAACCCCATACAGGAGTATCGAATGGCTCCCAATAAAGCAATGATTCCCTATCGTAATACTCCCAAATAAATCCGTTGCATCCGGCAGGACTTTTATAATGCTATTATCATGAGTCACGAATGTCACGCCGTTGGAAATGGTCACATCTGAACCGATTCGGATTAGCTCGCTTTCAGGGGTAAGTATATTGGAATAAATTCTTACCCCCCCCCCTATGGAAATTCCGTTTTTACGGAAAAAACGAAGAACCGTCTCCTGCTCTCTGTCTTTTTTCAGCCTGCCAAGTATCTTGGCAAGCATATATTGTATATCTTTCATATTTAGCCGCCTTTCTAAAATCGCCAGTAGGACAGTTTCACATATCTGATTTTTCTTTATCAAGCAGTTCATAGATTCTTCTCGAATTCCTTCTGTCACTGTATGCAAAAATATGTGAATATTCATTTAAATATCTCTCTGATACCTTATAACCATTTTCTATTTCATGTGATAATGCCTCTATCACTTCCTCAGATGCAGAATATGACGTCCCAAAAGCATTACTATGATAGTCAAACCATCCCTGTTGATATTGATATTTTCGATATTCTTCTTCGTCAAATTGATAAAATATGACGGGTTTCTTCATATAAACCATATCAAAAAATACGCTGGAATAGTCCGTAATCATAAGCTTGGATGTGAGCAAAAGCTCCTGAATATCATAGTCCTTCCATGATGCAATCACAATTTTTTCATTCACACCTTGAAAGGCTTCGATATAACGCTGCATATTTCTGTGTAAAAAAAACACCACTTTTAAATTATGATTTATAATCAAATAATCAAGCTCTTTTGAATTCAATAATTCCATCCATTTTTTAAGATATTCAGAACAGCCAAACGGGGTCTTGACGTCCTGTGAACCCTTCGATTTCAGATTAAACCAGTTCCGCCATGTGGGCATAATAAGAATCTGATTTTGATTCGTCTGGTTTGGGATAAGGGAGTCATATCTTGGAAATCCTGTAAGCCTGGCCACACCATCCTTATATCCATAGTAATCTTTAATCATATTGTGTTCTGGTATTGCAGCGGTAATAAAAAAATAAAAATTACATTTATCTGCAAAAAGCCATTCCGCCATATCCTTTGTGATTCCGTGCTGCAAAAAAACATTTCGCGGTTTAAATACCCCATTCATCTCCATGAACGCACACATGGCAGGATTGGGTTTACCGCCTTTTTGAGAACTGATATTATACGCACATAAAAAATAAGCAAGCCAATGCTGTATACTTCCGTATTCGACTGTTAATCCTATTTTTTGTACTTTTTTCGCATCTACCGACTCTTTCTTAACCGCATAATAACATTTCTGCTGCGGCTGCCGTTCACACATATATCGAAAAAAATGATAACCATTGTCCCTTGCTTCGTAAGGTTCTTCACAAATCAACCATGTTCCCTGGTACCTTTCTCTATAAAACGGTTTCAAAATCAAAGCAGTTATCATCGGAAATACGGAAAAGTAATCTTTTATTTTTACATCTTTTATTTTATTTATTAAATAATGAAAACTAATCATCTGCACTTTTCCCTCGCAAACTTCCGGAATACCCATCCTCGTACCTGATTGGGCATCAGCACTTGAACTGTGAAGCGCTTACATATGTTTTCAGCAAATACGATGCCGCAAATCATCCTTCTCTTAAGCATATATCTCTGCAGATAAAGCTCGCTTTCAAAATATTTCCTGCCGCCACGCCGCTTATACATATCTGTTCCCACACGTACATTTACCAGTACCGTTCCTGTGTTCGCCATCTTACATCCCTGCCAGGCCATACGTATCCACAGGAAGTAGTCCTCATTCCAATAGAGATTCCGGTAACCGCCGGCTTTTAAAACCGCTGATTTTCTGTACATGACCGTCATATGGTTAAAGGGGCATCTTTTTTTCATGTATTCTTTTATTTCCGCATCCGTAGCAGGCACCCTTCTTTTTCCTATTTTGTTCTGTATATCGCCTGTGAATTCTTCGATATCCCCTCCGACAATATCTATATCCGGATTCTCCGCCATAATCTGTAACTGAGTTTCAAAGCGCGTCAGGACTGCAATATCATCGCTGTCCATCCTGGCAATCATCTCATTGCTGCATTGCTCCACAGCAATTTTTAAAGCATTGCCAAGTCCCTGGTTTTGGGCAAGCCTCACTTCCCTGAATAATATTCCCTGTAAGTAACAGCTTTCCCTATATTCATGGATAACCTGCACAATAGGCTCAGGAATCGGCCCGTCAACCACCAAAACAATCTCGTCCGGTTTGACCGTCTGATTGACAACGCTGTCCAACGCCTGGGCAAACCAATTTGCCTTATCCTTTCCGTATACGGACATGGCCACAGAAAAAGGCGGATATTCCTGACGCCTTATTTTCCTTTCCTGCTTAGCGCCATCGTCCATGTGTTCTGCTGCCAAGGCATTATACATCCTTCTTGCCTCCAACTGTTTTCTGTCATACTCATTCTTACTGACCTTTCCCCTGCGCAGCAGATAATCTCCAAAGTCCTCCGCTGTCGCCATATCTCCATTGGTAATCCCCTCATGCTTCACAAAGGATTTTAAAACGGTCTGCCGGATGAGCTCTAAGTCCCCCAAAAAGGTTATTTTTTTTATGTATTTCAAATCCCACTCCAGTTTTTCTTCCCAATCTATATTGTTACGGCCATTCACCTGGGCTAAGCCGCTTAATCCAGGACGGACCGTATGTCTTAACCTCTGTTCTTCTGTCATAAACACCATATCGCGGATAAGCTGAGGGCGCGGACCCAAAATCGACATATCTCCCTTAAGGATATTAAAGACCTCCGGTAACTCGTCTAGGCTGGTGCTGCGCAGCCATTTCCCAAAAGATGTCATTCTCGCTTCATCCGGCAGTAATTCGCCGTTTTCATCCCTCTCATCCGTCATAGAACGGAATTTGTACATCTTAAATATCCGTTCACTTTTAGTCTCAGAATCCATCATCCCCGGACGAAGCTGTATAAACAAAACAGGCGAACCTAACTTCATCCGCACCAAAACTGCCACAATCCCATACAGCCAACCAAAACAAAATAGGGCAAGACAGGAACATACGATATCGAAGCCACGCTTTACATACTTTTCATAAAGACCTTGTTTTTTCTGTGTGTACTTGTCCATAACTGACGCCTCATTCAAAACAAGCCCTGATTACTTCGATAATCCGATTCTGTTCTTCCCCCGTCATCTTTACATGGCTTGGAAGGCACAGTCCCCGATTGAAAATATCCATTCCAACATCCAAACTGCTGCTTCCCAAACAGGAACCCTCCCTGCCGATAAACTCGTTTCTCCTGTAGATTGGCTGCATATGCATCGGTTTCCAAATTGGCCGCCCTTCCGCACGGATGAAGCCCATTGCTTCGAGAATTTCCGTAGGACAACTCTTGCCATGCTCTGGTACATAACAACTATCCCGTTCTCCCCGTACCTGCTTGCACATGGCTTCCGGTTTAATGAGCATACATGACAGCCAAAAGTTCGGCTCACTGTTCTTTTCGTCATATGGATTCATGGATACAGGCAGCCCTTCAAGCCCCTTTTTATATCTTTCATAAATCCTCTTTTTCAATGCAATATGTTCTTCAAGATATGGAAACTGCCCTCTTAACACTCCGGCAACTACATTGCTCATACGGTAGTTATATCCTAATTCCTCGTGCTGATACCACGGCGCATCTTCTCTGCTCTGTGTACTCCATTTCTTTACCTTCCTGCTTGCCTCAAAAGAATTTGTCACCAGCATACCGCCGGCTGTGCCTGTTATGATTTTGTTTCCATTGGCTGACAGACACCCTGCCATCCCCAAAGACCCCGTTTGCCTTCCCCGATATACCGCGCCGAAAGACTCTGTCGCATCTTCTATCATAACCGCGCCGTTTTTGTCGCAGACAGCTTTTATTTCATCCATCTTTGCAGGCGTCCCATAAAGATGGACTATCACAACAATTTTTACCTCCGGATAAAGCTTGAAAGCTTTTGCCAATGCCTCAGGGTCCATATTCCAGGTCTCATACTCTGTATCAATGAAAACAGGGATTCCTCCTTCGTAGACAATGGGATTGCATGAGGCGTCAAAAGTACAGTCACTGCAAAAAACTTTTTTCTGGAACAGGGCGCCAAATCCGATCTTCGGCTTTCCATAGACGGCCTCTCCAGCCAGCTTCAAGGCCATGTGTAGTGCGGCTGTCCCGGCAGACAAGCCAACGCAATACTTTATACCAATCTTCTCTGCCGTAAGTCGTTCCACTTCTTCGATATTCTTTCCCGCCGTGGTCATCCAGTTTGTTTCATAAGCCTCTGTCATATAGGTTTGTTCCGGCCCGTGCATAAACGGCTTTGCAAGCCATACTTTTTCCTCAAACGGCCTATAATTCTTATTTACAAACATAATTATTTTCTCTCCCTTTTACCCACAAAAATAAGAAGGTCATCCCTTCTCAGTTTGCTTCCCTGTCTTCTTTTAGTTTTATCCCCAGGTAAATCTTCCTCTTCTCCCCTAAAAACTCCTGTTCCACACAGACATAACGTTTCCGGAGCCTCTGCCTGACTACATGTCTTAGATACACTCCCACAGCGCCGTCTGCACTCACAATCGTCCCTTCTTCATCCACCTCAACCAAAGACCGCCGAACGATATGCTCTTGATTCTGTACATTTTTTAAAAATATTTCTTCTTCCTTTGACACGCAAAAAAATGTATCTTCTTCATCACTCAGCAGCTTTGTAAGCTTCGGAACTCGTTTTAACTCCAAATACATCTGCCTGGGGCTGTCTGTCACTACAAAAATATATGCCGGAAACAAGGGACGTAAGAATGTCTCATATCCTTTTTCCGTCTTTCTGGCACATTCTCTATTCATACAAAAACATTCTTTATAATGCTTTTTGGAAATCATTTTCTCAATTAATCCTACCAGTTTTTCTTCATCCCCTGTTCGGGTCTGAATTACATACCACATTTCATCACCTCTTTACAGGTTTTTCTTATAAAAATGTATACCCAAAGGGCATCCCGTAATCCATGCCCCTAGCGGGGCGGGCGGACTGCGTCCATTAAGGTATGCTTCGCCATATCCACAGCTAAAAAAGCTCTGAACTCTTTTTTTGCACCATTATTACAGACTCCCACCAAATCATGGCACTAACCACAACCTGATTTTCTGAACCTGTTTTTGTTGCTTCTTTCCTAATGTGCCGACACATTTACTTTCAGACAAATGACGCAGCACACTAGTTTTTCTCTACAATCTCAAGCCCTGCCAGAATACTTCCAGACACAGAACCTTCCGGCGGTTTCAACCTTGCCAGCCGCTTATGCCTGTCAATCCGGCAGATTCTTTCCTCCATTCCCTGCAAGGGGCCTTCTGTAATCAGGGTAACTCCATCCCGTATAACGCCTTTCGACATACCAAGATGGCGCGCTTCTTTGCACAAAGAGGTTAAGAATAATTCTTCCTTCTTCTGGACATGGAGAATCGCTTTTTTCTCTTGGAGGAAATTCTCCACTCCTTTATGTTGCTGCCATTCTTCTGCCAGCGCTTTTTCGTTATCACTTTCCAGAAATACATAACCTGGAAACATCAACTGTTTTTCTACATGCCATTTTCCTTGGAACTTACGCATTCTGTCATAAGTGAAAATAAATGCGTCCTTTAACGCTGCCTTGGACATGTTTCGTTTGAAGGAGTTTAGAATCTTCCGTTCATTTTGTCTTGGACAATAAAGCAGATACCAGATATCAATCACTTCCTTCGCAGAGTAAGATACTCTGCGAAAATTTTGGGGTAAAATTTATAGATAATTAAATGATTTTCAAAGATAAATACAGTTCTTTTTGATAATAGACTCAAACACATAGACTTTTTTGTTTGATTTTCTTTTGTGATTTTGCAACAAATTTTTACAAAAGTAAATTAAGTGTTGATTTAT
>ERZ808028.1078-NODE-1078-length-17952-cov-4.516028_pt1 | contig 17952 bp, 25 predicted proteins | sample MGYA00380184_ERZ808028 | MGnify/ENA primary metagenome ERZ808028 (study PRJEB31490, sample SAMN06133397) | mouse gut metagenome | isolation source: J8_1 | host: mice | place: China: Chengdu | collected 2015-05 ...
TGAGATTCTCAGGCTTAAGCAGATCACGGGGCTTGCGGCGTTGTTCAGAGATGTAAAGTTTGGGCAGGCCTGGAAACCGTCGGAGGATGAGGCGGAGTAGAAATGCCAGGGCCGCCGAGAAATGGACGAGGGCATTTCTCGGCGGCCTCTTTTCAGAATAATAGCCAATTAGTATTCGATAAAGTATTAATCTAATTCTTTAACCGGAATGTTCCTACCAAATCTTTCATAAGTTGAGACTGATTGGACAGTTCCTGGCTGGCTGCAGCGCTCTCTTCGGCGGTAGCAGAATTGGTCTGCACAACGTTGGAAATCTGGTCTATACCCAGCGTAATCTGGGCGATTGCCTCCGCCTGATTGCCGCTTGCTTCAGAAATCTGACCGATGATGCCGGCAACCTCCTCGACTCCTTTTACCGTATTCAGTAAAGAAGCGGCGGTTTCATCGGCAATCAAGGTTCCGTTTTCCACAGCTCTTAATGAATTTTCAATGGGAGCAGAAGTATTCTTGGACGCCTCGGCGCTCTTTCCTGCAAGATTGCGAACTTCATCGGCCACAACTGCGAATCCTTTTCCGGCGCTTCCGGCGCGTGCGGCTTCTACAGCGGCATTCAGCGCAAGAATATTGGTTTGGAAGGCGATATCTTCGATGGTCTTAATTATCTTGCTGATCTCATCCGAACATGAGCTGATATTGTTCATCGCCTGAATCATTTCCTGCATCTTTTCATTGCTTTTTTGCATCTCATTTCCTACAAAGCCTGCCATATCATTCGCTTTATGGGCATATTCGGCATTCTGCTGTACCTTCTGCGAAATCTCGTTAATGGAAGCTGAGAGTTCCTCAACGGAGCTTGCCTGTTCGGTAGCGCCTTGGGAGAGCGCCTGCGCCCCGCCGGATACTTGGTTGGAGCCGCTTGCAACCTGGGCGGAACTCTGGCTGATCTGCAAAATCGTATGGTTCAGTTTATCAGCGATTGTGCGGAAGGAAACCAAAAGTGGCTTAAATCCTCCGATATATTCCTCTTCACAGATGGAATCCACGGTAAAATCCCCGGAAGCCATACGGGCAAGGAATTTATTCTCATCATCGATAATGACTTGAAGTTTGCGAATCAGCTCACGCATCTGTTTGGAGAGGATTCCCAATTCATCCTTAGAAGTATAGGTGATTTCTACATCCAGATCTCCCTCTGCCATTCTGGAAGCGGCGCGCTCAATCTCAAGGATTGGATATTTGATTCCGCGTATAATGATAACAAAGAAGTAGGTACCCACAAGGTAGATGATGACCATAACGCCGATCTGGAGAATGGTTGCATCTCTGTAAAGATTTTCGCTTGAGGCGGTTTCTTTCTGGCTTCCTTCTTCCGTATAGTTTATGATTTCATCAAGAGCCCCGTTCAGGGATATGTAAAGGTCTACACATTCCCCCTCTAAAATTGCGCGGGCTCCGTCTATGTCGCCCTGCTTTGCCAGCGTCAGAGGCATCATCGTGGCTTCTCTCCCTTACAGGTTAACTTCTGCTAACCAATTTTCTTTTATCAGGCGGTTAGCTAATGCTAACCGCCTAGAACAAATTGAGTTTACACCCGCTAACTCAATTTGTCAATAGTCTTCTGCATATTTTTCCCTCTGCACAAAATTGCCCCGGTGCGCAGAGCCGCACCGGGGCAATTTTTCGGTTCTATCCCGCGAAAAAGCGCAGCACCACCGCCGCCAGCAGCACAACCACCGCGCCAGTGGCCGCCAGATCCACGGTCAGCGCCAGCGTGCGCCGCCGCCGGACCGGCCGGGGCCGGCCGGGCGCCTCCTCCCGCGGGGCATACTCCTCCGGGTGGGCGGCCTGCCGGTAGGCGGTGAAATCCACCACCTTCCCGCCCGCAGGCGTCACCGGGCGGCGGGGCCGGGGGACAAAGGCATAGCAGACCGTCTCCTGCCCGCCGCTGGCCCTGCGGCCCGCGGCTTCTCCGCAGACAGTGAGTCGTTTGGCATCCAGACTGTAATAGATGGTCTCCATGTCGTTCCCTCCTGCATCGGTTTTCCAGTTGACAAACCGATTTTACTCCATGCTCTGTCCCATAGACCGGGCTGGGTCGAAAAAAAGATCCAATGGGTTAAATAGAACTTTCGTTCGATTTTAGTATACAACATTTGTTCGATTTTTGCAAGCCCCATTTATGTACGGCAGCACAAAAAACGGGACAGCCCGCCAGGGCCGTCCCGTTTTTGGGAGGTTATACTATACAGATACCGATTTCTGTGCAAGATATAACTGTGCGTATTCTCCGCCCTTGGCCATAAGCTCCTCATGGGTCCCCTCCTCCTGAATGCCGTTGCCGTCAATGACGAGAATACGGCTGGCAGAGCGGATGGTGGACAGGCGGTGGGCGATGATGAGGGTGGTGCGGCCCTTTGCCAGCTCGTCAAAGGCGGACTGGATGCGGGCCTCGGTGACCGAGTCCAGGGCGGAGGTGGCCTCGTCCAGAATAAGAACGGGCGGATTTTTTAGGAAAATGCGGGCAATGGACACTCGCTGCTTCTGGCCGCCGGAGAGCATGGCGCCCCGCTCGCCCACCTGGGTCTGGAAGCCGTCGGGCATGTCCAGGATGTCGTCGTAGATCTCCGCCCGCTTGGCGGCCTCCACGATCTCGGCCTCGGTGGCGTCGGGCCGGCCGTAGCGGATGTTGTCGTAGATGGTGCCGGCAAAGAGAAAGACATCCTGCTGGACGATCCCGATATTGGCCCGCAGGGAGTGCTGGGTGAGGGTGCGCACGTCCTTTCCGTCCACCAGCACCCGGCCCCCGGTGACATCGTAGAACCGGGGGATGAGCTGGCACAGGGTGGACTTGCCGCCGCCGGAGGGGCCCACCACCGCCACAGTCTCGCCGGGCCGGACGTGGAGGGTGACGTGCTCCAGCACCGGCGGATCGGAGGGCTCATACCGGAAGGTCACGTCCTCCACCCGGATGTCCCCCTTCACGTCGGTGAGCTCCTGGGCGTCCGGCTCGTCCTGGATGTCGGGCTCCACCCGCATCAGGGCCACAAACCGCTTGAAGCCCGCCATGCCCTGCATAAACTGCTCCACGAAGGCGGAGAGCTTGCGGATGGGGGTGATGAAGGTGGAGATGTAGAGGAAGAAGGTGGTCAAGTCGATGAGATCCATCCGTCCCCGCATGAGCAGGAATCCGCCGAAGGCGATGACTACCACGGACAGGATGCCCATGAAGAACTCCATACCCGACTGATAGAAGGCCATGGCCCGGTAGTAACCCCGCTTGGCCCCCCGAAACTGGTCGTTGGCCTGGTCGAATTTGGCGCTCTCCGCCGCCTCGTTGGCGAAGGCCTTGGCGGTACGCATGCCGGAGATGGAGGACTCAACCTCCCCGTTAATGCCCGCCAGCTTGGCCTTCACCTCAGTGGAGGCCCGCATCATCCGCTTGCGGCACAGGGTGGTGAACAGGATGAACAGGGGGATTACCGCAAATACGATCAGGGCCAGCTCCCACCGGATGGTGAGCATGACGCAGAAGGCCCCCAGGATGGTGATGGAGGAGATGAACAGATCCTCCGGGCCGTGGTGGGCCAGCTCGGTGATCTCAAACAGGTCGCCGGTGACCCGGCTCATGAGCTGGCCGGTGCGGTTTTTGTCATAGAAGGAAAAGGACAGATCCTGCATGTGGGAGAACAGATCCCGCCGTATGTCGGCCTCCATCCGTACCCCCAGCAGATGCCCCCAGTAGGTGATGATATAGTAAAAGCACCCCTTGAGCACGTAAGCCCCGGCCAGCACCGCCATTACCACGAAAAACGCCGTGAACATCTGTCCGGGCAGCAGCGTCTGCATGGAAAAGCGGGAGACGATGGGGAAGGCCAGGTCCACCAGGCAGATGCACAGGGCACACACCATATCCAGTGCAAACAGCTTCCAGTGGGGCCGGTAATAAGAGGCGAATATCCTCAGATATCCGTCCGTTTTCCACCTCTTTTGCTTCATTTGACGACTCCTCTCTGCAGGTCGATTGTCATATCCGGTCGAGCCGTGCGCCGCGCCGCCGGCATGGCCCTCTTATTTTAATGATATCCCGCCCCAATGTCAACTGAGCTTCCTCCTCCGCCTTGCAAAGAAGGGCTAGGCCGCTTATAATAGAACCACCAGAAATAAGGGGGAAGAACGATGGGTACACCACACAATGAGGCCGCCCAGGGGGCGTTTGCAAAGACCGTACTGATGCCCGGAGACCCACTGCGGGCCAAATTCATCGCGGAGCATTTTCTCGACGGCGCCAAACTGGTCAACAATGTCCGGGGCGTACAGGGCTATACCGGTACCTACCGGGACACGCCTGTGTCCGTCATGGCCTCAGGCATGGGCATGCCCTCCATGGGCATCTACTCTTACGAGCTGTTTCACACCTACGACGTGGACAACATCATCCGCGTGGGCAGCGTGGGCTCGATCTCTCCCCGGCTGAAGCTGCGGGATGTGGTGCTCGGCCAGGCCGCCTGCACCGACTCCAACTACCCCAGGCAGTACGGGCTGGACGGCACCTTCTCTCCCATCGCGGACTTTACGCTGCTGGAGAGCGCCGTGTCGGCGGCCCGCCGCCTGGGCGTGAAGACCGCCGTGGGCAACCTGCTCAGCTCCGATGTCTTTTACCGCCGGACGGAGGATACTCTGGCCTGGGGCCGGCTGGGCGTGCTGGCCGTAGAGATGGAGAGCGCGGCCCTTTACTGCAACGCGGCGGAGGCCGGCAAGCGGGCTCTGGCCGTCTGCACCGTTTCGGACAACCTGCTGACCGGCGAGGCCCTCTCCACCACCGAGCGCCAGACCTCCTTCACCCAGATGATCACCCTCGCCCTGGAGGTGGCCGTGGACATGGCCGCCCGGCGCGCGTGAACGGGCGTGGAAAGAGCCGCCCATCGGGGCGGCTCTTTCCATGCGAAACAATAAGCGGGGGACATAACCCCTGTGGGTCATGTCCCCCGCTAATCTGGTGGACGATACAGGACTTGAATTTGTAATCTAACTATTTTCGTGAGTAAATAGCCGTAAAATGGGGCTTATTCTCTAGCCTTTAATCTTGGAAGATTCAATAGTTGTAAAGGGTAGTAAAGTTCGAGATATCGTCTAAAGGGTATTTTGAAGGGTCAAAAACTGTGGGCCCACACCACCCCCGCCGCCTTTGGTGTACGCTGCACCAGGGGCGGCATTTTACGTTCACCAGTGATTTTCCGCTGATACAGGCTGTCCACAAAGTTCACAAGGGGGCCAGGAGGGCGCAATTTTGCGCTCTCCTCCGAGCGGACGAAAACCCGTTTTCAGATTTCAACCCCTGATTGCAAAAGGTTCAAAAGCACGAAGTCGCTCATACCTACCGTCGTGAAATGCGACACAAGGGGGCGGTGAAACGCCGCACCCCACCAGCTATTCTCCCTCTGTGGCCTCACCACGAGCGGCGTTGTCCCGCTCCATAGTCTCGTCTATGGCCCGCCCTATAAACCCGTTCACAGATTCACCACGGGCCTCTGCGTGGGCTTTGATGATATCTTTCTGGCCTTTTTCCACGCGCACCTTTATTTCATCATAGTTTTCCTTCATGTATTTGCTGACGGCCCTTTGCTGGGCTTTCGATGCTGGCATGCTTTTCCCTCCTTCCTGGGGTGCCGCCAAAAATGGCGACATCTCCTCCATTATGGCTCAATTATACCACGTTTGTCTATTGGGTACAATATACATGTTGCACATATATTGGGTACGATATTTGGCACCTCTGTCTATTGATATATCGGGGACGATATAGTATAATTCATAATGTCAAGAGGGAAAGGGCCCCGGGAGCCCGCCACGCCGTTGAAATAGACGAAACCGCCGCAGTACCGGGCCAACACCTCAGACACGAACCTTGACAACCGAATATCCGACACCGTATAATCAGGACAAGGGGTGATAAAGATGGACAAATTGGATCTAATTCTAGAGAAGCTGGACGCCATGCAGAGGGACATTGACGAACTGAAAGCCATGAAAGAAAGCCTAGATGAAGTTCGTGAGGGAGTGAATACCCTCCTAGACTGGGCGGACAATGTGGCGATTGAGGTTAAGATTCCGTTGAAGCCCGCGCAGTAAGTACATAGACACAGCCAGACGGTGCCGGATATTCGGTGCCGTCTGTTTTATTTTGCAAGGAGGTCAACACCATGAGCGCCAACGAACTGGAAATGAAGATCCGGGAGCTGCGCCAGCTCCAGCAGTTGATTGATGATGCTCAAGCAGAGGCCGAAAGCATCCGGGACGCAATCAAGGCCCACATGGGCGAGCGGGAGGAGCTGCGGGCCGGGGAGTATAAAGTGACCTGGAAGCCCGTCACGTCCTCCAGGCTGGACGCTACGGCCCTGAGAGCGGCCTTGCCGGAGGTGGCGGCCCGCTTCACTCACACCAGCACCGCCCGCCGCTTCTGTGTAGCCTGAGGGAGGTATCTGCTATGCCGCTATTGGAAACCTGTACCGACCATGTGCGAGGCGAAGCGTTCTTTACCATCACCGCCGCAGAGACATGGAGCATCGCAATGGTGAAGCGCCTAAAGGCCAAATACCCCGAGGAAGTGGAAATCAGGATCACCAACCCGGACAGCTCTATGGTGGCCCGGCTTCCCTTCGCCTGGATGCGGATTGTGCCGAAGAAAGCTATAAGCGAGGAACACCGCGCAAAGCTGGCTGACGTGCTTTCCCGTTCGCGTGCTACGGGAGGAAACACGCCAAATTTCGGCGAACAGGCCCCACCCCATACAGGGATACCCCAGGCATGAGAAAGGCCCCCATATCCCAGCCGACCAAAGCAAGAGGATATAGGAGCCTGTAACCCCGGAGGGGCTATGGTGACAGTTTATCATAGTCCCCTCCGCAAAATCAAGAAGGGGGACGGGGAAATCCTCTTGACATTTCTTTGTGGCTACAATATAATTAGATTGTACCCACAGAGAAAGGAGGGGAAATATTGGGTATCAAAAAAGGCACAAAGCTAACAGACACCCCAAAAGACCACATGCTCCGCGTAAGGATGGACAAGGAAACCCTTGAAAAACTGGACGCGGTATGCGAGGAAAGGCACGAAAGCCGCTCCGAGGTAGTCCGAAGGGGTATTGAAAAGCAATTTGCCGAAATAAAGAAATGAGGACAACCGCCCTCCCGACCAAGAGCTGACGGTTGCCCTACTCACCAAACACCCAGGGGCTTTTCTACCCTCTGGAGGCTGGCTAAATCTATTATAGCTGTCCTCCGGGTGAAAATCAAGGAGGAAACAGCATGAGAACCACAGCAACCATATACACCCGGCGCTTTCCGGTCACAATCCGGGACGAGCGCACCGGGGCCGAAATGCAGGACTATATCACCCTAGACAAGGCCCAGATTCAGGCGGCCCAGCTTGTGGGTCTGAGCTCTAAGGAGCTTATCTTAGATCACTACAACCGCCACGGATTCCGGGTACTGGACATCGGCAAGGCCGAGAAAGGGCGGATTGAAGTGGAGCTTTCCAGGGGATGTGTAGGCCATGATAGAGCGTGAGGCAAGAGGTAAGTGGACAAAATGTCCGGTTACCAAATCGACGCGAAACCAAAGACGGCACTGCCGGGCGCATCGGCAAGCAGTATGAGGCGGAGAAGATGGCACAAGAGACTACAGGAGCAAATCAATATACAAAAGAGCAGACTGGACAAAATGTCCGCTCTGCTACGAGGCGGGAAGTCAAGGATGGAGGAGATACCAATGGAGACAATACACACCGGGGCGGCCGCGATTACCTTTCCCACCACGCCGGAGGCGTTTATAGCCTACCAGGAGCAGCTTGCCGACCGAAAGTTGGCAGAGCACGAGCGGGAGGCCATAGCCGCCTGGGTGAAGGTGTTCAATTTAGTTTATGAAGATGGACTGAAACAAGACCACGATACTCTGATGAAGGCTCTGGACAAGCTGGATGAACTTATGGCCCGCCATAAAGACCGTGCGGGAGTACATAAATTTGCCGAGGCTTGCCGGATTTGGGTGATGGAAGCATGGAGACAAGGAGCAGAAAGGAGCGTTTCAAAATGACTGACATTATAACCGCGCTGTACCACGCCGCCAGCAGCGAGGAGCCGGACACGATGGACGGCCCCAGCCTGTGCGACTACTACCAGCGCAGGGAGGAGACAGAGCAAACCCGCCGTGCCCTGGTGGACGCTGTGGGCGACGAGGTGGACGTGGACAGCTACGGGGTAGCTATGGAGTGCCAGGGGTTTATAAATGGCTTTTCTATCGCGCTGGACATGCTTAAATAAATAAAAAGGGGGACGGATTACCGTCTCCCTTTTTAGACAAGCCAACTCAAGAAGTGAATAGCCGTTTTTCGGCTTGTTTGTATTATATCGCTGCTGATGTATTCTGTCAACAAGGGGTAACGGTTGGGGCTCCAATTCTGATTGTATACCCCCCAGAGTATGCTTTTTCTGGTCAATTGCTAATTGTAATCACCATTTTCCTTTAAAATACAATCTGTAATATACATTAAACATTCTTTCTTTTTTGGGGGGTAATCATTGTGGAGAGAATACAGCACAGTGTTTCCACAATAGGAAAAGTGGAATCGAACTTGAAAAACACCCCCCCGCCTCCAGTTAAAGAGGCAGGGGGGGATTAAACTTCTATCGGACGCGCTGCGCTTCAATCAGCCAATGCGCTTGTTGTAGTTCCACCACGTCGGAAATGGATACGTTGTAAAAGGCGGTTGATTGTCCCATCTCGTCCAGGCTCCAAAAGGACAGCGGGCGCTGTTGGAGGTCGAATCCATGTTGAAAGCATGCGCCGCCTGGGCAGAAGGTCATACGGTTATGCTGGACGTGTGCAAGTGCCTCGCTGGCCGCCTCCCGAAAGCTAGAGTAGTTATAGGCTTTAAATGCTCTCTCTGGGATGGCGATTAACAATGTATCTTGGCTCCCCTGCTTCACCAACGGCTTAAAGCATATATTTTTACCATCCTGGGGCTGCTGGGTGCCAAGCTGTGCTGTGCCATCTGAAATATGCTTTATCGCCTGCTCTAGAAACTCCCCAGCCTTTTGGGCGACCTTTTGCTCAGATACGTGATCAATAGCCGTTTGAAGTTCGGGTGTAATCTTCCATACCATGTAAATCAGGCCTCCCCTCGCATCGTGCGCCGCCGCCGGGTACATTCATGGCAGTAAACGACCGTATTCTCCAGGTCGTTGTGACCATCAGACAGTAGGCCAACAATATCCACTTGATGCACCTCATTGCAATCCGGGCAAAGTGCATAGACGTTTGTATTTGTCAGCTCATAAAATTTCTTTCCGCATTTTACCAAAAACATAATTTTTCACTCCTTGATTTTTTTATAGATTGCGGTATAATAAAAATATCCTTTCTGCTATCCGCTTGTATCACTGTCTGTATGTGATGCAGGCGGTTCCTTTTTTCTGTAGAGCGCTATCCAGTCCTCAAGGCGCTGCGTCACCAGCCAGCCGGAGCGGTTACGCCTATGGAACACGGTGGGAGCTCCATCCTGAAACCGCTCCGCGTCCCGGACGGCCTGGGCCATAGCCTCCGGTACATTCAGCCGCTCGTTGCGCTTGCACTCAATATGTATGTGGGGTAGCCCCACAAGGTCGGGTGTGGCCCCGTAGCTCACCGCCATACCTGGCTGCACGTCGTAGCCGTACCCCTGGAGGAGCCGGGTAAGCTCCAGCTCACCCGCACGGCCTTTGCGCTGGCTTGTTTTACCGGCCATATCAGCCCGCCCTTTCCGGGATAATACGCCCTACCGCCTTGTAGAAAACCGCGTCGCACTTTCCTGTGCTTGCGTGGCGGTTCTTGGCTAGAATTATCTCCATCGGTTCTGGTTCCCACGGGCTGCTCTCTCCGTTTTGGTAATAATATGGGCAGTGTAAGAAGATGACTCCATCGGCGTCCTGCTCCAGCGCACCAGTGTCCCGCAGGTCGGAAAGCTGAGGCCGCTTGTCCTGCCGCTGGGTGTTCTCACGATTGATTTGCGCCAAACATAGAATAGGCACTTTCAAGGCTCGCGCCAGCGCCTTGAGCTGCCCCGAGGTCTCCGTGGCGCTCTCGTACCGGCTCCGATACTTTCCTGTCGGGCGTATCAGGCCAAAATAATCAATCACCACCAGCCGCAACCCCCGCACCTTACGGGCCATGTGGGCAATGTCGTCCACGGTGGCCTGGGGCTTCTTGTTTAGGAAAATCTGCGCTTCTGACAACTTCCGGCTGAACTCCGCCGCCCTGTTCCATTCTTCTTCGCTTGGCTTGCCCATGAGAAGAGAATCTGACGAGATACCGGCAATCCGTCCCAGGCGTTTAGCTCCGATTTGTTCCGCGTCCATCTCCAGAGAAACAAAGAGAACGGGGCCGGCCTGCTCCGCTACTGCGTCCGCCACCTGTAGGCCGAAGGTGGTCTTACCCATGCCGGGCCGGGCGGCCAGGATGTAAAACCCGCTGTTCAGCAGGCCGCCGCCGAGAAGCCGGTCAAGAGAGCGAAAGCCCAACGGGACAAATCCGCCGCCGCCCTGGTCAACTTTTCCCCTGTGTTCATAAAATGCCCCTAAAACCTCCGTAGAGGAGGCCAACTCCCGAGCTGTATCCAGAGACTCGATTGCCTCAATCGCCCGCTGTGCGTCCGCTATGATGCTCCTGGGCTCATCCAATCCTGCCGCTTTGGTCTCCATACTATCCGCAAGCAGCCTGATCGACCGGCGCATGGAGTCTTTTCTGGCCTCCTGTGCATATACCCCCGCATTGGCGGCAGTCTGCGTCGTCTGCATCAGGTCTAGCATATACTCCTGACTTGCGGCGGCCCCGGCCTTCGAGCGGATTGTCACCGGGTCTATCGTCTCATTCAGCCTGGATAACTCGACCGCCGCCTGGAAAATTGCCCGGTTGGCCTCAAGCGCAAAATCGTCGGCGGTTATGTATTCCATGATCTCCGGCAGGCACCGGGCATCCAGAAGGATAGAACCGCACACGGCGCTTTCAGCGTCTAAAACATTAGCGGTCACGCACGGCCACCTCCTCTCCGTCGATTACCTCGATATGAAAGCCGGGCTTTTGCTCCGTCTCCGTCAAGGGTGGCCCCCAGTGCTCACGGCTACACTTTCGGACGACAAGGTTCCAGTCCTTCCATTTGTTCTTGTTTCCGGTAAGCTGGGCCCGCTCGTCGATGTAGTCAACACACCGATTGAACTCGGTTTCGCCCAGCTCGGAAATCAGCCGGGCACGCTCCTCGTCAGAGAGCCTTACCCACCCATACTGACCATATTTTTTCCGAGTAGGGTTGTCCACGTTGGCGGGAGAGAGGGCGGAAGCCCCTATACTCTCTCCTATACTATCCTTACCTAACCTAACCTGTGGTTCCAAATGGGTTCCATCTTGGTTCCAAGTGGGTTCCGTTTGGGTTCCATCGGCAATTCGCACCAAAAGGTCGTTGTAGATACTGGGGCGATAGCGGTCGTTTTTGATTAAATTGTTGCGCCTCCAGTCTGTGATATGGGTGACAAGATCCTCGTTTAAGACGGTAATAAACTCTTTCGTCGCCAGGACTTTTAAATCATCCTCTGTTGCTCCGGTCGTCCGCATAACGGCAAACGCTTCTACCACGCCGTCATCGTCAGCCTGCATACCCAGGTCGTAATAAAGCAACCTAGAGGTAGGCGGCATCCGAAGGAAACGGGCAGAGCCTATAACTGATTTTGCAAACATCCTCCGTTCCGCCATTAGTTACCGCCTCCCTCGATTGCCTGGGCGGTTCTCAGAATCTCCCCGGCCCTGTGGCGCATGGAGCGCACGCAGGCGGTCCGTTCGTGCTCGGTGGCGGCTAGATAGTACCCCGTGGCGTTATCCGCCAGAATGGGCACCCCTTCGCGCCGCTCCCGCTCGATCATCAGGCGCACCGTGCGCCCGTCCAGGCCCGTCAACTTCTCCAGCTCCCGGCGGGGTATCGCGTTCTCGCGCCCGTGGCTGAGAAGATCCGCAACTTTCCGTTGACCGCTAGGGCCCTGGGTGATATGCTTGTTACGGGAATTGCCGTCTTCATGGTTTACTCCCGCTTCTGCCCGTCCTAGTGCGCCAACACTAGGGCGGGTTTTCTTTTCCCTGCTCATACTGTGCTCACCTCCGTCTGCTTCTTTACCCACTCCCGAAGCCCGTCCACACTGACCAGAGTTCGATTACCCAATTTAAAGGCGGGGAATCCGTCTTGATGTATGTACTGGTAAATCGTGGGCTTTGATACTCCCAGTAACCGCGCTGCCTCTGGAGCAGAGACGGCCAGGGGTTCCAGCTTGTCCATTACTGTGCCTCCTTCTGAACGGCTTTCTTGGCCTTTCGCTCCCAGTACCGGAGATTATTAGCTCTAATCTTGTCCTTGTTCTTCCGTCGCCACTCGCGCTGATATGCACGGCGCGCCTCTTTTGCAGATTGTGTTAATTCCTGAGCCATCGTCCTGCCCCCTTTCTTTGTTATTGTCGTAATTATACTCTTTACTTTCTCCGCTGGTGTGATATAATAGCGATATAAATAATAACGAAGAAAGAGGTTATCATTTTGAATGATATTTTTAAGTATGATGCACGTCGGAAGGAAATTGGGCGGCGAATAAAAAAGGAGCGCAAACGTCTTGCACTTACTCAATCAGATCTGGCCGCTAAGATCTCAACTGTGGAAAACAGCACCGGAGCTATTGGACAATCCACAGTTGCGAGTTGGGAAAATATGACAACAATACCGCCATTAAGTCGATTGATTATACTGTCAGATATATTTGATTGTGATATTTCATACCTACTAGGCGACATTGAGACCAGAAAATGGGAAACCACAGATATTAAAAAATATATTGGACTAAGCTCTGGTGCGATTGATGCACTCCACACAGCATACCAATGTGATAATACAAATTTCGATGCAATTCAACTAATTTCTTATTTGATAGAAAGAATTGATTTCAAAAAAATTTCCAGGGATATTTATGAAATTGCAATATTAACTGCACTAACAATCCAATCTGCCGTCATCGATGTATCAGCATTATCACAAGATATTGAATATCTCCGGGATGGAAGAATTGCTCTTCCACCAAAAGAGACGCGTGAGTACAGAAAAGAACAGATCATTAGGACATTTAGCGAAGAAATGCGGCAGGGGATAAGTTTAGTTGCAGCTACTCATCTACCATTGCCTAATGAAATAGAAAAAGCCGCCTCCGGCTCCACAAAAAACCGAAAGCGGCCACGATGAGCAGTAAACTTTCCGTAGCCTACTGCTCCTCCATTCTATCACAAACGAAGGAGGATTTTCAATGCCTAGAAAGAGCAACACCAGAGCGGCCCAGGGGGCCGGGACAATCCGCCAGCGGAAGGATGGGCGCTGGGAAGCCCGATATACTGTAGGCCGTGATCCGGGCACCGGGAAGCAGGTGCAGCGGTCAGTCTACGGAGCTACGCAGCAGGAGGTGAGAAAGAAGCTGGCCCAGCTCACCGCCGCGCTGGATGCCGGTACATACAAGGAGCCCTGCAAGATGACCGTGGGTCAATGGCTGGATATTTGGTCGGCGGACTACCTGGGCGGCGTGAAGCCCTCCACCGCTTTTCTCTATGGGGAGCAGATACGGCTACACCTCAAGCCCGCCCTGGGCTCCGTGAAGCTGGAGGCGCTGAACGCTCACACCATCCAGGAGTTTTATAACAGTTTAGGGGCCGAGCGGGAGGGAAAGCGCAGCCTGTCCCCAAAGTCTATCAAGAATATCCACGGTGTGCTCCATAAGGCGCTCCAACAGGCCGTCAAGATTGGCTATCTCCGTTTCAACCCAGCCGACGCTTGCGAACTACCTCGGATCGAACATAAAGAAATAATCCCCCTAAGCGAAAAGCAGATTGCGGCCTTTCTCGCCGCCATAGAAGGACACCGGCATGAACTGCTTTATAAAGTGGCTCTATTTACCGGAATGAGAGAGGGTGAGCTCCTGGGGCTCATGTGGGATTGCGTTGACTTCGACCAGGGCACAATCACAATCAAGCGACAACTCCGCCGGGAACAGAAAAAGGGTGGACAATACTATATCACCACACCTAAAAACGGGAAAAGCCGCACCATCACCCCCGCCCCCTGGGTGATGAAGCTGCTGCGCACACAGCGGGCTAGGCAGGCCGAGCAGCGTTTAAAGGCGGGGCCACTATGGGAAAACACCGGGATGGTATTCACCAATGAAACCGGCGGCTATCTCTCATATCGCACCGCTTACGATTGCTTTAAGCGCATCGTCGCACAGATCCGAGCCCCTGCCACCCGGTTTCACGACCTCCGCCACACCTTCGCCGTAGCCTCTCTGCGGGCTGGGGATGATATAAAAACCGTCCAGGGCAATCTAGGCCACCACACAGCGGCCTTTACTCTGGACGTATACGGACATGTCACAGAGCAGATGAAGAAGGATAGCGCCCAGCGCATGGAGGGCTATATAAAGGAGGTTCTGAATCTGTAAAGGGTCAATCAAAGGGTATTTCTTGATTTTTGAGTAACAAAAAAGCCCCAGAGCACTTGCAACTCTAGGGCTTCTCTATGGTGGACGATACAGGACTTGAACCTGTGACCTCCCGCACGTCAAGCGGATGCTCTACCAGCTGAGCTAATCGTCCAGACAGCGTAGATTATTATATCCGTACAAGCTCTATTTGTCAATACTTTTTTTGATTTTCCCCTTTTCAAAGGGGAAACCGGCTGGTATACTCGGATTAAAGTGGATTGGAAAGGGGTGGCGGGCATGCTCTGCCGACGGGTCTCTCTGGAGGAGCTCCATCCGGCGCTGGGCGGGGGCGCCCCGGAGACGGGGCTGGACATATACTGCCGGGGCCGCACCGGCCTGCTGGCCGACGACGGGGCGCGGTGGGCGGTGCTGATCCTCCCCGGCGGGGGATACGAGCGCATTGCCCCGGCGGAGGGAGAGCCGGTGGCCCTGGCCTTTCTGGCCGCAGGGATACAGGCCTTTGTGCTGTCCTACAGTGTGCTGCCCGCCCTCTGGCCCAGGCAATTCCTGGAGGGGGCGGCCGCTCTGGCCTGGATGCGGGCCAACGCCCCGGAGCTGGGCTTCCGGCCCGACCAGGTGGCAGTGTGCGGCTTTTCCGCCGGGGGACATCTGGCGGGCTGCCTGGCCGGCGGGTACGCCGAGCCCCTCCTGAACGAGCGGCTGGGGCTGACGCCGGAGCAGGTGCGGCCGGACGCGGCCATACTGGGCTATCCGGTGGTGCACGAGGCCCTCTATCTGGAACCCCTGGGCGGGGCGGAGGCGCCGCGGCCGGACCGCCGGGTGGGGCCGGGCCACCCGCCCGCCTTTCTCTGGGCCACGGTGGGGGACGCCACGGTGCCGGTGGAAAATACCCTGGACTATGCCCACGCCCTGCGGGCGCGGCAGGTGCCCTTTGAGCTGCACCTGTTTCAGGACGGGCCCCACGCCATGGGGCTGGCCGACCGGGAGAGCGCCCGGGACGAGGCCCACTATAACGCCCACGCAGCGGCCTGGCATCCGCTGTGCATAGACTGGCTGAAAGGAAGAGGATGATGGAGCAGAAGGTGGTCCTGATCACCGGCGGAAGCCGGGGCATCGGCGCGGCAACCGCCCGGCGCTTTGCCGCCGGGGGCTGTAAGGTGGTTATCAACTACCACCGTTCCCAGGCCCAGGCGGAGGCCCTGGCGGCGGAGATTGGGGGCTGGGCGGTGCAGGCAGACGTGGCCGATCCGGTCCAGGTGGGAAGAATGGTTGACAATGTGTTGGATAAATTTTGTCAACTTGACATTCTGATATGTAACGCCGGCATTGCACAGCAGAAATTGTTTGGCGATTTGACCGATGACGACTGGCGGCGGATGTTCGCCGTCAACGTGGACGGCGTGTTTCACGCCGTCCGGGCCGCCCTGCCCCACTTCATCCACCGCAAGGCGGGGCGGATCGTCACCGTGTCCTCCATGTGGGGGCAGGTGGGCGGCTCCTGCGAGGTGGCCTATTCCGCCGCAAAGGCCGCAGTGATCGGCCTCACAAGGGCTTTGGCCAAGGAGCTGGGCCCCTCGGGCATCACGGTGAACTGCGTGTCTCCCGGGGTTATTTCCACGGAAATGAACGCCCATCTGGACCGGGAAGCCCTGGCCGCCCTGGCGGAGGAGACTCCCCTGGGGGCCATCGGCACCCCGGAGGACGTGGCGGAGGCCATCTGGTATCTCTCCTCCGACGCCGCCCGGTTTGTTACCGGCCAAGTGCTGGCCCCCAACGGCGGGCTGGTAATTTAAGTGTCCGTTTCACAATTTGTTCATATTTTACACAAGGGCGGTCTCTCACAGGCCGCCCTTGTGTATTTTGCTAGTTGACAATTTCAAGCGCACAGAATATAATTGTCAACAACTTCAAAGGAGGATACCACTATGAAAAAGACTCGCTTCCTGTCTCTTGCACTGACGGGTACTCTCTGCGTGTCCCTGCTGGCCGGCTGCGGCGGCAGCGGTGACGGCGGCGGGGCAGCCCAGACCCCCGACGCAGCCAACACCAGCGCCGTCCAGGAGAACACCGGCTCCGCCTTCAAGCTGGGCGGCACCGGCCCTCTGACCGGCGACGCCGCCATCTATGGCCTGGCTGCCCAGCGCGGCGCCCAGATCGCCGTGGATGAAATCAAAGAGGCCGGCGGCGACATTCAGTTCGCGCTGAAGTACGAGGACGATGTGAACGTCCCCGAGACTGCGGTCAACGCCTACAACGCCCTGAAGGAGTGGGGCATGCAGATCTCCCTGGGCTCCGTCACCTCCCAGCCCGGCGTCAGCACCTCCGCCCTGGCCTTTGAGGACCGCATCTTTACCATGACCCCCTCCGGCAGCTCCCCCGATGTCATCAGCGGCAAGGACAACGTCTACCAGATGTGCTTCTCCGACCCCAACCAGGGCCTGGCCTCCGCCCAGTATATCACCGAGCAGGGCCTGGGTGAGAAGGTCTTTATCATCTGGAAAAATGACGATGTGTATTCCACCGGCATTAAGGAACAGTTTGTGAAGGAGGCCAAGACCCTGGGCCTGGAGGTGGTGGGCGACGCCACCTTTACCACCGACACCGCCACCGACTTCTCTGTTCAGCTCACCCAGGCCCAGCAGGCCGGGGCCGACCTGGTGTTCCTGCCCATCTATTATCAGCCCGCCTCCCTGATTCTGAGCCAGGCCGACGCCATGGGCTACACCCCCACCTTCTTCGGCGTGGACGGCATGGACGGCATCCTGACCATGGACGGCTTTGACGCCTCCCTAGCCGAGGGTGTCATGCTGCTGACCCCCTTCAACGCCGACGCCACCGACGAGGCCACCGTCAACTTCGTGACCAAGTACCAGGAGCTCTACGGCGAGACCCCCAACCAGTTTGCCGCCGACGCCTATGACTGCGTCTACGCCTACAAGATGGCCCTGGAGGCCGCCGGCTGCACCCCCGACATGAGCAATGAGGAGCTCTGCGACGCCCTGATTGCCACCTTCCCCACCATTACCCTGACCGGCCTGACTGGCGACGGCGCCGGCATCACCTGGGATGCCTCCGGCGAGGTATCCAAGAGCCCCAAGGGCATGGTTATCGAGAACGGCGCTTACGTGGGCATGGACTGAGCTTCAGCCCCAGCGTTCACAAAACACGGTTCCGGGAGGGCTGCCGGCACGGCCGGCGGCCCTCCCGCCAACTGCTTACACAGAACAAATGGATGATTGCGGCCGGGCAACGGCCCGCCATTGCCCGGCCGCAATCATCCATGACAGAGAGGTGTGTGTTATGGTCTTCCTCAACTACCTGATCAACGGGATCAGCCTGGGCAGCATCTACGCCATCATCGCCCTGGGCTACACCATGGTGTACGGCATCGCCAAGATGCTGAACTTC
>ERZ808028.1083-NODE-1083-length-17913-cov-15.810888_pt1 | contig 17913 bp, 22 predicted proteins | sample MGYA00380184_ERZ808028 | MGnify/ENA primary metagenome ERZ808028 (study PRJEB31490, sample SAMN06133397) | mouse gut metagenome | isolation source: J8_1 | host: mice | place: China: Chengdu | collected 2015-05 ...
GAGTATGTGAAGATGGTCAACGCCAACGGCGGCAAGATGCCCGACGCGGTGGGCATCCCCGAGGAGCAGCTGCGTGAGGCCGCCCGGAGCGCCGTGTGCAAGATCAACATCGACTCCGACCTGCGTCTGGCCATGACCGGCACCGTCCGCAAGTTCTTCGCCGAGCATCCCGACAAGTTCGACCCCCGCGAGTACCTGAAGCCCGCCCGCGCCAACATCAAGGAGCTGGTGCGCCACAAGCTGGTGGATGTGCTGGGCTGCAACGGCAAGGCGTAAACCACAGATAAAGGAGAAATTCGACATGGCACAGTTAAAGGGCGCTTGCGTCATCGGCCAGTCCGGCGGCCCTACCTCCGTCATCAACGCCAGCGCGTACGGCGTCATCCGCACCGCGCTGGACTGTCCCGACATCACCGCCGTCTACGGGATGGCCCACGGCATCAAGGGGATGCTGAACGATCAGCTCTACGACATGGGCCAGGAGGACGCCAAGGAGCTGGAGCTCCTGCTCAACACCCCCTCTTCCGAGCTGGGCTCCTGCCGCTACAAGATCGCCGACCCCGACGTGGACGACACCGACTACAAGCGCATTCTGGAGATTTTCAAGAAGTATAACATTCGCTATTTCTTCTATAACGGTGGCAACGATTCCATGGACACCTGCGCCAAGGTGAGCCGCTTTATGGCCAAGTCCGGCTATGAGTGCCGGGTGATGGGCGTGCCCAAGACCATCGACAACGACCTGTTCGGCACCGACCACTGCCCCGGCTTCGCCTCCGCGGCCAAGTATATCGCCACCTCCTGCGCCGAGGTGTACAAGGACGCCCGGGTATACGACACCGGTATGGTCACCGTCATCGAGATCATGGGCCGTCACGCCGGCTGGCTGGCCGGCGCCGCCGCTCTGGCCGGCGTCGTGGGCTGTGCCCCCGACCTGGTGTACCTCCCCGAGGTGGACTTCGACATGGACAAGTTCCTGACCGATGTGGACGCCATCTACAAGAAGAACGGCAACTGCATCGTGGCCGTCTCCGAGGGCATCCACTACGCCGACGGCTCCTTCGTGTCCGAGGCCAAGACCTCCGCCACCGACGGCTTCGGCCACGCCCAGCTGGGTGGCCTGGCCGCGCTGCTGGCTAACATCGTGAAGGAAAAGACCGGCGCCAAGGTCCGGGGCATTGAGCTGTCCCTGCTCCAGCGCTGCGGCGCGCACCTGGCCTCCCAGACCGATATCGACGAGTCCTTCCTGGCGGGCAAGACCGCTGTGGAGGCCGCTGTGGCCGGCGAGACCGACAAGATGGTGGGCTTCGAGTGCACCCGCGAGGGCGGTGTGTACACCTGCAAGACCAAGCTGTTTAATCTCTCCGACGTGGCAAACTTTGAGAAGAAGGTGCCGCTGGAGTGGATCAACGCCCAGCACAACGGCGTGACCCAGGGCTATATTGACTACGCCCTGCCCCTGATTCAGGGAGAGAACCACCGGGCCACGGAAAATGGCCTGCCCCGCTTTGCCCGCTTGAAAAAGGTGCTGGCGAAGTAAAAACAAAAAAAGAAAGACCGGGCCCTTTTGGGGCCCGGTCCTTTTTTGTCCAGATCAGTCGTTTTCGCTGCCGCAGTGGGCCACACCGGTCATGGCGCGGGTGACCGCCTGACCCCGGGCGTCCAGGCCCTTGGTCATGGACAGGGCCTCGGTGATATCGTAGTCCACGATATCCTCACCGTCCATGGCCACCACCCGGCAGGTTTTCCCTTCCGCCAACAGCTTCACCGCCTCATAGCCCATATAGGTGGCCACCATACGGTCCCGAGCGCTGGGGGAACCGCCCCGCTGGACGTGACCCAGCACCGTGACCCGGGTGTCCAGGGCGGTGGCATTTTTGATCTGCTCCGCCACATGGTAAGCGCCGCCGGGGACGCCCTCGGCCACGATGACCATGAAATGGGTGCGCCCGCCCAGACGGGCCTGGCGAATGGGCTCGATCACGTCATTGTCAAAGTCCACTTCCTTTTCCGGTACCAGCACCACCGTGGCTCCGCAGGCGATGGCCACAGAGACCGCCAGGTGCCCCGCCCGATGGCCCATGACCTCCACCACCGAGCAACGCTCGTGGGACTTCATGGTGTCGCGCAGACGGTCGATGCTCTCCAGCGCGGTATTGCAGGCGGTGTCGTAGCCGATGGTGTAGGAGGAGCAGGCAATATCGTTGTCAATGGTGCCCGGGATGCCGATGACGGAGATGCCGCTGTTAGCCAGGCTGAGCAGGCCCTTGAATGTGCCGTCGCCGCCTATGCCAACCAGGGCGTCAAGGCCCAATAGCTTACAGGTGGCAAGGGCTTTTTTACGCCCGGCCTCCTCGATAAACTCCATGCTGCGGGCGGAGTAGAGCATGGTGCCGCCCCGTCGGGAGATGTCGCTGACGCTCTCAAAATTCAGCCGGGTGAAATCTCCGTTGAGCAGGCCGTGGTAGCCACGGCGAATCCCAATACAGTCGATGCCATAGTACAGGGCCGCGCGGACCACGGCGCGGATGGCGGCGTTCATGCCGGGGGCGTCGCCTCCGCTGGTGAATACGCCGATACGATGGACAGCGGGTTTCATATTCATCAAATCCTTTCCCATGTTGATTGTGTATCCATTGGGAGGCCATCAAACCTTCAGTTCAATGGCTTCCCCGTCTAACGCGGCTCGGTTGGCCTCCAGGACAGGGCGCACACAGTCGTTTAGAAAATCGGCCACTTGCGCCGGGCAGCGGCCGATGTAGCGGGAAGGCTCCATATGGGCACACAGCTCCTCCCGGCTCAGCCCAAACATAGGGTCCGCGGCCAGCAGCTCGATGAGATTATTTGTAAGGCCAAGCTCCTTTACATTCCGCCCAGCCTCCTGAGAATGGACCCGGATGCGCTCATGGAGTTGCTGTCGGTCCCCTCCCCGCTTCACCGCGTCCATCATGATGTTCTCGCTGGCCATGAAGGGCAGCTCCTCCAAAATGTGCTTCTCGATGACTTTCTCATGGACCACCAGCCCGGAGGCCACGTTCTCATAAATGTTGAGGATGGCGTCCACCGCCAGAAACGCCTCGGGAACGGAGAGCCGTTTATTGGCGGAGTCGTCCAGCGTGCGCTCAAACCACTGGGTGGCGGAGGTGTAGGCGGGGTTAGCCGCATCCGCGATGACATAGCGGGCCAGCGAGCAGATGCGCTCGCACCGCATGGGGTTACGTTTGTAGGGCATGGCGGATGAGCCGATCTGGCTGGCCTCAAAGGGCTCCTCCACCTCCTTCAGGTGGCACAACAGCCGCACATCGGTGGCAAACTTGCAGGCCGACTGGGCGATCCCGGACAGAGTTGCCAGGATGGATGCGTCAACCTTCCGGGAGTAGGTCTGCCCGGACACAGGGACCGTGCCCTCAAAGCCCATTTCCCGGGCAATGCGGCGGTCAAGCTCCTTACATTTCTCGTGGTCGCCGTTGAAGAGCTCCAGAAACGACGCCTGGGTGCCTGTGGTGCCCTTGCAGCCCAGCAGCCTCAAGCTGGAAATGCGGTACTCCACCTCGTCCAGGTCCTGGAGCAGCTCATTCATCCACAGCGTGGCCCGTTTGCCCACGGTGACTAGCTGTGCGGCCTGAAAGTGAGTAAATCCAAGAGTTGGCAAGGATTTATACTTGTCAGCAAATCGAGCCAGCGCGCTCAGCACGCGGACCAGTTTATCCCGGATGAGGGCAAGCCCTTCCCGCATAATGATGAGGTCGGTGTTGTCCCCCACATAGCAGCTGGTGGCCCCCAGGTGGATAATGGGCATGGCCTTGGGGCACTGGGCGCCGTAGGTGTGGATATGGGCCATCACATCGTGGCGCAGCTCCCGCTCCTTTTGCGCCGCCAAGTCATAGTCAATGTCGGTGAGATGGGCCTCCAGCTCGTCCACCTGCTCCTGGGTGACGGGCAGGCCCAGTTCCATTTCGGCTCGGGCCAGGGCCGTCCACAGCCGCCGCCAGGTGGAAAATTTCTTGTCTGGCGAGAAAATATACTGCATTTTGTCGCTGGCGTAGCGGGAGGACAGCGGACTTTCGTAAATGGAGCGGTTCAAAAGGCATCACCCTCATTCATTTTAAAAGTATATGGGCGCCTCTGCGCCGCACGCAATTATACCATATTACATCGGGCCATACAAGTTAGTTCTAAAAACTTTTACAAAGGGCCAAAAGAAAAGGCCGTGCCACAGCACGACCTTTTCCAATCAATGAACGAATCAGCCTTCTCCACGCATCTTGGCGAAGCACTCGCTGCAATAGACCGGGCGGTCAGTTTTCGGCTCAAAGGGCACCTTGGCCTCGCCGCCGCAGGCGGCACACACAGCGGTGAAGTACTCGCGGGGGCCACGGGCAGCGGCCTTGCGGGCATCGCGGCAGGCCTTGCAGCGCTGGGGCTCGTTTTGGAAGCCGCGCTCCGCGTAAAACTCCTGCTCACCGGCGGTGAACACGAACTCCTGGCCGCACTCTTTGCAAACTAAGGTCTTGTCTTCGTACATGGAAATACCCTCTCTTTTGATGCCCAGAATCGGAAATACAACCTGCTGGGACTGTAATATTTGCGTCAGCCTTCGCTGAAAACGCCAAAATTACCGGCGACCTTCCGCCGGATCCGCTGGACGGCATTGTCCACGGACTTGATAGAACGCCCAACCTGCCCGCTGATCTCCTGATAGGACAGGCCGAGCAAAAACAGCTTTAACACCTTGCGCTCCAGCGCAGACAGCTGCTGTCCCAGGCGGTCCAAACGCTCCATCTCCTCTTCCCTGCTGATATACAGCTCCTCAGGGCTCAATCCAGACCCCAGCATGGGAGATTCAAAGGGGACGCTGTCATTTAACGGGGCGTGCTTGCTCCGGGAGGCATTGGTGACAGCCGAGCGAATGCGGTTACGGATGCACACCTCGGCAAAGGTTTTAAAGCGGGCGTCGTGACAGGGGTCAAACTCCCGGATGGCCTTTAGAAGCCCAAACATGGCCTCCTGAATGAGGTCCTCACTGTCTCCCCCGGCCAGAAAATAGGGTCGTGCACACATCCGCACCGGGCGGAGATACCGCTTGACCAGCTCCTCCTCCGCGTCCCGGCACCCCTTTGCCACCAGCGCGCAGAGCTCCTCATCGCTGTATTCACTTATTTTTGAAGTGATTTCACTCATAACTTGACCCTGTATATTTAATCACATAACTACCGAAATGTCAATCGCTTTTAGCGACTTTTTTAGAAAATCTTCTAAAATCATCGGCTGTCTCATAGCAATTTACAAATTTGGGTGTTCCTGCCAAAAAGCAGCGCGTGAAAAGAGCTCAAAATGACAGCTGTTCAGGGATCATTTCCCCTCCCGGAGCGGTCAGGCCCAGGTGCCGGTAGGCCTTGGGGGTCACGCACCGGCCCCGGGGGGTGCGAGTGAGGAACCCCAGCTGCATCAGGTATGGCTCATAGACGTCCTCCAGGGTGACCGATTCCTCGTTGATGGTGGCGGCCAGGGTGTCCAGGCCTACCGGGCCGCCGCCATAGTTGGTGATGATGCTCTCCATCATGCGCCGGTCCACGTTGTCAAGGCCCAGCTGGTCGATCTCCAGCGCCCGCAAAGCCCGGTCGGCTACGGAACGGGTCACTACGCCCCCGGCGGTGACCTGGGCAAAATCCCGCACCCGGCGGAGCATTCGGTTGGCAATCCGGGGGGTGCCCCGGCTGCGCCGGGCGATTTCCAGCGCTCCCTCTTCCTCTATGGGCACATCCAGAATGCCGGCGGACCGGGTGACAATGAGCGCCAGCTCCTCCGGCGTATACAGCTCCAGCCGCAGGGTGACGCCAAAGCGGTCCCGCAAAGGCGCGGACAACTGCCCCGCCCGGGTGGTGGCCCCGATGAGGGTGAACTTGGGCAGGTCCAGCCGGATGGAGTTGGCGGAGGGACCCTTGCCGATGATGATGTCGATGGCGTAGTCCTCCATGGCGGGGTACAAGATCTCCTCCACCGAGCGGTTGAGCCGGTGGATCTCGTCCACAAACAAAATATCGTTTTCCTGGAGATTGGTGAGCAGCGCCGCCAGATCGCCGGGCTTTTCAATGGCCGGACCGGAGGTAATGCGGATATTGACCCCCATCTCGTTGGCAATGATGCCGGACAGGGTGGTTTTGCCCAATCCCGGAGGACCGTGGAGCAGCACGTGGTCCAGCGGCTCCCCCCGCATTTTGGCGGCCTGGATGAAGATGGACAGGTTGCCCTTGGCCTTCTCCTGGCCGATGTACTCGCTCAAGGCTTTGGGGCGCAGGGACCCCTCCCCCTCGTCCGCCTGGGTCAGCGAGGTGGTCACCAGAGGGGCCTGCGTCTCAAAGCCGCCGTTGTCGGAAAAATCAATGCTCAAGGGTTCACTTCCTCTTGACTTTTTTCGAGGTATTCATGTAGACCACGCCGCCGATGCTCACAACGACATACAACACGATGCCGGCCCACAAAAATGCTATACGGTCAAACACGGCACTCAGCGCTATCACACCAGTGCAGACAGCAAAGGCAAACATCAGACGGCTCATGGCCCGGCAGAGAGCCTTTTCGTCATATGCCGCTTTTTCTTCGGGAGAGGACGTATTGTAGCCCGCAATGAGAAACGCTCCTTTGCCGCAGGAAAAAGCGACCCCCAGCAGTACAAAGAACACCGTCACAATACTACTGATAACCAACATACCAAAACCCCCTCCTCTGTTACCCCTTCACCATCTTTTTCAGCGCCTGTTTGATCACGTCCTCCAGGGACAGCGCCTCCAGGTCGATCCCTTTCAGCGCCAGGTTGATCTCACCCTGGCTGTAACCCAGCACCGCCAGGGCGGCGGACGCCTCGCTGGCCTTGTTTTCCGGGATGATGGTGACGCCTCCGGCAAAGGCCTCTCCCCCACCCGCGGTCAGCTGGCCCTTGGCCAGCTTGTCTTTCAGCTCCAGGATAATGCGCTGGGCGATCTTCTTGCCGATCCCCGGGGCGGAGGTCAGCGCCTTCTCATTGCCGGACACAATGGCCATGGCCAGCCCCTCCGGGCTGTTGGAGGACAGGATAGCCAGCGCCGCCTTGGGGCCCACCCCGGATACCCCGATGAGCATCCGAAAACAGCCCAGCTCACTCTCACTGGCAAAGCCGTAGAGCTCAAAAATCTCCTCCCGGACATACAGATGGGTGTAAAGCTTAGCTGCTTTCCCTACATTGAGTTTTCCAATGGTATGGCTGGTGGTGCGGCAGGCGTAGCCCACCCCGCCGCAGTCGACCACCGCCAGGTAGGGTTCTACCTTGGCCACGGTCCCGTTCAGATAGTAAAACACAATAATCTCTCCAAATTCAAGGTATGCTTTTTCGCAGCAGCGAGGTGGACGACCGGGCGTGGCACAGGGCGATGGCCACCGCGTCGGCGGCGTCGTCCGGCTTTGGGACGGCGCTCAGGTTTAGCAAGCGCTTGGTCATGTCCATCACCTGCCGCTTTTCCGCCTTGCCGTAGCCCACCACCGCCTGCTTCACCTGGGAAGGGTTGTACTCACAGATGGGCAGACCCATTTTTTCCGCCGTCATGAGGATAACCCCCCGGGCCTGGGCCACGCCGATGCCGGTGGTAACATTGTGGTTGAAGAACAGCTCTTCAATGGCCATCACGTCCGGATGGAACCGGCCGATGAGCTCCTCCAGGTCCACAGCGATCCGCCACAGCCGGGCAGGCAGGCGCACCCCCGCCGGGGTGTTGATGGCGCCGCAGGCGGCCAGGCGGTATCTCCCTTGGGCGGACTCCACCAGGCCAAAGCCCACAATGGCGTATCCAGGGTCTATTCCAAGGATCAGCAACAGCGCGTCCTCCCTGCTTTTGAGGTTGTGAATCCAAGTTCCTAGACATAATACCACAGCTCGCGGCCAAAAACAAGGAAAAACGGCGGATGAATGCATCATCCGCCGCACGGGCTTGCGCTCAGGCCCGGGGATGGGCCATGGTGTAGACATCCCGGAGCCGCTGATTGACGACCTGAGTGTAGATCTGAGTGGCAGAAATGTCCGCGTGGCCCAGCATCTCCTGGATGGACTTCAGGTCCGCTCCATTTTCCAGCAGGTGGGCGGCAAAGGAGTGCCGCAGGGTGTGGGGCGTGATGTCCTTGTGAATTCCCGCCTTGTCCTGATAGCACTTCACGATTTTCCAAAAGCCCTGACGGCTCATCCGCTCCCCGTTCATGTTGACGAACAGCGCCGTTTCCTCGGAGTCCCGCAGGAGCTTGGAGCGCACATTGTTGATGTACGCGGCCAAGGCCCGCACCGCCCCTTTATAGATGGGCACGATCCGCTCCTTGTTCCTGCCCCGGCAGCGCAGGAAGCTGGCGGACAGGTTCAAATCCTGGTAGTCCAGATCGATGAGCTCCGACACCCGGATGCCGGTGGCGTACAGCAGCTCCAGCATGGCTTTGTCCCGGCAGCCCTTGAACTCAGTGGGGTCGGGCTGGTCCAGAAACAGGTCCACCTCATGGTTTGTAAGAATGGAGGGCAGCTTGCGTTCCATCCGGGTGGGAGTGAAGCCCTTGGCCGGATTCACCTGCACCGCCTGGACGCACATCAAATAGGTATAAAAGGATTTCAAAGCCGCCACCGAGCGGACCATGGTGGCGTTGGACTTCCCCTTTTTCTCCAGGTGCTGGGCGTAACGCCTGATGTCCTCCTGGCTCACCTGCGTGAGGGAGAGCCGTTCCTCATCGATCCACTGTCCAAACTGGCGCACATCCCGCAGATAGGAGCTGAGGGTGTTGGCTGAGGCCCGTTTCTCCTGGGTCAGCCACATCTCATAGCCAGAAATGTAATTCAATGTGCTCAGCTCCTCTCTCAGACGCAAAACAGGCGGGCGCATACCGCCGTGAGCAGCGCGGGCATCAGGGTCTGCTGCAACGCCGCGGCCAGCACCAGCAGCCCCGCGCAAGGGGTCAGCGTCTGGACCCTCTGGCTCCAGGCCGGAGACCGCTCTCCAGCCAGCAGGCGCAGGGACTGGCGGAAGGCATCGGCCGACACCACAAACAACACCGGAACCGCCACCAGGGCGGTCACCCCAAACGCGGTCAAAGAAACTGCCGCCCCCGGCAGTCCAAACAGCCGGGACAGCGTAGCCGCCGCGTAGGACAGCAAAAACCCCCGCGCCCCCAGCAGGAGCGGAAGGCCCGCCGCGCCCAGCGCCGTGGAACCCAGCAGGAAGGCCGCCAACGGCCAGCGGGCCAGCTCCCAGACGGAGGACCAGAGCGAGGGCTCCGCCCCATGTCCCTGCCCCGCCATCTGAAAATAACGGCGGAGATAGTCCAGCAAGTCGGGGTTGTCCCCGCTCCAGCCGGAAAAGAAAAAACCGCCCAACACACCCGCGGCAAAGCACACAGCCAGGAACGCCAGCTGTGTCAGCCCATCCCATGTCTTGGCGGGCTTTCCCACTCTACGGACAGTCACCCAGATCCCCCCGCCTCAAATTCACAGTTTAGGAACTGCACTATGATATGCGGGGAATATGGGACATATGCCGGGAAAAACTGCGCCTGCGGCGCAAGGAAGCGCCCAAACAAACTTTTTGTCAGGCCCCTTGGTGGCGGCGCACGCTTCTCCACGGCGTCAAACAATTTGTTTGGCTTTCCGCCCGCCTCCCGTGTGCCAAGCTCTACTATAGCCCACTTCGTCTGGAAAGGCAAGAGAAATCGGCCAAATTTTTGTAAAAAAATATTATGCGAAAATGTTATGTAAATTATATTATGTAAACTAATGGAACCGCCTCTGCGTTGAAACCAAAAAAGCACAGAATATTGTAGTGGAAAAAGCCGCGGCCTCCATATATAGAGACCGCGGCTCAACCGCTGATTTCATTGAATTTTTGGACGCTGCTCAGCGCTCCGCCAGCCCAGCCCGGATGGCCTTCATGGCGATGGCGCATTCCAGCCGTTTGCGCTGCATCTCACATCCAAATTTGTTTGGCTTTTTTATGTCGCCATTGACAAGCAGGTTGGAGGCGGAGCACCCCCCGCTGCAGTAGAACCGGGCCCAGCAGTCCTTGCAGTCGGGCCGGGTGTAGATGTTCAGTGCGGCAAACTTCCGGGACAGCTCCAGATCAAAGGTGCCGTCGTACACGCTGCCCAGCCTGTACGCCTCGTTGCCCACGAATTGGTGGCAGGGGTAGATGTCCCCATCCGGGGTGACGGCCACGTACTCGCACCCCGCGCCGCACCCCCGCATCCGCTTGATGACGCAGGGGCCCTGGGACAGGTCCACGTTGAAGTGGAAGAAATTCACATCGTTCCGCTTCAAAAGCTCCTCCGCCAGCCGCTCGTACTCCTCCAGGATGCCGGGCAGGTCCTCCTCCCGGAAGGCGTAGTCACAGTCCGGCTCGCCCACCACCGGCTCCACGGACACATGGCGGAAGCCCTGGTCGGCGATGTGGAGCACATCGGCGGCAAAATCCGGGTTATGGCGGGTGAAGGTGCCCCGGAGATAGTAGTCCTTCTCCCCCCTGCCCTGCACCAGCTTTTGAAACTTAGGCAGGATCACGTCATAGCTGCCGCCGCCGTTTACGGTTTTGCGCATCCGGTCGTTGACCTCGGGCCGTCCGTCCAGGGACAGCACCGCGTTGGACATCTCCCGGTTGATGTACTCGATGTTCTCGTCGCTGAGCAGCACGCCGTTGGTGGTAATGGTGAAGCGGAAATTCTTCCCCTTTTCCTGTTCAATGGACCGGGCGTACTCCACCGTGGCCTTGACCGTATCCATTGCCATTAGCGGCTCTCCGCCGAAGAAATCCACCTCAATGTTCCGGCGCTGGCCGGAGCGATCGACCACAAAATCAATGGCTTTTTTCGCCGTCTCCACATCCATGGTCATCCGGCGGCCGGTGCCAAAGTCCCCGGTGGAGGCAAAGCAGTACTGGCAGCGCAGATTGCAGTCGTGGGACACATGGAGGCACAGCGCCTTGACGGGGGCATCCCGCTGCATCAGGGTGGCCGCCTCCGGGTCAATGTAGCTGTCGTCGGTGAACAGCAGGCCGTTTTTCTGAAGCTCCAACAGCTCCGCCCAGGCCTCATCCACCACGGCGGGGCCGTACTGGGGAAGCTTTTCATACAGCTCCTTCGGACAGGCGTCCGCCATGGGGGCGTCCAGCAGGGACAGCACATCATAGGCGGTCCTGTCCAGCACATGGACCGCTCCGCTGTTCACGTCCACCGCCACAGGCACACCCAGGCAGATAAATGTGTGGACCATTTTGGTCATCCTCCTTTGACACGCAGAAAAAGGGTGGGACAAGCCCACCCTTTCCGGCGCTTTATCAATTACTTGTTATTCTCGCACTTCTGGTTGGCCACGGTGCAGGAGGTCTTGCAGGCGGACTGGCAAGAGGTCTGGCACTCGCCGCAGCCGCCGTGGGCCGCGCTCTGCTTCAGGGTGGCGCCGTTCAGAGTCTGGATGTGAGTCATGGGTTTCTCCCTCCAATACTAAAGATGTGAGTCTATTATACCATGCCGCCGGAGGAAATTCAATACAATTATTTTTTCGACATTTCCCGTGGCGCCCTGCCCGCCGGGCGCATATGCTGGATTGACAGCTTGATGGCTGCCGAACTCTGAGCGAAGGAGGGATTCCATTGAATCCTGATACCGGAACCAATCCCCGCCCCTGCGCGGACGCCTGCGGCACCATGCCCGCCTGCGCGCCTCTGGCGGTACCATATGTGCCCTTCCAGCAGCGGGGCAGTCAAAAATACAATCAGGCCGACGCCCTGGCCAACGGCACCGTATTCCCCGGCTTGAACCTGCCCTTCCACCTGAAGGCGGAGGCCGCCGGCCTGCCGGACAATCACTCCACCCAGCTCCAGGCCCTGCTGTTTGTGGTCACTGAGCTGGGGATGTACCTGGACACCCATCAGGACGACACAGAGGCGTTCCAGCTCTTCAAGCAGTACACGACCCTGGCCCGGGAGGCAAAGCAGCGTTACGAGGAGATGCACGGCCCGCTGACCCAGCTTTCCGCCGGGCAGGACGCCGCCTACCGCTGGCTGGACGACCCCTGGCCCTGGGAATTTAAGAAAGAGGGGGATTGACCATGTTTGTCTATGAGAAAAAGCTGCAATACCCCGTCCGCATCAAGAACAGCAACCCTAAGCTGGCCGCCGTCATTATTTCCCAGTATGGTGGACCAGACGGCGAGCTGGGCGCCTCCCTGCGCTACCTGTCCCAGCGCTACTCCATGCCCTACCCCGAGCTGAAGGGGCTGCTCACCGACATCGGTAGGTCGGGGTCGTTTTGACACCCCGGCTCCAAACCGTTGGTATCACTGGGTTTTTCGAAGGTGGTGCTGGAGGACACCGCGGGGTCATTCTTGCACACGTCGTCTTTTGCGGGCGCTTTTCCTTCCAATTTTCGATTCAAACCACGCAGATTTTCCAGGATAAATGTCCATTTCTGCGGCAAAAGGTTCAAATATACTTCTACCCGTCTGTCCTTGTGAACTACCATGTGATCCAGCAGATTTTTATAGAATATTTCGCTCTCTGTTTCGCCTCTTACGACGGCAGTAATTTGTCCCTCCACGTCCTTTCGCAAGTCCTCTGGCTCATAAGCAACTCCCTCCCTGGAGTGTGCCGCATCCAGTCTGATCCGCAGGGCATCTAGTTCCCTGTCGTACCGCTCGTTCACCAGCTTCATCTCGTCCTTGGTGATCTGCCGGGAGAAGAAGGCGTCCAGTACATCCGCTTTCTTTTTGGTGAGCTGTTCGATCTGGCATTCCAGCGCCTCCGGACGGTCGATTCCCTGCCCCTCCCCTGCTTGAATTGCCTCCATTGCAATATCGGTGACATTTTGGATGATTCCGTCCACGTCCATTTGCAGCGATGCCAGGGACTGCTTCAAAATATCCATGGCCAGCTCGTCCCGGAGCATCTTCCCGATATCGCAGCCCACCTCGTTTCCCTGGATATCCTCGTGCCGGTTTCCCTCCGTGGTGGCGGTGAAGCAGCCCCAGCGCCTGTAGCTGGTGCCATCCTTTCGGTTCTTCTTCCGGGAAACGAAGCTGGCCCCACACTCCCCGCACTTGATCTTGCCGCTGAACACATAGCGGTTGGAGTGTCCGCCATCGTAGTCCCCTTTGCGGTCCCGCTTCTTCATCTCAGACTGAACGATATCCCACAGCTCCCGGCTGATAATCGGTTCATGGTGGTTGCGGATGGCCACCATCTCCTCCTCCCCGTGGTTGTACTTTTTGGTGTGGCTGAGATAGTCCGGGGTGATGGTCTTTTTCTGCACCAGGTCGCCCACATATTTCTCGTTTTTCAGCACCTTGATGATGTAGGTGTTGGACCACTTGGCGTTCCCGCTCAGAGTTTTGTACCCAGCCTCCCGCAATTCCCGGGCAATGACGGAGGTGCCCTTTTTCTCCACGCCGTACTTATAGAAGATTTGGCGGATGATCTCGGCCCCCGACCGGTTGATAGTCATTTTCCCGTCCTTCACATCGTAACCCAGCAGCGACCTGCCGAACACCACCCCCTGCTCCATTCGCCGGGTCTGGCCCCACTTCACTCGGCTGGAGGTTTTGCGGCTCTCCTCCTGTGCCATGGAACCCATGATAGAAAGTCGCAGCTCCGCGTCCGGCTCCAAGGAGTTGATGCCGTCGTTCATGAACACCACCCCCACCCCGAGGGCCTTCAGCTCCCGGGTGTAGGAGATGGTGTCCAGGATGTTTCGGGAAAACCGGCTTACCTCTTTGGTGAGGATGAGCTGGAATTTCCCCATGCGGGCGTCGGCGATCATGCGGTTGAACGCCGCCCGCTTTTTTGTGGAGGTGCCGGTGATGCCCTCGTCGGCATAGACCTGATACAGCTCCCAGTCGGGCTGGCGGTCGATGTACTCTTTGAAGTAGCGCTGCTGGCTCTCGAAGGAATTGGCTTGGTCGTCCCGGTCGGTGGACACCCGGCAGTAGGATGCTACTTTCATCATGGCTTCTCTCCCCTTTCTTCCGTGCTACTTTGTTTTCTGATGTGCGCTCGAAGCTGGTTTTCCAGTTTCCCTTCCGCGTATCGGTACTGCGCCTCATCCAGCGCTCCGCTGTCCTTCAGCGACAGCAGGATGGCCCTCTGGTACTCAAACAGGAACTGGCTGTCCATCTCTTTGGTGATCTTGCGGTCGTGTTCGATCCCGACTAGACGCGCCCGTTCCTCCATCCCGCGTGCCCCCTTTGATCCAAGGGTATGCATCGGACAGGCCTACTTTGATATTTGATTTGCTCCTTTCTTATCTGATGTTCAAATGAGTGCTGTGATATTTGCGACTGTTCATTTTGATCCTCCTGTCCGGAAGGCAGGCGCGGTACCGACAATATACCGCACCCGCCTCCACAAGTCTATCAATTTTTTACATCGTCTGTTCCCAGTGCTGGTCACCGCTGAATTTCTGACCCATGGCCAGCTTTTTGATTGCTTCACGGCGGCGCTGTTTGCTGTCCGTCCAGGTGGGCGGCGCGGGGAGCTGCCAGTCAGCGTCCCGCTCCAGGTCGGTGTCACCCGGAACCATCCGGCGGCCAGCTCACCCATCCAGCCCTCGTCCGGTTCCGGCGTTTGGGGACAGAAGTTTGTGGCCTGTCGGTAAGCGAACAGCGCTTCCAGATTTTCCTTGAGGAAGGTCTCATCGTGAAGGCTGCTGTCCCGGCACTTGCGCCCATTGGGACAGGTGAAGGTGATGTGCTTCCGGCTATCCGACCAGGAAACCTCGTAACCTTCCACCTCCATGTTTTCGATGAAGCTCTCGCGGCTGGTGGCATACTCCAGCGCCTCGTTGATGGCCTGAATCAAATCCAGCTTCCAACTGTCGCCGCGCAGGCCGGCCTGGTACTCGCCGGGCTTCATGCGCTTCTTTTTCTTCTGGGAATCGCACTCACCCAGCACACTCAGCCCATGGGCCAAACAGATTTCATCGTTCACCTTTCGGTGTGTCAGCAGGTCACTGTAGCTCCGGTGGAGCTTGTGACCGTCCGCACAGCTAACACTGTTCACCACGAAGTGGTTGTGCAGATGACCGGTGTCAATGTGGGTGGCAACCACAACCTCGAAGTCTGGGAACTGCCTCTGCGCAAATTCCAAACCGATGGCGTTGACCTCCTGGGGTGTGATATCGTCATCCGCAGAGAAGGACTGGACGAAGTGGTAGAACTGCGTTCCTCCTGGTTTGCGGAAACGTTCCTTGGTCATCTGCATCTCGGCGAACGCGGATTGTGGAACGCAGTTGTGACCTGTGACCAGTCTCGCATCGCCCCAGCGCGTTTTCTTTTCCTGCTCCACGTAGTCGATCACGCCGTGCATCGAACTGGCGGTCTGCTTTTTGCACTGGATCGCGGTGAAGGTTGCCATCAACGCACCTCCCGGATCAATGCACCTAGCACATCACACAGCCGGGTGTACTCTCCAATCAAATCGTCCCCGCGCAGGACGGTGATCCGTCCCATGTTGGCCAACGTGGTGAGCCAGTTAAGGTTGCGGCCTTGGGCCTTTAGCTCAGAGAGCACTTCATCTAGACCATCTACCTGAACGATTTCCTGTCCCAGTCCGCAGATGATCAGGTAGTTGGTGAGGGTCATATTTGCGTCCCGTGCCCGCGCCTGGAGCTGGTGTTTGACCTCCGGCATCATCCGGGCGGTGACGATAGCGGTTTTCTTCTTCTGCATTATATTCCTTTCTCCCCTTTAGGGGCAGGGGGGTACCGGGGCATAGCCCCGGCGAATGCGGACGGCGTATAGCCGGACGCGATGCTTGCCCTTGCCGGAAGAAATTCCGCTCCGCTACATCCCCGCCTGCGGCGAGGACCTCGCCCGCTCCATTCCTTCCGGCTCTCCCCGCAAAGCCGAAGGACGGCTTTGTGGGGGCCCCGGCGAGGTGGGCATCCGCCCCAGCGGGGCGTTTCTGCGTTGCCCTGAACTGGGCGCTCCCCACAGACGGCACATGGGGGCCGCACGCCGCGCCCGGCTCACAGTGCGGGTAATAATTCCCGCCCCGCACCGCAAGAGCGGACACAGGGCCGCACACGGGCTGGCACGAGGGTCATATGACGAGAGGGTCGACAGTGCCGATGTTTCCGCCCCCAGCAACATCGGCACTATCGGCATGGTGGAGCTCGATCAGCCGCTTCCCGTTGCTTCTGCGCACCACCGCCGTGATACCGATTTCGTTTAGGGCCGCAACACTTTGCAGGATCTTGCGGGACACATTTTTCGGTGTAACACCCTCTGTTCCATCAGGGTCGATGCGCTGTGCCAGCTCGGTGGGAGTGCCGATAAATTCAGAGCGGCTGCGCAGCAATTCAGAGATGAGAAAAATGATGCGATCGCCCAGCAGCTCCGATCGCTGGTAGCTGTCCACCGTCACCTCCCACACGTTGTCGGCATTGCGGCGCAGCTCCAGCTCACGGTACTCGATGTCCCGACCGATGCAGGAGAGACGCGCCCTGCCGCTTCCCCGCTGTTCCTCCACCAACGTGAAACTGGCATCCACCGCGCCGCTGATGGCCGTGGTACCAGAGATGCGGTTGAACACATCGTCCGCCTTTTCCTTGCGCAGATGGTGGATGCGCAGGATGGCGATACCGTGGGCGTCGGCCAGCTTTTTCAGCACAGACAGGTCGCGGTAATCATTGGCGTAAGTGTTGTCGTAGGTCGTACCGCGAATCATCTGGAGCGTGTCGATGATGACTAGCGATGTGTCTGGGTGCTCCGCCAAGAATTGCCGGAGCTGTTCCTCCAATCCGTCGCCCAAAATGCGGTTTTCGGTGCAGAAGTGAACGTTGGGCGGTGCGTCCTCCGTCACGTCGAACAGCCGATTTTGGATGCGCAGCAATGTACTTCGCGGATGGTCAAGAGCATTTTGAATATGATCCCTGGGGCGCCCTGGGATCTGCCGCTACGCAGAGATCATATCCTTATCTGGAAAGCCTGCTGAGTTTTTTGGAGCTGGACTGCGCACAGATTGAGCACCAGCTTCACGAAATCCTGACGCGCTGGGAGTGCTTCTTCTCCACCGGGGAGGCCACGTGCGCCGACGATGCAATGCAGAAGATGGGAGAGTTGGCAGCGCAGCACATCTATTTCCGTCTCCCCTACCTGCAATGGTTCGCGCACAAGACAGATGGAACCTTGGCTCCTGAAATGAAACCGGAGTTGCTCCAGCTTTTGGAGCAACTCCCAGTGTACCAACGACAGGCACAGACTTTTTTGACGGAGGTTCTGGACATCGACCAGGCTGGACGGGAAACGCAGCGCAGTATGCGCAGCCTGTATCTGTTCGACGGCCCCCGCGATCCCGCACTATTCTGCTTCCAGACGATCCCGGTCAGCTTCGGCCCTGTGGGCGAGGAACTCTGCGGCCAGATCCTCCAGCCAGACACAATCCGCGACCTGATCGATTTTCCCTGCGGGAATGTGTCACCAGGGGAATCCCAGTTCGCCGGTGCCGGAATTGCGGCAGGTATTTCCCTCTGACCGGGCGGGTGACAGCGGAGTACTGTGAACGGCCCAATGCGGATCGAAAGCCCTGCCGGAACACCGGGGCCGTTCAAAAGTGGACCGAGAACCGTAAGGGCGACACCGTGTTCAAGGAGTACCGCCGGGAGTACAAGCGCCATTTCGCCTGGATCCGGGCAGGCAAGCTGTCCACAGAGGACTTTGCCGCTTGGAGCAAGCGGGCCCAGGTGAAAAAGAAGGACTGCGATGACGGAAAACTCTCGCTGGACGAGTTCAAGGAATGGCTGAAAAATTCGTGAGCGGCAGGGAACCCATGTTAGAAAACCCGTCCAGACTGAGACTATCCCAAAATTTGTGTAAACCTCCAATGTGGTGTAGAATAGGAGCACCACATTGGAGGTTTTAGAAATGGC
>ERZ808028.1084-NODE-1084-length-17910-cov-5.288566_pt1 | contig 17910 bp, 14 predicted proteins | sample MGYA00380184_ERZ808028 | MGnify/ENA primary metagenome ERZ808028 (study PRJEB31490, sample SAMN06133397) | mouse gut metagenome | isolation source: J8_1 | host: mice | place: China: Chengdu | collected 2015-05 ...
TATGGTTCTCCCACCAGCACCGGAGGCTTATGCAGCCGCACTCTCCTCATCTCACCACCTCGACGTCCTGCGGCACCTCATAATCGATCTTAAAATTCCCGTCCTCGATCCTCCACGCCACCCTGATATCCCCCACAGGCGTCTTCACCGTTCCCGACGCGTTCTTCAGGTATCCCGGCACCGGCGCGATCCTGACCTTTTTGTAGCCCGGCGCCGCAGGCCGCACCCCGAGGGTGATGCTCGGAAGCTCATACAAAATCAGCGCGCCCCAGGCATGGCACTCGCTTCTGGAGTAAGCCTCCGACTCCACACAGGTGGTACAGTGCATTTTTATCATATTCCGCCACGCCTCCCAGTACTGATCGGTATAGGCGTATAATCCCGTTTTCTCCAGCGCGCGGAACAGATAGAACCGCATGGCGACCGTACACTGCGCATAACCTTCCTCGTTCATGGTTCTCAGCAGATTTTTCTTTCCTGTCTCCAAATCCACAGTGTCCGTCAAAAGCGCAAACACCTGACAGTGCTGGGAATACTCATCGATCCCCGGCCCGTCCTGCAGCATGCCGTTTTTCCCGATACAATATCTCCGCACCGCTTCCTGCGCCTTCTCCGCCCTCAGCCGGTAATTTTTCGCCTCCTGTGTCCTTCCAAGAAAATCCGCCAGATACGCCCCGTGCTGCAGGCCGTAAATATACAGGAGCGTCTCCATCGTGAGCGGGCCCTTTTGCCCTGCCGTCGGCATCCCGCTGGTATCGTTCCACTCTTTCGCCCAGTCGATGAACGACCAGAATCTCGCTTCCATATTGATGCCACCAACCTTCTCGACATATCCCTCCTTCGTCAGATGCCTCTCAAAATAGTGCAGGATCTGGTCGATGGCAGGCATATGTTCCGCCGCCAGAACCGCATCCCCGAAATACATCATATGATCATACACCATCAGAATATAGTAGATGGAAAATCCCGGTATCACATTCGTATTGCAGTTCGGATAAGAACAGTTCAACAGTCCGTCATAGCGCTGGGAGCGCCTTAAATCGTCCATGCATTTTCTCGCCAGACGGTCATCCGCGCTCACCGCATAGGTATACAATATCTGTGTCCGCGCATCCATGATATACTGGAGCTGCTCGTAAAAGGGACAGTCCTCGTAGGTCTCATGCATACATCTTTGCAGCGTGCGGGCGCTGATCTCCCAGATCTCTATTAACGAAGGGTCAGAAGTCCTCACCGCAGTCTCGATCTGCAGCGGATATCCCGTCTCCTCGTAGTCAAGCCCATGGAGCGTCAACGCTTCCTCCCCGGTCTTTATCCGCAGGCGGACAAAACGGAACGTCCGAAACCAGTACGGCTCATAGGCCTCCGGCTCCTCCTCCCTGCCGATCCCCGCCACACGATAAAGATCCTCGTAGCCCTGCAGATGCCCGTATTCCTTATCGGTGCGGTCCGCCTTGACCGGAATATGCTCCGGCCCGATAAAACCATCCTGCACATAGGCCTCCGCATAGAGCAGGGACACCGCCGCATCCCTTCCGCCTGAAAAAGCCGTCCGGATATAGCCTGTCATCTCCTCCCCCGCGTCCAGTTCCACGATTTCCTCGCACCCCGCCGGGATGGAGAGGCTTCTCTCCCCCCGCAGGAAATCCTCCCAATCCTTCCCTGAATAAACAGACTTCTTTACATCCATCACACCCTGAAATCTGCGCTTTTTTCGGTACATATAGGGAATGTTTCTAGGTTTCAAATTTCCCGGGCTCACCGCCTCCGGCACAAGCTTTTTGATATAAGCCTTTGCCGCGTGCCATCCGCTGTCGTCATACGCCCGCCCTTTCCATCCGAAAACTTCCGGATTTCCAGCCGCCCTTTCATGGATCACAAGCGGCGCAAAGCGCTCCTCCTCCCTGTAGAACGAGACGCTCTCATCTGTCATGCATTTCCACGAGGCGTCCGCGGAAACATCCGTCCGATTCCCCGCCATGTCCTCGATCTCTCCCCGCACAAACAGGCCGGGCACGGGAGTCCGGAATATCCCGTGGTTCCCCGCCGCCGGATCTTCCGGATACCGAAGCACCGACACGCCGATGATATTGACGCCTTTTTCCAGATAGGGGAGCAGATCTATCGTATCGTAAAACCATATCTGATGATCCCCGCGCCCCGGCCCCACCTCCGCCAGTTTTCCGTTAATATATAATTTATACCTCGTATCCGCCGAAATCCGGATCTTTCCGGAAAAAGGTTTCTCCTCCAGCTCCACCTTCTTCCGAAACAGCACGATGCGCGGAGTATCCTTATCCTCCGCGCTCCAGTACGGGTTCCATATCCAGTTGGAATCTTTCATATACTCTTTCATGATCATCTCTCCTCCGGCTTCAGCCCACGAACGGCATGATATAATTTGTCCAGATCAAACTGCAGGGCATCGCCAGTATCATCGCCTGTACCCCCGTTTTCCACTCTGTCGGGTCAAAACAAGAGCCCTCAGTATATCTGTAAAATAACACCTGAGAGCCCATATTTATATACTTATTCCGTACTATTTGTTCTTATTTTGTCATACCTGTCTCCGCGGGTCCTGCATCAAACTCCCCCCGCTTTTCATACGGGATCACCCTGACAGCCATCTTATTTTTCATACAGAAACCGCTCCGGCAGTTCCACCTCAAAAGCCTTCGCCAGCCTGCGGAACTCGTCCGGCTTTATCGTCTGGCGCTTCGCCGGCGCCATGGACAGCACCTTCACGAGGATCTCCGCGGACTTCTCTATCGTATGCATCAGCCCGAAGGTGTTGTGCGCGCCCTCCCCGGCGCAGAATATGCCGTGATGCGCCCAGATCGCTGCGTCGTATTTCTCCATCAGCTTGCTGGTCGCCTCCGCGATCTCCCTGCCGCCCGGCACCATCCAGCCGACAACGCCGATCCCGTCCGGGAACACGACAGGACACTCTGTCGCCATCTCCCACAGCTCGCGGGTGAACACCTCGTCCTCCAGGGGCAGCACAAAAGTCAGCGCGATGATGTTGGCGGGATGCGCATGATAGATCACGCGGTATCTGCCGTTCGTCACACGCTTTTTGACCGCATGGTTCATCAGATGGCTCGGCAGTTCGCTGGTGGGCTTACCGCCTTCCACAAGCCCCCACTTCAACTGATAGTTTTCTCCCTTGTCATCTAACTCAATGATCGCCAGAGTCGCCTCCGGATCATCCTTGATATCGCGGAAAAATTTGCCGCTGCCGGTCACGAGGAAATACTCGCCCGCCAGTTCCGGCACATTCGCCCCGATCGGTACCCACGGCCCATCATGGTTCAGCCTGCTTTTGATCAGCTCGACCTCCTCCGACTTGATGCGGTAGGAGAGATTTCCCCCGTTTCTCTCATGCCAGCCGAGCCTGAAGCCGTCATCCGCCATGCGGATAAACCCCTGTACAAATGTCATGTCTAAGACCTTCATCTAAAATACCTCCTGTCCTTTTCCAGATAATAAATATTTACCACCCCTGCACCGTCCCTGTCAAGCCCTTCCACCGGTAAACCCTGTGCCTTTCTGCCCGTCATTCGAAAGTTTCCCGTCTTTTCACCGCCGGGGATTTCCTGTATAATCATGTATTGTATGATGGAAGAACAATGTTTCGGAATATTTTTTTCAGGTTACGTTAAGGTTTTCCCGCTTCTTCTTTAAGCCTGCCGTGTTATCCTGTTAATGACAGCGAAACAAAACCCGACAGGAATAATATTTCGAACGGAGGATATAAAAATATGTGGACACGAAAAGAACTGAAGGCATGGGCAAAGGAAGCCCTGCAGCGAAACTACTGGAAGATCGTGCTGGTCGCCTTTCTGTCGCTCCTTTTCTGCGGCGGCTTAAGCGCCGGCACCGGCTGGAGCAAGGGAGCCGCTTCCGACGATTCAAACACGGAAATCGCAGCGGAGGATACGGATATAACTGATGAAGCCGCAGCCGCCGGGACGGCGGACGGCTCAGACGCTGCGGATGTCATGGAAGAACAGGATGATTCCGTTCTGATCGGCGTCCAGGAAACAGGTGATGCTGATGATATGGAAGATTCCCAATACTCTGTCATCGTCCCGGAAAAAGCCAGAATGGTGGGTGTCGTTCTCTTTATCCTGATCGCTCTCGTCGCCCTCGTTTTCCTGTATGTACTGCAGGTACTGCTGGTCTTTCCCTTCCATGTCGGCGTCTGCAGGTTTATGACAAAAAGCGTCGATGACAGGGCAAACGTCAAAGAGATCGCCTACGGTTTTGACCATTCCTACAAAAATGTGATCAAAACCATGTTCCACTACGACATCCGCGTAGCATTGTGGTATCTGCTGTTTATCATTCCCGGCATCTACAAACAGTACCAGTACCGTCTGGTGCCCTATATTCTGGCAGAGCGCCCCGACATGCCCTACCGGGAGGTGCTTAAAAGAAGCGCAGCCCTGATGTGCGGGCATAAATGGAAAGCCTTCCTTTTGGATCTTTCTTTTATACCCTGGCATATACTCGGCCTTATCACCTGCGGCATCGTGGAAATATTTTATACGGCGCCCTATCAGGCGCTCACTTCCGCCGCTCTGTACCGCAGGCTGAGCGGCCCGGAACTTCCGCCACAGGAAACATTTATATGAGGTACACTATGAAATATAAAATATTGATTGCAGATGACGAGGCGGAGATCCGCGAACTTCTGCGGTTATATCTGGAAAAAGACGGATACGAAGTCTGTGAGGCGGCGGACGGCATCGAGGCTCTCGCCCTCTTAAAACAGGAAAAGATCGACCTCGCCGTTCTGGACATCATGATGCCCGGACCGGACGGATACCGCGTGCTCCATAATATCCGGGAAAACAGCAATATCCCCGTGATCCTTCTGTCCGCAAAGGGCAGCGATTCCGATAAGATCCTGGGACTGGATCTGGGCGCGGACGACTATATCACCAAGCCCTTCGTCCCTTTAGAAGCCGTGGCAAGAGTGCACTCCGCCCTCCGCCGCTTTTATGATCTCGGCAGCGGGGAACGCCGCAAAGCGGAGACTGAATTTCTGGAGACAAAGACACTGAAACTGGATCTGAAGGGCTGCCTGCTCTACCGCAAGGGGGAGAAGATCACATTGACCAGCGTGGAATTCAGGATCATGAAACTGTTCATGGAAAATCCGGGCAAAGTATTTACAAAGCAGCAGCTTTTTGAACAGGGCTGGGGCGAAGCCTACATGCTCTCCGACAACAACGTTATGGTGTGTATTTCCAAACTGCGGGCAAAACTGGACCGCGGCCAGACAGAGTATATCCGCACGATCCGCTCTCTGGGATACCGGCTGGAAGATGAGGAAGACTGACTTATGCAAAAAAAATCCCTGAAATGGTTTCTGATACACTATTTTCTGATCATTCTGTTATGTATCTATGTCAGCGAAGAACTGATCAGCCTGCTGTACCGTCTGGTGGTCTTTCCCGGCCTGGTCAGCCTGTTTGAGATGCAGCAGATCACGATCTCCGGAAACGGCAATGTTCTTATCTTCATGATACAATTATCGCTCTATTATCTGGTTTCCTTTCTGCCGAAGGGCGCCTCCGATTATCTGCAAGGCTTCCTCACCGACCTTTTCGGGATCGGCATACAGTTTGAAGTCACCTCGCCTCTTTATCAGGGGCAGTGGGCTGCTCTGCTCACCGTCTCCTTCCTGCTCCTGCTTTTGTTTCTGCTGGCGTTCAGCCTTCTTCCCTATATCGCAGGTACGCTCTGCTATTACAAGATAGTGACCGGTAAAGTCAACGAGCTGCTGGAGGAGGAAAAGGAAAGACAGTTAAACTATGAACGGAGAAGAAACCTGCTGTTGTCGGACATCGCCCACGACATCAAGACTCCCATCACCACGATCTGCGGTTACAGCAAAGCCCTGTCGGAGGGCGTCGCACAGGAAGAAAAGCGCATGGATTATCTGAACGCCATCTACGGGAAAGCCCTGCGGATCGACGAGCTGATCACGCTGCTGTTTGAATATGTCAAGCTGGACAGCGAGGGTTATATCCTGCACAAAGAGCCGGGGGATCTGGCGGAGCTTCTGCGGGAGACGATCGCCGCCCACTATGCGGATTTTGAGGAAAAACAGATCGCGCTTACCATAGACATTCCGGACGATAGCCTTCCCTGCGAGATGGATTCCCTGCAGATCGGGCGCGCCATCACCAATCTGCTCACAAACGCACTGCGCTACGGACGGGAAAAGGGAAAGGTGCTGGTGCGCCTGCGGGACGACGTCCTCACGGTCGCCGACGACGGCAAACCCATCGATCCGGATTTTGCGGAACGTATTTTTGACCCCTTCTCCAGGGAGGATTCCTCCCGCAGAACAAAGGAGGGGAGCGGCCTCGGCCTCAGCATCAGCGCCAAGATCGTGGAAATGCACGGCGGAGAGCTTCTCCTGAATCAGGAATTCGGCGAGGGGTACACGAAGGCGTTCCAGATCAGGCTGCCCGAACACTAAACGCAATAGTTGTCCAATGCATACGCCACCCCGGCCTCATTGTTCGTCAGAGTGACAAAATCCGCTTTTTCTTTCAGCGCCTGTATGGCATTTCCCATTGCGATCCCGATACCCGCCGTCTCGATCATGGGGATATCCAGCTCATGGTCCCCTATTGCCGCTGTATTTTCCGTGCCGATATTTAAAATAGCGCATAGAGATACAACGGCTTTTCCTTTATCCACATTTTTCGGAAATATTTCGAGATAATTTCCGCTCGATCTTGCGACATCAAACGCCCTGTCTTTCCAGCCCTCCAGTTGCTTCTGTATCTCGCCTGTTTTCTTCTCCTCCGCCGCTATCAGAAACTTGTTGGGCTTTATCCCGACTTTGTCCCAGTTTTCCGCCAGCTCATACAGATCCACAACCTCCGGCCTGTTTTTTATGATACCGGCTTCCTTTTCCACAAAACTGTCCGTCCGGGTCACATACCATTTATACCCCTGATAAATCCACAGCGGAACATGATGCTTCTTGGCAGCATCTGTATACAACTGTCTCATGATACGAGTTGACATGGCCTCTTCCTTCACACATACCCCATCCATGATCATAAAGGTTCCGGCGTTGCATATTTTGATACAGCCTGTCCCAAGCTGCTTTTCGACCTGCTCCACTGCGCAGGGCATTCGCCCGGAGACAAGCGCGATCTTTCTGCCCTTCTCACACTGTCTTTTCACGGCTTTCTTCACCTCGGGCAGCACTTCTTTTGCATCGTTTAAAAGCGTCCCGTCAATATCTATACAGATCAGCCTGCAGGAAATATCATCTCTCACTTTTTGGCCTCGTCCTTCTTTTATATATGGTTTTGTACCGGGCACGGAAAACCATGCCCGGTACAGTTTCGTGTACAGTATATCAAATAAATACTAGTCTGTCAGCAGAGCCAGCCTGTCGGGATCATCCGCAAATACTTCCTTTGCATTGTCCTTTGTCACAACGACAGGGGGCAGTTCATAGATCGGAACCTCGATCACGCCGTTGTCCGCCGTCACATCGGTTGCCGGCATCCCGTTGCCGCTAAGCAGGCTGTCGATAATAGATACTGTCTCCGCAACAAGCGCATTGGTCGGTTTTGCAACTGTGGAATACTGTCTGCCGGACCAAACCCACTCAACAGATTCATTTTCCGCATCCAGCCCCGATACCACAGGGATCGGCTGTCCTGCATTCTCACAGGATGTGATGATCGCACGGGCAATACCGTCGTTCGGCGAAAGAACGCCGTCGATCTCAATGTCCGAATAGTTGCCCGCAAGAATGGCGTCCATACGTGACTGCGCTTTGGAGTTATCCCAGTCAACCGTCGCGCACTGTGTGAAATCCGTCTGTCCCGATACAACGACCAGCGTCCCGTCATCGATGAGCGGCTGAAGCACTGACATAGCGCCTGTGAAGAAATTCGGCGCATTCGGGTCAGCCGGGCCGCCGCCGAAAAGTTCGATGTTGTAAGGAGCCTCACCCTTCAATTCCTCCAGACCCTGCAGGAGAGCCTGTGCCTGTAATTCCCCTGTTTTCACACTGCCGAACTGCACGACGCCGTCAACGCCTGTGGTATTTTCCAGCAGCCTGTCATATCCGATCACGTATACGCCCGCATCTTTTGCCTTCTCCAGCACCGAGCCGAGCTGTGAGCCGTCGACAGGACCGACAACGATGACCTGCGCGCCGTTCTCGATCATGGACTCGATCTGTTGCTGCTGCTGCGGAACTTTCTGGTCAGCGGCCTGAATGATCGCTTCATAGCCTGCAGCCTCCAGCTGCTCTTTAAACATCACTTCCGCCTCCGCCCAGTTCTGCGTTCCGAGCCACGGCAGCGCCACACCGACGATGCCGCCGCCTGCGGGCGCAGCCTCTGCCTCCTCCTCTGCTGGTTCTGCCTCCTCCGCACTTTCAGGTTCGGCAGCCTCCTCTGCAGCCGCAGGTGTGTCAGCCGTCTGCGCGGCCTCCTCCGTTCCCCTGCCACCGCCGCAGCCTGTCAACACGCCTGCCGCGAGAACTGCCGTCATCAGAAGTGACAATACTTTTTTTGCTTTCATAACTTATTTCCTCCTTTTTGTTTTTAAAATTCAGGATCTTACCCCCTGTTTTTCTTGTTATATACATCAAAGGCTACCGCTGCTAAGAGCACAAAGCCCTTTATAACCTGTGTTTTGTCTGCCCCGACGCCCATGAGCATAAGCCCGTTGTTCAGGACCGCCATCACCAGGCCGCCGACCATCGTTGCAATGACGGTTCCGACGCCGCCTGATACAGCCGCCCCGCCGATGAACACGGACGCGATGGCATCCATCTCCCATGAAGTGCCGTCCGCCGGTCCCGCCGCTGTGGAGCGCCCCACAAACAGGATAGCTGCCACTGCCGCCAGAACGGACATGTTGAGCATCGTGAGGAAATACGTTCTTTTCACATTTACGCCGGAAAGTTCCGCAGCCGCCTTATTTCCTCCCACCGCGTAGACATGGCGTCCGAAGGATGTCCTCTCCGTGATCAGATAGTACAGGATGATCAGTATCACAAGGATCAGCCCGGGGATCGGAAAACTTGTGCCCACTCTTCCGCTTCCGAAGAGCCATGTCATATATCCGATCACAGCTGCCACGATCCCGATGCGGACTGCATACGGCCAGAATTCCTCTTTCTTTCCGGTAACATCCCCTGAATGGTTAAACCTCCTTATCTGGGCGATCACATACACAGCTATTGCGATCATACCAAGCAATAAAGTCGAGTTATTCATCCCCGTAAAAGCAGGCCCCCATTCAGGAAGATAACCGGCACCAAACCATTTCAGCTCTGAGGGAACAGGAACTGAAATTGAGTTTGATATCCAAATAACACCGCCTCTGAATATCATCATACCGCCGAGCGTTGTGATGAATCCCGGAATGCCGAGCCTCGATAAGAAAAATCCCTGCCACGCCCCGGCTATCATGCCGATCACCAGCGCGATCAGAATCGCAATATACCACGGCAGGTTAAACTGGCGGGCGGTTATCGCCATCACCATGGATGCAAATCCCGCGACCGAACCCACCGACAGGTCGATCTGTCCGATCACGATCACCATGAGCATTCCCAAAGCCAAAACCAATACATAAGCATTTCCCGATATTAAATTTTGAAAATTCGAGGAAGTAATCATCTTACCTCCCGATGCAATATTGAAAATTATAATGAGCGCTGCCAGGGCAACTACCATCGTATACTGACGGAGATCTTCGCCCAGCACCTTTTTAACATATTTCATCTTCGTCTCCTCTTAAGCCGTTATGGTCATCTTCTTCATTAACATTTCCTGATTTGCCTCTTTTGCGGAAATCTCACCTGTGATCCTCCCTTCAAAGATCGTGTAGATGCGGTCCGCCATTCCGAGAAGCTCGGGGAGTTCGGAGGACACCAGGATAATTGCTTTCCCCTGGTCCGCAAGCTCATGGATCAGTTTATAGATCTCGTATTTTGCGCCCACATCGATACCCCTTGTGGGCTCATCCAGAATGAGAATATCCGGTTCCGTGAACATCCACTTTGAAAGGACGACTTTCTGTTGGTTGCCGCCCGATAAAGTATTCACGCCGACACTCACATCGCGGCACTTGATCTTCAGGGAATCCCTGTATTTTTCCGAGGCTGCCCTCTCCTTGTCAAAGTCCAGAAGCCCTTTTGTCTTGATCACATCAAGATTGGCGGAGACAACGGTCTTTCTGATCGTGTCGAGAAGGTTTAACCCCAGTCCCTTTCTGTCCTCCGGCACATAGGCGATCTTATTTTTAATAGCCTCTCTGACAGAATTGATCTTTACTTCCCTGCCGCCTATCTTCATCTTTCCGCCTCTGAAGATCCCCATATTTTTTCCGAACAAGGATCTCATCAGCTCCGTTCTGCCCGCCCCCATAAGGCCGGCAAATCCGACGATCTCCCCGGCTCTGACATAAAATGCAGAATTTTTGCAGAGCATTTTCCCGGGGACTTTCGCGTCCTCGACATTCCAGTCCGAAACCTCAAGGATAACTTCCCCGATCTCAGGCGTATGCTCGGGATACCTGTTTTCAATCTCACGTCCCACCATGGCCCTGATGATCTTGTTCTCATCGACCTTGCCCGCCTCCACAGCATAACCGTCCACGGTTTTCCCGTCCCTGATCACCGTCACATAATCGGAGACTGCCGCTATCTCATTTAATTTGTGGGAGATCATAATGCAGGTGATCCCCTGCTTTTTCAGCCCGAGCATCAGACGCAGCAGGTTTTCCGAATCCGCTTCATTCAACGACGATGTCGGCTCGTCCAGAATGAGCACTTTGACATTCTTTGACAACGCCTTTGCGATCTCAACAAGCTGCTGCTGCCCGACGCCCAGATTTTTGATGATGGCATTCGGATCGATATGTAATCCCACTTTTTTGAGCAGCTCTCCTGTTCTTTTGCGTTCTTTCTCCCAGTTTATGAGCCCCTTTTCCACAATTTCATTGCCCATAAAAATATTTTCCGTAACGGACAGTTCAGGAATCATTGTGAGCTCCTGATGAATGATAGCGATCCCTGCGCGTTCAGAGTCCTTGATGTTTTTGAATGTCATCTTTTTGCCCTGAAAAATGATCTCGCCGTCATAACTGCCATACGGATAAACGCCTGACAAAACTTTCATCAGAGTGGATTTTCCCGCGCCGTTTTCACCGCATATTGCATGTATGGAAGCCTCAGCGACTTCCAGCGTCACATCGGAGAGCGCCTTGACTCCCGGAAACGTTTTGGTGATGTTCTTCATCTGCAAAATAGTACCGTCACTCATTTCATTCCTTGCCTCCCTTCCCCGTGATATTTGTTTTTCTCTCGCGGCCTTAACTGTCTTTATTTTAGAAAAAATGCCGCAGCTTGCCTATTGAAGGATGTCATATCTTTTATAGTGACATTCGTCAAATAAAAAAGGCGGCCTGCATATGACAATTGTCATTAGACAAGCCGCTTAAAATATCTACTCGCATTTATTTATATTTATTCGTATTTATTCGTCCAGAAAACTTCTGACCCGTTTTTCTATCATCTGCAGTCCGATCTTCGAATCCGTCCCGTTTTTTACAATATCATCAATGCCGGCGTCGATCATCTCCTTGACTGATGTGATATCCTTGAAATTATAGTCCGGCTCGGCATGATCCATGATGGATGTGATAAGATTGATATCCATTCCCCCCTCCTCGGACAGCACCTGGTTTATGCTGAGCATAGTCGTCATGGAATCGGTGACCGTTTTCAATACGGACGCGCCTTCTTTATAGGTATATATTTCACTCTGGATCTCTATATCGTAACAAAAAGTTTTTATCAGCTCCCAGGCAAGCTCCTCCTTGTCGGTTCTGGAATTCATTGCCAGAAGGAGCGTGCTCATGGTCGATCTGTTGTCGCCCTTTTCTCCCCGCGGCAGCGTGATACAGTCCAGCTCAAAATTCGTATATTTTTTTATGTTCCACGGATAGGGCTTATAGGTTCTGTAATCCGACAAAAGCGCAGGCATAAACGCCACATTCCCCCTGTCAAAATTATCCGCCGTGACAACATTTCCTCTGGTAAGCCCATTCATTTCCTTGATGAAATCCACAGCCTCGATCGCATTTTCACTGAGCAGATCGCAGCTCGTGCCATTCGCGTCAAAGGCATCCACACCGTTTGTGGTAAAAGCATGCTCCCATGTATATCCGCAGACGCCAAACTGATCCTCTATCCCATTGCCGTCAGTATCTTTCGTAACCCTGCCGCATATCTCATAAAAATCTTCCCATGTCCAGTCTTTTGGTATTTCATCTATGCCTTCTTTTTTCAGCAGCGTCTTATTTACAAACATCATCTGCGGCACACTCTCGAACGGGATCCCGTACTGGCTGCCGGAAATATTTCCGAATTCAAAGGAGGCGTCATAATATCTGGATCTGTCATAATCTGCATCCCTGTCGATATACCCGTCCAGTTTCATCAGGGCATCCGTGCCTGCAAACGTGGAAAAATCCTCCGGCAGTACAAAGAAAACATCCGGCGCGTCTCCCTTTATCAGAGCGGATGCAATGTATTCCGAATAGTCATCCTTCTGAATTCCGCTCACATACTTCACCTTTACGCCGGGGTGGGCGACTTCAAATTTCTCCACCGCATCATCAATGATCTGATAAGTGTAGGCATCCGGGACATCCCATGCGCTGCCGGTAAAAAAGCCCAGCGTTATCGTCTTTTTATGCTGAAAATAATACAGTGAGGCCGCCGCTGTCACCAGGACCGCCATGATAAAAACGCCCGCGGCAAATCTTTTGCCCATGATCTTCTTTTTCATCAAAGTCAACTTTTCCTCCACTGTACGGCCCAGATAGCCAACTGTGTCCTGTCACGCAGATCGAGCTTCTTTAAGACGGAGCTTAAATAGTTTCTCACAGAACCTTCCGTCAGGAAAAGTTCTGCCGCTATCTCCTTGTTAGACAGCCCTTTTGACACAAGCCCTATCACCTTCCACTCCGACTCCGTGATTTCCTTAATATATTCCTCATCCACCGTAATGACTGCCGTATTCTCCCTTGCCATCTGAGAGAACATCTTCACGACCTTTCCGGCTATATCCTCATTGATCATGGCATTTCCATGATAGACTTTATGGATCGCCTCGATCAGCCTGTCGGCGGAAATCCCTTTCAAAAGATAGCCGCTGGCCCCATGCTTTAAAGCGCTGAAAATGTATTCATCATCATCAAAGGTTGTCAGAATGATGATCTTTATCTCCGGATAGTTTTCTTTAATGATCTGGGTACACTGCACACCGTCCATCTCCGGCATCCTGATATCCATCAAAATGACATCCGGTTTCTCCCGCCTGACAGCCCGGACCACCTCGACACCGTTTGCCGCGGTATTTACCGAAAAATCCGGATTGTTCGCCAGCACAATGCGCAGGCTGTCCCTTATCAGTTCCTGATCGTCCGCAATTAGTATTTTAATCATTTTCCGTTCCCCATCTTATCGGGATTTCCGCCACCACGCAAAATCCGTCGCTTCCGTCAACGTTTATTTTCCCGCCGAGCATATTAAGCCGCTCTTTCATGTGTGTAAGCCCAAACCCCGGCTCAATATTCGGCGCACCGATACCGTTATCCTTTATTGTTATCGTCACAATATTATATTCCCGCGTCATCCTGATCCTCACTGTGTCCGCCTTTCCGTGCCGGATAGAGTTGGTGATGCTCTCCTGAATGATCCGGTAGATCACTTCCTCCTCGTCCTCTCCGAAAGACAGCCTGCCCGCGCTGTTGTCCAGTGTGATCGTGGCCTTGGAAGCAGCGCTCATCTGCGAGATCATCTTACGGAGCGCCGACAAAAGATCCCTCTGTTCCAGCGCATCGGGGCGGAGTTCATTGACGGAACGCCTCACATCCGTCATGCCCTGCCTTGCCACATCCGAGACCAGCGAAAGATACTTCTTTAACATTTCGGGTGAAACATCGGCGACCGCCGATGCCGCATCGATCCCTGCGATGATCCCTGTCAGCGTGTGTCCCAGCGTGTCATGTATCTCTCTGGCCAGCCTGTTTCTCTCCCTTGTCTGTGCCAGTTTCTCCGACTCGGCGGCATAATTTTCAAGTTCTCTGTTTGCGGCTTGAAGCCGCTCATTCAGGGAATTTATCTCATCCTTTTCGTCCATCTGTTCCCGCAGGTGCAAAATGGTATATACGATGAAAAGAATGATATTTAAAGTAGTAAAAAGATTTTTGAGCAGGATCAGGATCGCCGCCACCGTTCCGATATAATACTCCGTATAAGTCTCGAAGGATGTGATCTTCATGATATTGGAGCAGGCGTTGAAATCAAAGATCAGGAAAAATGTGCTGCCCAGTATAAGCGGGAGCAGTTTTTTGCTGCTTCCCTCAAAGTATTTCATGATATGCGCCACAAACAGAAGGATGATGCCGTTATAGTTTACCTGCAGCGCGGCGATCACGATCACGGTGCAGATAAATTCCATAACGATGATATACCACTGATGTTTTATCTCATAATTGTCATGCATGTACATCAGCACCATCAAAAGCACAAAAAAGCTCAGGGAAATAAGAAGCATTTTCCCCGGGACAGGGGGCAGCGTGTTTACCTTTTTCAGGAACATGGCTGCCCCCCCGGAGTTTCCGATCTTTATGATGGTCACCGCGGAGACAACGGAAATATACAGCACTGTTATGAAATTAAAGCTTTTCATAAAACTTAATACGGAATTCTTTAATACCGACGTGTCCATTTGCTACTGCCATCCCTTTGTACTGAATTCATCTATATTTTCCTCACTGATCAGATTGACCGGAACTTTTATCTTCTTTTCAACAGGCCTGCCTTCTATCATATTGTAAAGCTGGTCCACCGCATTCTGCCCGATCAAAGACGGATACTGGGCCGATGTAGCGAGCATGATCTTTTCTTTTATCATGGACTTCGCCTCCGGCGCCCCATCCACCCCGAGAACGGATATGCCGTCCAGCCTCCCGTAATCCTTCAGCGCCGCCATCACGCCGAGGGCGCCCACATCGTTGATGGAAAAAACAATGTCAAAATCCGTACCCTTTTTCAGTTCATCGATCATCAGCGGCATGGCGATCTCAAGCTGTCCCGCATAGGCCAGCCTGTCCACGATCTCAAAGTTTCCGTTCCCCTCTATCGTGTCCGCAAATCCCTCCACGCGGTCGTTTGAGGATTTGGTCGTCGGATGTTCAAAGATCAGGATCTTTCCCTCTGTTTTTTTATCCAAAAGATACTCGGCACAGAGAACTCCTGCATGGTAGTTATCCGAGACGACAGTACAGTCCGCCAGGCTTTCATCATAGATCTCTGTATCCACAAATATTATTTTTATACCCTTTTCCCGTCCATACTCGATAGCCGGAATGATCTTCTCAAAATCAACAGGCGCGATAAATATAGCTTCCACGCCCTCGTCTACCAGGTCGTAAATCTGCTGTGTCTGTCTGTCCGCATCAAGAGCCGGGTCCCTTGTGATCAGAATATCCCCGTTTGATTCCACGGTGGCACGTATCGTTTCATTGATCACCTCAAAGAATGGATTGTTCATGGTCATATACGTCGCCCCGAATTTATGCACATTTTCCCTCTGTGTAAGGGAAAAATCATTGTTCTTATCCAGAACAGCCAACGCACCCAGAAGAAGCAGCACCGCTGCTATCGTGTAAAATACCGTTTTCATCCGATTCGATAAAAGTCTCATCTATCTTCCCCGCGCGGCCCGCATGCTGCTCCTGCAGCAGATTTCCCTATGCGGATCCGCAAAAAAACAAAAGGAAAGAACATATAAGCCCGGCAGACTTATATAGATCTTCCCTCAAATATTCATCTGATCTGCGGCAGGATATTCTCTCTCCTGTCATTTTCTGTCATCAGATACAGTATAGCAATTCAGAAGATAAAAATCAATAGTTTCTTTGCTTAAGGAATCTCATCATTGCCCCCGGCTCCCTGTTCTGGTATAATATCGGCAGATATTATACCAGCGCCGAGCGAAGCGAGTGTGCATCGCAAAGCGCATACCATGTCCGGAAGACATGGTATAATATCGGCAGATATCACACCGGCTCGCAGCAGCCGTAAAAGAGGTACATACTATGACGAAAAAATGGTGGCATGACAAAGTAGCATATCAGATCTACCCGAAAAGTTTTTACGATTCCAACGGAGACGGCATCGGCGATATCCCCGGCATCATCTCCAAACTGGATTATCTGCAGGAGCTGGGCGTGGACATTATCTGGCTCTCCCCCTGTTATCCTTCCCCGCTGGCGGATCAGGGGTACGATATTTCGGATTACTATAATATCGATCCCCGTTTCGGCACCATGGAAGATATGGAACGGCTGATCGCCGAGGCAAAAAAGCGGCATATGTATATCCTGATGGATCTGGTGGTCAACCACTGTTCCGATGAACACGAATGGTTTAAGAAAGCCTGTGAAGATCCCGAGGGCAAATACGGGAATTTCTTCTATTTGAGAGACAAGGAGGACGGAAAACTGCCCACCAACTGGCGGTCCTACTTCGGCGGCCCGGTCTGGGATAATCTCCCCGGCACAGACAAGCAATACCTTCATGTATTTCATAAAAAGCAGCCCGATCTCAACTGGGAAAATCCAGAACTCCGCGAAGAGGTATATAAAAATATCAACTGGTGGCTTGAAAAAGGGCTGGCGGGCTTCCGCATCGACGCGATCATCAACATCAAGAAAGCCCTGCCTTTCCGCAACTATCCGCCCGACAGGCCGGACGGCCTCTGCAGCATCATCACCATGCTAAAAGACGCCGAGGGCATCGGCACATTCCTGGGGGAGATGCGCGACCGCACCTTCTCCAGGTACGACGCTTTTTCCGTCGGGGAAGTGTTCAACGAAAAGCCGGAAGAAATACCGGATTTTATCGGTGCGGACGGCTATTTCTCCAGCATGTTTGATTTTAACGAAACCATTTTCGGCCACAGCGAAAAGGGATGGTACGATGCGAAGCCGATCACGCCGGAAGATTACAAAAACTGCTGTTTTGAGTCCCAGGCAAAGGTAAGCATCATCGGTTTTCTCTCCAATATCATTGAAAACCACGATGAGCCCCGGGGCGTTTGCCGTTATATCCCGGAGGGAGACTGCCGCATCGAGAGCAAAAAAATGCTCGCCGCCCTGAATTTTATGCTGCGCGGCATTCCCTTTATCTATCAGGGACAGGAGCTGGGCATGGAAAACGTACCGTTTTCGTCCATCGAGGAGGTGGACGATATCTCCTCACTGGACGAATACCAGGTTGCCCTCGACGCAGGCCTCACTCCCGAGGATGCATTGAAAGCCGTTGCGCGCTTCAGCCGTGATAACGCCCGCACGCCGATGCAGTGGTCAGACGCCGCCCATGCCGGTTTCACCACCGGTACGCCGTGGCTGCGCGTCAACCCCAACTACACATCCATCAATGCCGCCGCCCAGATGGACGACCCGGATTCCGTCTTCCATTTTTACCGGAAACTGATCCGGCTGCGCAAAGATCCCGCCTATAAGGAGACGATCGTATACGGCGACCTGGAACCCGCCTTCCGGGAACAGCGCAATCTGATGGCATACTACCGCAGAGGCGAAAAGACGCTGCTCGTGATCGGCAACTTCCAGAACGAGGAGCAGGCGGTAACGCTTCCCCTTCCTTATAAAAAGGTGCTGCTGAACAACTATGCGGATATCGCACAGGAAGAAAACAGGATACTTTTATATGGATATCAGGTGTTATTATTAGAATCGAGTAGGAGGCGGTGATTAGCCGCCGTCCTCTCACACCACCGTGCGTACCGTTCGGTACACGGCGGTTTCAGT
>ERZ808028.1085-NODE-1085-length-17909-cov-6.153488_pt1 | contig 17909 bp, 16 predicted proteins | sample MGYA00380184_ERZ808028 | MGnify/ENA primary metagenome ERZ808028 (study PRJEB31490, sample SAMN06133397) | mouse gut metagenome | isolation source: J8_1 | host: mice | place: China: Chengdu | collected 2015-05 ...
GCACAAGCAGGTCGTTGAGATTGGCACATTCTTCCCCAGTAGCCAGCTGTGCAGCTGCTGCGGGTACAAGAACCCTGATACGAAAGACCTCTCTGTCAGGGAGTGGACCTGTCCTGTGTGTGGGGCACACCACGACCGGGACGGCAATGCGTCGGCCAATATTTTGGTTGAAGGGCTGAGACTGCTGTCCGCAGCAGTCGCCTGATAAAAACATGGCCCATAGATGATCCACGGGCCATGCTTTGGTAGGGTAGGGCATACCCGAACCTATACGCTTGGGGACATTGTATAAGACCTCGCTTGTGCAGGCTGCGGTGATTGAACCAAGAATCCCCTGCCTTTTACGACTCGCTAAGTGCCGCCTACGGCGGTTGCTCGCTTGCATGGGCCTGCGGGCCCTAAGGCGTGGGGAGTGTCAACAAAGTATATCCCTGTTTTTGGACAAATGCCTTGGCCTCTTTCTCGTTGGGAAAAAGCCAAGGATCGGACCATTCAAGCGTCCTGCAACGACAGCTACATCCCACAACTGCAGATCCTCGTCATTGCGGATGATATATACTTCCAGTTTATGCAAGGGTTCCTTCTTTGCGAGAAGCTTCCACCCCTCAATATTCGCATCGTTATTGACCCAAATAATTTCTTGCAGGCAGGAGGCCATCTCAAACAAGATAGCTTCCTCGACTACTCTCAGCATACTGTCCTTTGTTCCGACCTCCTCCTGGGCCACATGAGCCAACCTCCTCAGCGCCCCATTAGGGGCCAGCACCCCCGTCTCGCGGAATGCCTTGATCTCGTCAAACAGCACCCAAAAGTCTGTTTCTGAAAGCTGTTTTATCATATCTTTTAATCCTTTGCTCATAGTTTTCCTCCTTGAAAATCAATAGATTCGAAATTCCTTTCCCGGATACCTAGCCGCCAAGAGTTTCCACTTTAGCCGGAATGCCTCTGTAGTCTGCGGCCGGCCCGTTTTCTTGTCTATCCCCTTCACGTCCTCTACAATTTCCTTTCCGTTTTCGGTATAAGTGAAGTCGGCATCATAGAAGATGGGGCGAACCTTTTTCCCATTCTGGTCTGTAAACCCCTCCTGGATGAGCATGGGGACCTGCCACCGCAAATCCTTTATCCTCCCGATCCGCTCCAGAATCTTTAATTCCCTATGTCTGGCAAACTCTTTTTTGCTGTCATAGCGCCGGACAATAGCTCCATGGGTCGTTAAGGTCTTTATGTCGGAGACCATCCCATCCTCATACACATACACAAACTTATTGTGGTGCTTTGGCTTTTTCTTTCCACTTTCCCTTCGGAGCATCTCCTGATACTCTTTTGCAGACATATGAACCACAGGTTTCACCTCCCGGTTTTCCTAACATATCTGCTTTATTATATGCGATTGAAGACAGAGTAATTTTCAGAAAAGGGGCCTGTGGAATCCCACAAGCCCCAGGTTTCTTTAGTTGACGATTTTGTCCTCGTGACTCCTCCTGTTCCATCTTTTGATTGCCGCTTCCCGATCAAGATCGTAAAGTTTCAAGTTGCATTTTTCGCATGATATGGACGTACCCATTGCAGTGAAAATCTTAATGTTTCTATTTTCACAAAGGGGACACGGCTTTAATATATCTTGCTTTTCCGCACTTTTTTGTGCCTTTTTATCCATTCTTCGACTAAAAAACATTTTTCTTTTCCCTCCCACCAATTTTCTGACCGTTTCCTGATAATAAGGACCAATCGTCCTTGGCTTCTTAGCCCTTGATTTCGCCTTGTCTCCAAGCGGCTGACACAACATGCGCAACGAAGAATGCTCTGGTTACCAAACCCACACCGCCAGGGACTGGAGTGTATTTAACGAACCCTTCTCCGCCTCGCTCTTTGATAGCCGAGTCGTCGAAATCTCCAATCAGCTTTCCTTTGGCGTCCAAGGAAGTTCCAATATCAATGATAGCTGCTCCATCTTTGAAGAAGCCCTCATCCCAGCCATGCCCCTTCCCTGTAGCCAATACCACGATATCGGCCATTTTGAGCAGAGTCTTGGCGATGTCATTGGGTGTCTTAGAATGGATGATGCTCACAGATGCATCCAACCCTTGGAGAGCCAAAGCCGCTGGAAGGCCCACGCCAACAGATCTCCCGACTACCACAACACGTTTGCCCACATAGGAGATGTTGTGCGCACCCAGGATCTCAAGAATGGCATCCGTGGTACAGGGAACAAAAGAATCCATACCTTGAGCAATTCGGCTCAGTATATCGCTGCGGAGTCCATCCACATCCTTTTCCCGGGCAATGGTGTCAAGAATCTCCTGACGGCAGAAAGGATGGTTCAAAGCCTTGGGCAGGGGGAGCTGGACGGTGATTCCATGCACTGATGTATCCTCATTCAGGGCAAGAATACGGTGGATAATCATTGTTTTGGATACGCATTCCGGAAGACAGATAACCTTAGCAGTCACCCCAATCTCTTGACAATCCTTCACCTGCCCATGGATATAGCGGCTGGACATAGAGTCGTCCCCTATCTGAATGATTGCAACGGTAGGGGTAATTCCTTTCTCTTTGACCAGCGCGCAGGCATTAGTGGTCCATTGTTTCTTCGCTTCTGCTACTTTCTTGCAATCCAAAATCATTTTTCTTCCTCCATCATCAGTTTTCTGGCCATTTCCTGGTAGTAGGGAACGGTCATCAACTCCCGGCGCAGGCGGTCGTACATTTTGTGCAGTTTGGGATCGACCCACTTCATCCAAGCCCTGCGGTCATCACGGACCATCAGCTCCCGCAGCATTGTTGCACTGACAGGGAGGCTGCCACGGTTGACAATGAATTCTGAGGTATCCTTGATATCCTCCGTGTCAAACCAACGGCTGCGGGATTCATCGTTACCGTAAATCATAAGCTCCGGGGCCTTGTAGATATACCGGTCCACATTGTTGAGCAGATACCGGCCCCACTCAGGGCGGATGTCGTCCTCGTTTGTCATGTCACTCAGGGCATAGATCATAACCCGGTCACTGTCATAGACGGAGCGAATCATCTCGATGCGGGTTTCGATATTGAGCGGGTTCCTGGGCGTACCGCACTCTTGGGCAGAGCCTACAAGGAGCAGGATACGATCGCAGAGCGTGAGCCCTGTCTCTACCAGGCGCTGATGGCCTTTGTGGAATGTCTGGAAACGGCCCACGATAAGGCCAGAGTCATATACCTTGTTCATGTTTGCTTTTTTCCTCCTAATTGAAAGATGAGCATATTGTATGCAAATGGTCGCATTTCCATTTTGTTGTGTTGTAGTATTCTTGCTTTTTGGTAGATACAGAGAAACGTAGGCAGGAATCTTTTTGAGCTGCATACCAACGGATTCTGAGTTGCCACACCGATCGATGGTATTCCGTGCAAAAATAAGGACTCATGGATTACCCACGAGTCCTTTGATGTATGTAAACAGCTATTATCAGCCCGCTGGTATTGGGCGGCGCGTTGAGCTAACGCGACTTTTTCTCCTTTCATCCTCGCTCTGTCAGGGGACAGGAAAACGAGGTTTCTATGTATTCGATCATGTTCCCCTTCGCCAGTTTCGTAGACTGACTTCTATGTAAACCCTCAATCTGTTGCTCTCCCAAATTGTTGGATATCTGTAATATATGCAAAAAGAAAAATTTCAATTCCAGATTTCGGGGTGGAAAATTAAAAAAGCCGAGAAAATTTTTCTCGGCCCCAGATTGAAACCTTTTTCACCAACCTCTTTTCAGCAACGCACTGCAGCGAGGGTACAAATCCAGCAGGATGTTGCCATTTGTGATGCCGGACATGGCAAACCGCAGGTAATCTCCCGCTCCTCTGTAAATCCAGTCGTCCAAGGTCAGATCCTTGGCAATGGTCTGGTAGACGAGACTTCTCCGAACATATTCGATATCATCGCAGTTCAGTTCGGATATCTGCTGGACCTCGTCATCCGTCATTCTTTTGACCGCGTCAACCCGCTCCTTGAAAAAGGGGATAGCCGTTGGCCAGCACTCGTACTCGTAGTCCTGATCTGTGCCGTTCTGAAAATAGACAGAGCCAGCCGCCAGGCTCTTGCATGTCTCCGGCCACTCATCACCGGTGATTCCCAACAAATTGTGCTGCGGCCAGTAGGTACACCGGATTGTGAACAGCTGACTGAGCCAGGGATCCAGAAGTCTCGCAATCTGACAATCAATATCTCGCATCTCGTCCTTGAACAACAAGCGCTGGAAATACATTGCGTTCTGTCGCACATATTCCATTGCCGTCTTCGTGGACATGAGGGCCGTCACGAATTCTGTGGCCTTTTCATAGGCCTCCAACTTATTTTTGGCTTCGAAAAAAGTCATTCCAAACGAATAGCTCATTTTATTCCTCCATAATCTCAATGTGTTTTCCCTAAAATTAGTACTGTGGCTATCATATGCAGCCATATGAAAATCCATTCCAGGCAAAAAGAACGAGCCGGCATTTCTGCCGGCTCTTCTTATATATGTTCTGTAAGATGCGGCCCCTCCTCTACCGCAACATGCCCTCTACTTGCTTCTGGCATTGCTGCCAGACCAGGACTCCAGAAGTTGGTCTACCAGGCACCGATCAGGTTGAAAAGTGCCCTTTGGCAGGGCAGACTGTTCGAAAAGCTCAGTGCCAACTTTCCCGACAGCCGAGATGTACCATTTATGCACACAATGAAAAGCAATTGGCCTTTTCACTTATATATTATGCGGTCCGTGAGAGATATATTCCAATTTCAACTTAATATTTTTCAAAAGCAACCCCTCCTCTGTTGCTCATCGCCCAATACTGTCTTCTGGCATTGCTGCCAGACCTGGGCTCCCGAAGTTGGTCTACCAGATGCCGATGAATTAGGAGCCGTCCCGTTAGGGACAGATCAACAGAGGGCTCAGTATCAACCGTTCTATTGACCGTTTAATCACAAACCACTTGCGACATCTATATTATATGCAACCTGCAGAAAAAATATTCCGCAATATTTGAGCAAAATAGCGCTCCGACCCTCTGTTCTGGACAAAACTTCCCGTTGAAAAAGACCCTTCACACGCATTGACCCAATTAATTTTGTTACTTACATTACAGATTTCAAGTCTGTTTTGCATATAGCTGTTGCCTCAAAGCAACAATTCATCAACCAGAATCGACGAGTATGTAGCGATTGGCGAAACGCTTGTTCTCGTCCAAAATTGCTGAATTGCATTCTGCAATGATGTTATTAACGTAGTAACGAATTGGCGTCTTGCGTTTTACGATGCGACTGGCGACCTTATTTCATCTAATCCAGATAAGATTAAATATTTGGATGTTTTAAATCAAACCTCGCGCCAGTTGCAGCACCCTGCTGGGGCCGCTGGGGCACAAGACTTCGAAATAAACTTGAAGGCCGGCGAGTGCATGATCTGATTCTCTGTTCCGTCTTGCCCAGAAAAGAAGGCCGGAGCTATTGACACGGGCCCAGGCGGGGAGGATTACCCCCCCGCGCCCTTATCCCGGAAGCCGGCGATGATGTCCTCGAAGGACTCGTTGACATCCCACGGCGCATCATAAGCGACCAAAGTGTTGACCATGGCATCATCGATGGCCGCAGAGACCTTGTCGGCCTTAGCCAACAGCTCCTGCATGATCTTCTTGGCCGCTGCCCGGTCGAACCGGACCTCGCTGGAAACCTCAATGTTATACACATAGGGAACCTGGGTCCCCTCGGCATTGAAGTTGTAGCTGGTGCCACGCTCAGTGCGCTTGCCATCCCTCATTCGGAGCATGCTTTTGATGTGGTTGGCGGCCGTCTGCCGATACTTGTTGGCCTCCACGGCGGCATCCAGATCAGCCACACTGCCATGCAGATTCCGCTTCGCCAGCCCAATGGCAGTAGTCAGCTGCTCCCGCTCGGTGATGACCCTCTTCATGAAGGCGATGACCAAGTCGGGATCCATCAAGTCGGTCTCATCGGCCTCCTCAGTCTCATCCTGGGCCTCCGGCTTGACCTTGCTCCGCAAGTGGAGCTTGGTGACCTTCAGCAGGTTGGCCTGTGTGGACAGAGCAGTAGTCGCCTCCTTCATCAGGCGCTCCAGCAGATTCTGATAACGAAAAGCTTCCTTCAGATTCACGAAAATTCCTCCTTTTCGGTGCGGGCCATATGCCCGCCAGTACGATTTCTTGCCGTTGATGACCTATTATATGCGGCTTGAAAAAAAGCTATTCCAGATTTGGGCCAGATTTTGAAAAAAAAGAAAATTCTTTTTGTACCAGGCCATGGGAGTGGCCCAGCCATATCTCAGAACGACTCCTTAGCCCTCAACTCCACGGCCAATCCCATACCATATTGTCTACATCCTGTCCTTTCAGCACATCCTGTACCGTCCTCGTTTTGCTGACCATCAGATATAGGCGGCCACGCTTACTCACACAAGTGCTCTGATACGTATTAGTATAGTCGTTATCCTCGTTCCAGGGAACCAGGAGATGATCCCGGCTGTCATCCTCGTAGACGACCTCTACTCCGACAACGCCGGGACACTTCATCAGCCGGTCAAAGACGGTATCCTCGCTCTCCTGCCCGAAACAGGCATATTTCACATTGGCATCCTCGTTGATTTCAACGAACAGCTCATCACAGAGCTGCTGCTTTGCGATGCTGTCGCAGGCGATCCGGACGACTCTGCTGGTGATGTTATTGCACAGGAACTCGCCGACATACTTTCGTTCGATGGGAATGTCTTCACAGTTCTCCAGAGTCAGGGATATCAATTTAACTTCTTTCATTGCGAACCCTCCTTGATATTTTCTGCCTATGAGTCTTTATTATATGCGGTTCACAGAGAAGTTATTTGGGACAGCGCTAATCTTCCTTTCTTCCAGCATAGAGACCTTCGGCAACACAGTGACGCCAGAGAGTTGCCAAAATACCATCGATCGGTGGGGTAGCACAAACCACATGGGCTAGCGCGCTAAAATCCAAACTTGCCACATTTCTCCGTATCCACCAAGAGAAGCGGCATCCCTATGACAAAATACAAAAGCAGGCAGTTCTCAACGGGAACCATCAACCGTATTGGAGATATTTTGACCACCTTCTATATACTGAGCTAGCCCCCCTATCCAAAAGCACAGAAGCCCTCTGTACAAATCATCCTGGAATACAACATCGCCTAACCGCATATCATAGGGCAAGAACCACAATATTGGAGAATTCTTACTTACAAGGAGATAAACAAATGGCTATCAATACCAAAAAAGCGGAGTTCCCCCTCAAAAAAGTTGATGAACTACTGCCTGTCATTATAGGTGCCAAAGTTTTTGTCATCGCGGATATCGAGACCACCGGGTTCGGTTCATTCGACGACATTATCGAGATTGGTGCAGTTAAACTGGACACGGAAACGAAGAAAATCGTAGGCCAATTCAGCACCTATTGCAAGATGAAGAACCATAAACGTATCCCCCCCGAAATCACAGCGCTTACCACCATCCAAACCGAGGATCTGAATGGGGCGCCTAATGTCGAGACGGCCCTGTCCAAATTCAAGTCATTCGTCGGCACAGATCCCCTTGTGTTCCACAATGCCACCTTTGACTGGCGGATGTTGAACACAAAGTATAAGCTCTTGGGAACCAAACTGAATAACGAGTGCATCTGCACCCGGCGTCTGTTTGAGTATCTCCACCCGGAAGTCGAGGGCAGCAATCTGGAAATTGTTACCTCTTATTATGGATCCCCCATTGAAGGCCACCACAGGGCTTATGTTGACTGCAAGTGGACCGCTGCGGCCTTTTGTCGTATGCGCCAGGAGGTAATCGAACAGGGCCTGCCGCTCAACATGGATTCCCAGGCCAGCCTGTTTACTCCTCCTGCTCCAGTCAAGGTACTTACTGCTGACGACCTGAATAAACACTGCATCATTCAAAAGATCTCTGGTTGGAAAAAGGGGAAAATACGCCGGATTTACTGCACTACCAGTGTGGCTGATTTCTTCTACGATATTGTCAATCACGTCTGGAATGTTGTCCGGAACAAGACTGATTACGATCTGGACATCGATATCCTGGCCAAGTTCATTCTTGGCCGTTTGGGCCTTAATCTTGGTGAGTTTCAGGAGAGATACGCCCCTGAGCCATGACCCCACGGCTAAAGCCGGGTGCTTGAGGGAGTAAGCAAAACTTTTATGGCCTATATCCCCATGCCTAAAGGCGGGATATTACGCTACGCATGATAAGGAAATTCTAATCGAAAGGAGAGCAAAATGAAAACCATTGGCACTGCAAAAATCAAAGACTTTGACTCCCTGATGGATTGGGCTGAAAACCTCACTCTGCAGGAGAGCATAGAGTTTGCGGATAAGGTCATGGGCCTAGTGGATGAAATATACCCCGAGTTTCGTCATAGCAACCGGTCCGACACGGACTCCTACTTCATTAAGAATACCGTTAAGAGAATATATCGTCCCTTTCTTTGGGAGGGTCACGACAATGACCACGAATTCAACCAGCGTGAGTGGGCCAAGACCCATCAAAAGGGTATAGATACGCTCCGTCAGTTCTCTCTCTTCTATGAGGAGTATGGCCAAGCGTTGAATGTAGCTATCTGGAATAAGACTTTTGCCTATATGTATTTTGGGAATCCGGAGTTTGGCATCGTTGTCCCTGCCCCGGTCCTGTTCTTCGATTTTGACGAGACTCCCTCCCATGACGATGTCCCTGTTGCTCAACTAAAAGCAGGGCTGGACAGGTCGGCTGATACAGGGCCTTCTGTTCTCCCGGCCTCCATGGATGAGAATGTCACAAAAGGGTCTTTAAAAGAGCTGAAAATTTCCCATCAGAACCAGTTGGATGCATTAAAAGAGGAAATGGAACAGGTTCAGAGAGGCGAGACGGCCGAGCTGGTCGCGTTGAAAGCAGAAATCAAAAAGCTGGAAGAACAGATGTGGGAGAAAAAGCAGGCTCTGATGGTTGAGCTTGAGGACAAGCTGGGAGATATGGAAGAGAAGATTTCCCAAATGGAAGCTCAAATCTGGCTGTTGGACTCCCAAATCTACGCCATCCGCTGCTTCGCCGGCGAAACTGTCAGCTTTGCCCATATCCGCACGGGCCGGAACGCTCCTGACACAGAGCCGGTCATCGTATATCAAAAGCTGCGCTTTTTAGATGAAGACCTTGGCCGGCTGGCCTCCCTCTATCAGCTGGATTGGCAGAACATCAATATGTTCGAGGAGTTCCTGAGACACAGCCCGGAGGCTCTGGAAACATTTGCTCCCGACAACCGCTGCGTTATGCTGGTCCGTCTGTCAAAGACGGGTAGGACACTTGGCCGGTCCTCCAAGCACCCGTATTCCAACATGCTGGAGAACTACGAGTACTATCATGGTCGTACCGTTGGTATCATTATCCGTAATGGCGAAAACCTGTACCTGGGTTGGACAGATGAAGACCGTGTCCATATCAAAGACGACTTCATTATTTCCCGGGTAAACACCACAGTAACCCCTGCTGGTAACGACAGCTCCGACATTTTCAACGACGAACTGCATGAAAAGCGCCGGCAGCGTGAGGAAAGGAAGAAACAAAGAGATGAGACAATGTCCGTCATGGACGGCGTAGTTTCCAGAGCCTTTGTGTTCAACATCCTGCAAGGGGTTGTTAAAAACACAGGCTGGCTCCCGCTCCCTGATGGAGAGAGCCTTGTAAAGCAATCGCCCTATGTCCGATTTTCTCTGGCCGATATGTGTCTGGAAGATCATCGATTCTCCAATTTCGAAATCCTCATTGAACAGGCCAACGAAGATGTTGCCGCTGGAGACATGATTCTAACAATGCAGTATCTCTTCCCCGATCGGAGAGCCCGATATGTGTCTTTCTGTAACGATAGAGGACGGGGCGCAGCAAACCGCACTCACGATTGCAGCGTTTCTGACTGCGTCATATATCCTGTGAATCTGGTGGAGATGGATAAGCCGAAGGAAATGATTGAATATGCAATCCCCTACACATGGCCAGACGGTACAAAACATATAAGCCGTGGGTTTGTTCGGGCAAATGAAAAGCACAAATTGAGTTCTGATACAGAAATTGTGCGTCAATTTACCGAAATTCCTCACCACATATTTGTTTCCGTGGAGAAGGAATACAGCGACTATGCCCGGGCAAACTTTGAGGTCTATCCCAATGAATTCATTAATCTGACGTTTATGAATTCTGTGTGGCTTACATGGGCCATTAATACCAAGAATCTGGGGAACTGGAAACTGAAAGGCCATGATGTTGAGTATGCCCACGCAATCCGATACCTTAAAACTGCCCTGGACCATGTCAGGAAGCGGGAGGCTGAAGAAAAGGCAGAAATCGACAAGATCGACCCTTCTATCTGCGCAAATCCTGACTGGCCGCTGATGTTGTCCGATTGGAAGTTCATGCTGAGTCGGAACAAGGATAAGCGTTCTGTCCGTAGAATTACGGCATTCCAGGCAAGCCGGTTCGCCAAGTGGGTCGCCGATGGGATGCCTGGACGGCAAGACTATGGGCGGTTGCCTATTGATGAGACAAGAGACATTGTTTGGGAAAAAGACTTCGGCTTTTGAGCGAAATTGAGGGGGTGAGCAATTCTCACCCCCTCAATGTACTAATTTAAGGAGGTAAACAATATGGGAAAGAAAGTTGCCATCTCGTGTGGACCCATCCCTGCCCGGCTGGACAGTGTAAAGTTCATCACCAACCGCTTCAAGGGCGGCCTGGCCTTCAAGACGGCTGCCTATCTGGCAAACAAGGGGCATGGTGTTACAATCGTCGCCTGGAAGTTCACGGCCATCCCTGCCGACATCAGGGAACTGGCCAAGGACATCGTGCAGGTGTCCGACGTCTTCGAGTACTACGATTGGTTCGTGGCTCATGCCAAAGACTACGACGCATTCGTCATGGCAGCAGCCGTTGCCAACCTGACCCCTGCAAATCCCTACAAGGGGAAATTTCCCAGCCACAATTACAAACCGGGCGACGAGTTCGATATCAAGTTTATGATTGCTCCCCGGGCCATTGACACCATCAAAGCCGTCAATCCCCGGACCTGCCTGATCGGGTATAAGCTGTTCGACGCAAGTTCTGATGATGAGCTCATTGAGATCGCCCGCCACACACAGGCCGACTCCAAAGCAAATATAATCTTTGCAAACACGCCCCAGGAGGCCAAATCCCGGAAGCTGGCTGTCATGGCCGACAACTCCGTCGTTGCCTGCAACTTCGACGAACATATGGAACTGATTGACCGGGCCATTCGGGCTGAGTTCTTCAAATCGGTGATTCAGCCGATCTCTGAAGAGGAGAAAAATGCTCCTGAAGTCATATCCGCCATAGCTTTGGTGGAGATGTTCGAAAAAACCTTCCCTGGGTTTGGCACCGTTGCCGTTCCCGCCGGCGACTACGGTTTTGTAACAACGGCGAGAGGCCACAAGGCTGGACCTGTGCTGGTTCGGTCTGTCAACTTCAAGACGAAAAGCGTCATAGCCACTGACAAAGCTACGCTGAATACCCCTACCCTGGCTGCTTGCATCAAACTGGGCAAAGTAGTTGTCCATCGTCATTTTGGCGATGCAGATCACGTTGTCCTGGACCATATGACCACTGCATGGGCCGACAAATACCTGTTTCCTGGCACCGTTGAGGAGGCAGATTTCGCCAAAGAATCTTTTGGGGAAGGCCTTGAGAAACTGGGACTTCCCTATCACGGATACGTCGCTCTGGCGCCCATCTGTCCTGTTGATTGGGAGAAGTATCACACCACGTTCCCGGAGAAATATTTTTCCATCCCGGATGTCTTCCAGAAGGTTTTGGATCGGTATTCTGGTAGCGACTATGAGACGCTGGAGATTGGCGGAAACGAGAATGCCACCGGCCGCTATGCCTATGATCCCTTCGTGAAAGCGAAAAACTCCGTGAACCTCACATGGGATGATGTATGCGGTTGGGGTAACTTCGACCTGATTTTTGCCCGGAACGCCGTGAACTACCTGACTGAGGCAGAAATCAAAGAACTGTTGGAACATACCGACAAGTTCATTTCCAACACTTTCCTTGTGCCACCGGAGAAGAAGATTACCGAAAACGAGGCGGCCATCCGCCTGGGCACCCAAATCAGGCATTTCCTCCGGCTCCCAGACGACACAGTTCTGGCCCATGGGTTCTATGCCTATGATAAGGCCTTCTGGGAGTCTCTTGGATTGGATGTAACTCCTTATGGGAAAAACTCTGCCATTATCTCAAAAGGTCTGACAATCGGATTCTAAACATAAAAACTGCCGCCTGCATCACGCAGACGGCGGTTTCTTTTCGCTCCTAAGTCTCTTTCAGTGTGGACATTTGCGGGGTCATCATTACACGCTCTCCTCCTCTTCGCCTTTGATATCAACCTTTTCAATCAGAGACTTCAAATCACTGGGTCTACTGCACGACACCGTCACACTCCACAGGATCCTGACTCCATCCCGGATATTTACCTCGAATTTATCGATTTCACAACCGGGCATAACCTCTTGGAGATGCCGGTTGATGGTATCGATATTTTTCTGACTGTCATAGGCATAGAAAACTCGATCGTCGTATGGATCCTTCTGCCCATCCAGAATGAAGGACGTATGCCTGACAAGCATACTGCTATGGGCCAACGTCATCTGGATCAGCTCATGCCCTATCAGCTTGAACTCGTCCAAATAAAGGCCAAGGGGCTTCACATGTATGCTCAGACATTTCTCGGCCAGCCTGTAGAAATCGCGGCCGCTGACCTGGAAAGCATTCTTAGCATTGGCTTTGATTTCCTCCCTGATATTATGAATCTCTCTGTTGATGGCCCGAGACTTGCTATACCCTGCCTCCTTCATCTCCCAGATGCTGCCATGCACCTCAGTGATTTGCTCGATCTCATACATGTAGCTGGAGATAACGCAGAGGACCACATTCCCGGAACCATTGTCGCTCATCTGCTTATACCCGGAAAGAGCAAACTGGTAGTCAGAGACAGCCTTCTTGAGTCGAACCATCTCGTCCGGAGTAATGGTGCTCAGTTTCTCATCCTCAACTGCTGGGGCCGGCGCAGGGGATTTGTAGGAGGAAGGGTCCATCCGCACAAGGACCTCGTCAATCTTGTCCTTAACGGTGCTGATCTCAATCCATTCAGCCCCAAAATGCTCCTTGCAATAGGCTGTCACCAGCTCGCGATTCTTGGCAAAATCGAGCAAGGCATAGCCATTGTAGTTTTTCTCTTTCTTGAAAACATAGCCTTGATCAGCCATCTCCTCCAGCTTAGCCATGCCTTCTTCCTCTCCGGATACCTGATTCAGAGAAGAAGCCAACATATGAGGGCCAAAGCCGCGGAAGGAGATTCGGAAGGACAGGAGGCCCTTGTACTCGAAATCTGTGGCAAACGCAAGAAGGTCTTGTCGGACATCTTTGCTGATGGCATCGGAAATGGCGGTAACCGCATAGGGCAACCCAATGATGGGACACGCCAGCATCTCCATGTCATCCTTTTTGGCCGCCGCAAGGCGTTCCTCGTCTGTCTGCTTGAAAAGAGGGATGCGTTCGTGCTCAGGGTCGTAGCCAAGGGACTCCAGGAGCAGCTTTGTCCTGGTATCCAGGGTGGTGACCAACTCAGTATAGACCGACTTATCAGCCTCCTTGTCAAGCATTTGGGCCATGTTCTTCAAAAGATCGTATATAATCTGCATTTTTACTCCTCCATATTTTCAATTTCCAGAGGGTGGGCTGACTCAACGTCTGCCCTGCCCCTATTTATTCGTTTTTACCAACAATCAGGCCGCAACGGGGATTTTCCAATCCAGCGCATGGGCCTGATAGCCTTCTAACTTCACGCTGTTGGGGGTGAAATCATAGAAGTTGGTGACGCTGCTGTCGAGGCTGAACTTCGGGGCGTCGAAGGGCTCCCTGTTGATCAACTCCTCCACTACAGGGATGTGCCGGTCGTAGATGTGGCAATCGGCGATGACGTGGACCAACTCCCCGGCCTCAAAGCCCGTGGTCTGGGCAATCATGGCCAGCAGGACGGCGTACTGCATCACATTCCAGCCGTTGGCGGTGAGCATGTCCTGGCTGCGCTGGTTCAGGATGGCATTAAGGGTGTTCCCGGACACATTGAATGTCACAGAGTAAGCACAGGGGTAGAGGGCCATCTCGCTCAGGTCGTGGTGGTTGTAGATATTTGTCATGATGCGCCGGGAAGCGGGGTCATGAGTCAGATCCCACAGCACCTTGTCAACCTGATCCATATCGCCTTGGGGATAGTGATGCTTCACGCCCAGCTGGTAGCCATAGGCCTTGCCAATGGAGCCGGACTCATCCGCCCATGTGTCCCACACATGACTTTTCAGATCGTGGATATTGTTGGACTTTTTCTGCCAGATCCACAGCAGCTCGTCCACAGCGGACTTGATGAACTGCTTGCGGACAGTGAGGATGGGGAATTCCTTCCGCAGATCGTAACGGTTGACCACGCCAAACAGCTTGACTGTATGGGCGGGGCTTCCGTCTTCCCAGCGGGGCCGCACCTCCTGGTCGGTATCCCAAACACCCTTGGTCAGGATATCCTTACAATTTTGAATGAATACGGTATCCACATAGCTCACTGAATATTCAACTCCTTTTTTATCTCCTGTAAGTTTTAATTAACCCAATTGAGAGCTGAAGTAGTTATATGCAAATCCGTTCAATCCAATTCAAGGCCTAGGTCATTTTGAATTGAATTAGCAAAGTTTGCATAGTATACGAACATCTTTCAATTTGGACTATCCAACACAGGGAATACGCCAACCGCAAATGCTGAACATCTTTGCATTGAGGTGGTTCTAACGATTCGGAACAGCCGGGTCGTTCTAATCTGCCTGAAAAAGATAGTTTGCAAAATTGGGAGAAAAATTTCAAAAAAGAGGTTGAACAAGATGAAAAAGTGCAAGAAGTTCCTGGTGGCCATGTGTGCCATAGCTATGCTGGCGTGTTCTTTCGTAATGCCCGCTGGCGCTGCTAATGTCAAGCTGGCCGACCCCAACACCCTCATCGCAGTCGCGGCAGAGAAGGCCGGGGTTGAGGCTAACCTGGATGCACTGTTGAAGGCCCACGTCATCACCAGTGCGGAAAAAACTTTAATCACGAAGAACAACGTGATCACCCGGGCTGTTGCCTATCGGGTACTTCTGCCGGTATTTGGAATCTATCCATATCCTGCGAGCTTGTACCCGGAAATCAGTCCCGCTGACCAGTGCGTGAACGATTACGCCAATGCCCGCTGTGCGGCTATCACTATTGGTCTCACAACTGAGAAGGAGAATCCCATCCAGGTGATGTCTGCTTCCGAGTTGGAGACGCTGGTATCCACTCTGCGCCAAGGCGTGACCCTGCCCCGAATTGAGACTGGTATCCCCTATGTGGATTCCGTTGAGACTTGGGACCGCAATTCCTATGAAGGTCGGAACAGCATGATCGAAGCCTATGCCCAGATTCCTGCTGCCTGGCTGACGGACTTTGAGGCTCAGGGTTGGACCTTCAAGTACGAGTTGCCTGTTCCCAGCAAGAACAGCATTGTCATTGAGAATCACTCCGTTGCTGGTTCTACCAACTATCAAGAGAAGGTGGTCCGCGTCGGCCGTTCTCAGGGCAAGGTGACTCTGCACGAAATGGTCCACTATATTGTGAAGCGTGCGAACATCTCCAAAGACCAGATGAATGTTGTTTTTAACGCAGAAAAAGCTGTCATGAAGGACATCCTGGGCCCCTACTCTCAGACTGTGGGCAGCGAGTATGTTCCTGAGTTCGTCGCCTACTGGCTGGCGAATCCCACTCAGCACGATACCCTGAAGGCTACCGCTCCGTTGAGCTCTCAGATGGCTGAGACCATGGTCAATTGGGCCGCCTAATCGAATATCCTACTAAAAGTGTCATCCCATGTGGGGTGGCGCTTCTTTTTGTCCTCTCAGTAAAATCAAGAATCCAGGCCCAAAGAACTCTGGAGGATAGGTTGGACCTCACTTCTGAGCAAACTCCGAAGGATGAGACCTAAACCAAGTGGTACCTTATTTCTTTTGGTGGATACAGAGAACCTTGGTGCGTTTGGATTTTTTAGGTGCAAGCCCACGTGTTCTGAGCTGCCACACCGATCGATGGCATTTGTCCATGTGACTAACACCCTCATTCGAGCAAAAATTACGGCCTCCCCTACTGGGGAAGCCGCTTGCTGCTTTGATGAGACATCAAATTCAACCCTCTGCCTCCATCATATCCTGGATTCGTTTGATTTCCGCCTTGCGGTGAGGCGTCCCGCCGGCGTTCATCTCAATGTACCACCGCAGGACCTCCTTCTTGGATTTTAGGTCGTTGATGTTGACCCGGAGTGTATTCTGCGTCATACGCAGTTTATCGGTATATTCCCAGAAGTAGCTGCCAAAGGCCTTCAGCTCGTTATCCACGAACTTTCGGATGGCTGTAATTCGCTGGAGTCCATCCACACACACATAGTCGTCATAGGCCCCATCGGGGACTGAGTTGTGCCAGCTGGGACAGTTGAAATACAAATCCCGACCGGAGTTACCTCCACGCAGCAGGAACTCAATGTACGCCCGCTGCTGTGCCTCCGTCCAGACGTGGCCTCGCTGAAAGTCTGGGTTCAACTGCAGGCCCTGCTCATCTTCCTCCCTGGCCAGCCACTTGACAAGCCCCTCCATGGGATAGTCAACAGCGTAGCTGCCTCGGTCAATGAATTTAGGGATGTCTTGGAACCTTGTGTATTTCATAACTTCCATCCTCTCAGTCGTTGTAGATCTGGGGGTCCTTCGTAGAGCTCAGCTTATACACCGTGATGAGCGGAACACCTCTATAAACAAGCTCTCGGTCTTCCTCCTTGTAGCCATAGTAGGTCAAAGCCTTTGACTGAGCCTCCTCTAGGCTCTCGGCCAAAATGATGATCCCCAGGCCACCTGTGTGGGTCCGGTACGCCTTGTAAAGGTACTTCCCCAGTTCCTGGAATGCATTTTCCCTGTTTGTCATGATTTTCCTCCTTATTTGAGGGAGGGTGTCAATATACCAACCTCTCCCCTATTTTTATGATTTCCTTACATCTGCATCTGGTCTGGGAGCAGCTTCCTGGCCTCAGCTTGAGCCATCTCATCACATCGGTTGTTGAATGGATTATCCGCATGTCCCTTGACCCAGATGAACATAATGTCATGCTTTTGCAGCAACTCATCCAGCTGTTTCCAGAGATCTGCATTTGCAAGGCCTCCCTTTTTATGCCAGCCAGCCTTCTTCCAGCCGGCCAGCCAGCCCTTGGTGATAGAGTTGACCACATAGCTGGAGTCAGAGTAGAGCTTACCATGGCATGGCTTCTTCAGAGAAGAAAGCGCATTGATGACCGCCATGATCTCCATACGGTTGTTAGTTGTATCCGCCTCACCGCCGGACATCTCCCTTGTCTGCTTCCCCTTGCTGTTCTCCGCCATCAAAATGGCCGCCCAGCCGCCAGGACCGGGGTTCCCGATGCAAGACCCATCTGTGTAGATAGTAACAGTGGCTTTCTTGCCAGTCTCCGGACCGGTCTCAGGAGCCGGGGTTCCAGGATTGGGCGGATCCCACTCAACGATGGTGCAGCCGCCGCCCTTGAAATCGAAGTAATTGCCAATCAGCTTAGTCACTTCATCCCAGTCGCCGCCGGCCAATCCGCAGCCAAGGAGTTTGGGGAATCCAACGCTTGCGTTGACGCGATAGGCAAGAGTGGCCACTTGAGACAGGCACTCGTCCAGAGCTGTCATATTTGTCTGGGGCCCAGTACCACCAAATCCATCCTGGGCGAACATATTCGCAATGATTGTACCGTCGTGGCAGGTCACAAACTGAGTGTGGCCCAAAAGCGAGCTGCC
>ERZ808028.1087-NODE-1087-length-17895-cov-4.482546_pt1 | contig 17895 bp, 11 predicted proteins | sample MGYA00380184_ERZ808028 | MGnify/ENA primary metagenome ERZ808028 (study PRJEB31490, sample SAMN06133397) | mouse gut metagenome | isolation source: J8_1 | host: mice | place: China: Chengdu | collected 2015-05 ...
AATTGAAAAGTTGCTTTTTAAAAATGTAGCACAGGAAGATGCCGGACTTTAAGAGAGTGACTTTGCGATTGCCCTACTTCGAAGGGGTTTCCTGTGATAAAACTCTTGATTTTTGCCCGGCAAAAGCCTATAATGAAAGTGTCGTTGGGGAAGAAGGGATTGACAGATGGCATTCTCCTTCCGACATATCCATTATTTCACGGGAAGAAAGGGTAAGGCTATGCAGGAACGCAGGAAAAGTAAACGACTGGAATTAGAATCTAAGATTATCATAAAATCGTTAAACGATCCGGGGCAGCAGCATGAGACGACCATCGATGTTACGGATGTGAGCAAAACAGGAGTAGGTTTTAACTGTGATCTGCCGCTGATGATCGGTACGGTATATGAAGCGTATCTGACTATTTGGACAAAAGAAGTTCTTCATGCATTTATTGAGATCGTGCGTATCGAAAAACAGGGGGACCATTTTAATTACGGTTCTACTTTTGTGGGTATGGCTGGTATGGATGCTTCCCGTATCAGTATTTATGACACGGTCAATACCGAACTGAAGAAACAGGGAGAATAAAGTACTGTAAAATATACATATATGAAAACGGCAGCCCTCTGAACGGAAGAAAGGAAAGGCTGCCGTTTTTTGCTGCCTGCGGCGGGTGTATTGGCTTACTTTGTGCAGAGCATCTCCATATCATGGTAGAAATCCGGGTAGCTGATCCTGACACAATCGGCATCCCTGATCTCAGTCTCCCCGTCAGCGATCATGGCCGCCACAGCAAAACTCATAGCGATCCGGTGATCCGAGTGGGAGTCGATCACGGCGCCGTGCAGCTCATGCCCTCCATGTATGATCATACCGTCTACAGCGGCGGTGATATCGCATCCCATAGCGGAGAGATTTTCTGTCATCACGGCGATCCGGTCGGATTCTTTGACTTTCAGTTCGGCGGCATCTTTGATAACGGTAGTGCCCTCAGCGGCGGCAGCCATCACGGCGATAACAGGCAATTCATCGATCAGAGTGGGAATGATATCCCCGCCGATGGTGATGCCGTGAAGGCGGCTGCTTCGAACAAGCAGATCCGCGACCGGCTCGCCGGTGTTTTTTTCATTTAACAGGGTGATGTCCGCCCCCATTTCCTTTGCAACCCGCAGGATGCCGTCTCTGGTGGGATTGATCCCGACATTGCGGATCAGTATTTCCGCGTTCGGCACAAGGCAGCCGGCGGCGATGAAGTAGGCGGCGGAAGAAATATCGCCGGGAACAAGAATGTCTATACCGTGAAGCGCGGATTCCGGCTGTATGGCTGCAGTCAGGCCCTCGGTTTTCACATCCGCCCCGAAACTTTTTAACATCAGTTCCGTATGGTTTCTGCTGACCGCCGGTTCGGTCACGCTTGTCTCCCCGTCCGCGTAGAGCCCTGCCAGCAAAATTGCCGATTTTACCTGTGCCGAGGCAACGGGGGACAGGTAGGAGATGCCGTGCAGGGCGCGTCCGGTAATCTCCAGCGGTGCGCAGTCGTTGCCGCGCAGGCTCCGTATGGAAGCCCCCATTTGTGACAAAGGTGTCATAATACGTTTCATGGGACGTTTTTGTATGGAGGCGTCGCCGTTTAAGACAGAAGTGAATTTCTGGCCCGCCAGGATACCGGATATCAGCCTCGTGGTGGTGCCGCTGTTGCCCGTATCCAGCACATCCGCAGGAGCGCTGAGCCCGTGCAGTCCCTTTCCTTCCACCAGGATCCTGTCTGCATTTTCCTCGATGGAGATGCCGAGCTGTCTGAAGCAGGAGATCGTGGAGAGACAGTCTGCGCCCCGCAGAAAGCCTGTGATCTGTGTTTTGCCTTTTGCCAGCGCGCCGAACATAACGGCACGGTGGGAGATGGATTTATCGCCGGGGACGGTTGCCTCGCCACTGAGTCCGGATATTTTCTGAAATTTCATGGATGACATCCTTTCTACTAAAAAATATTTATGGTTCATATTACAGCCAGTAAGGAGTTAACCATCTTGTTGCTTATATTGTATAATGATGGAGCAATCGGTATATCGGCTTCCTTTCTGCGCTGTAATTTTTTTAAATGTTTTCACTCATTTCCTGACGCGCACCATATACCCTTTGGCGGATAAAATTTCCTGTGCCCGGGCGATATCCTTTTCCTCCCAGACCTCGATCAGGAGCGAGCCTTCCGCCACTTCCCGGTTGTGGGTGATGCCGATATTTTTCAGGTTGATCTGCTGGAAGGCGAGCAGCGTTACGATGGTGGCCAATGCGCCTGGCTCATCCGGAATGTCCACATAAAAGACATATGATTTTTTGATCGGACCGCTGGATACGTCCGCAAAAGATTCCCGGTAACAGCGGGCGGAATCAAAAAAATCGTAAGTTGCCTGTGCGTCCTGTGCCTGTATGGATGTCCGGATCTCCTGCAGGGATTCCATGTAAGCGTCCAGCAGGGAGAGGATATTCTCCCCGTTTGTCATGCAGATATGTTCCCACATCACGGGGGAAGAGGAGGAGATCCGGGTGATATCCTTAAAACCGCCCGCCGCGATCAGTTTCATGATGCCGTCGCTGCTGTCTTTGTGCTTTACCAGATTGACGAGGGAGGCGGAGATCACATGGGGAAGGTGGCTGATGCCTGCGGTCACATAATCATGTTCCCGGGCAGTCAGGATCAGCGGGATAGCGCCGAGTGCCTTCACCAGTTTTTCCATGAAAGCTGTCTTTGAGGCAGGTGTTTTTTCCGTGGGCGTCAACAGATAGTAGGCATTCTCCAGAAGCTTTGCCTTGGAATTCCGGTATCCGGTCCGCTCGCTCCCCGCCATGGGATGCCCGCCGATAAACTGCGCCTCAAGCCCCGCCGCCTTTATATGGGCATGGATATCGCTTTTCACGCTTCCCACATCCGTCACCAGCGCGTCTTTGTCCAGCACTTTCTGCAGCAAAAGCAGGTTCTCATCATTACAGGAGACCGGTGCGCAGAGAAAAACAAGCCCGCACGCCGAAAAGACCCGGTCGATCTCGTAGGCGCATATGTTGACCACGCCGTCCTTTTTCGCCGCCTCCACAGAGGAAGCCTCCAGATCGTAGGCTGTGATCATGCATCCAGGAAACTTCTCCCGAAGACCCCGCGCGATGGACCCGCCGATCAGGCCAAGCCCGATAAAACCGTAATGCATCTTCTCAAAATCTTTCATGCTCAAAACTCCCAATTCAAAATGATCCGTATCGCCAAAGGGCGATTCGCAAACGCTGCGCTCAATTATAGAGATTTTTAAGCGGAATGTCAAATTCTGACAAGGGAAAATAGTGATAACAGTATCACTTCGTAGCCGAACTGATGTCCTTTATATCACTTAATCAATGCCACTGCAGACTGGATCCTCACAAAAAAACTGGTGAAAATGAATAATCACTCTTGTAAAATACCGAAAACTTTAGTAAAATATCCCTATGGGTGTTTTGCGGGAAATGAAAAAGTCGGAATTTTCTGTGCATAATGCCTGTAAAATTACCAGCATTGGAGGAATTCACATGAACGTTTACACAACCGACAAGATTAGAAACGTTGTATTACTGGGGCATGGCGGCTGCGGAAAGACATCACTGGCAGAGGCAATGGCATATTTGTCCGGGATCACATCCAGAATGGGCAAGGTATCCGATAAGAATACAATAAGCGATTACGGCAAGGAAGAACAGGCGAGAGGTATTTCCATCAATACTACTTTAATACCTGTGGAATGGGAAGGTTATAAGATCAATGTACTGGATACGCCGGGATATTTCGACTTCGTGGGAGAAGTGGAAGAGGCGATGAATGCTGCCGGGGCTGCGATCATTGTAGTGTCCGGCAAGGCAGGCGTGGAAGTCGGCACGGAAAAGGCGTGGGAACTCTGTGAAAAGTATAATCTGCCGCGTATCATTTATGTAGATGATATGGATATTGACAACGCTTCTTTCCGTCAGGTGGTGGCAGATCTGACCGAACGCTACGGAAAAAAGATCGCGCCGTTCCATCTGCCGATCAGGGAAAATGAAAAATTCGTGGGTTATATCAATGTGATTACGGAAAGCGGCAACAGATGGCAGGGCAAGGAAGTCGTTCCCTGTGATGTGCCGGATTACAGCAAGGATAACCTGCAGATCTGCCGCGATACTTTGCTGGAGACGGTGGCGGAGACTTCCGAGGAGTTTATGGAGCGCTATTTCGGCGGGGAGACCTTCTCCGAGGCCGAGATCCGTGCGGCGCTGCGTGTCAGCGTGATGGATGGCAGCGTTGTCCCTGTGACAATGGGGTCCAACGTACTCTGTCAGGGTATCTATACTCTGCTGGATGATATCCTGAAATATTTCCCGAGCCCGGAGAATCGGAAGATCGCCGGCGTGGACATGAAGACCAACGAGATCTTTGAGGCGAACTATGATTTCTCGAAAGCAAAATCTGCAGTGGTATGGAAGACCATCGTGGATCCGTTCATCGGTAAATATTCCATGATCAAGGTAAATTCCGGCGTATTGAAACCGGATGATATGATCTACAATGTAGATAAAGACGTGGAGATGAAAGCGGGAAAACTCTATGTACTGCAGGGCAACAAGCCCATCGAAGTGCCGGAGCTCCATGCGGGCGATATCGGCGCCATCGCAAAACTGACCGCTGCGAGAACGGGCGATTCCCTGTCCACAAAACAGCATGTGATCAAGTACGGCAAGCCGGAAATGTCCGTTCCTTATACATACAAGCGCTACAACGCTGTCAATAAGGGCGATATCGATAAGATCTCCCAGTCCCTGCAGAAGATCATGCATGAGGATCTGACCATCAAGGTAGTGAATGATTCCGAGAACAGACAGACTCTGCTCTATGGTATGGGTGATCTGCATCTCGATGTGGTGGCAAGCCGCTTAAAGAACGAGTATAAAGTGGAGATCGAGATGGCTGAGCCGAAGGTTGCCTTCCGTGAGACCATCCGCAAGAAATCCGATGTGGAATATAAATATAAAAAGCAGTCCGGCGGGCACGGGCAGTACGGCCATGTCAAGATGCGTTTTGAATCTTCCGGCGATCTGGAGACACCTTATATCTTTGAACAGGAAGTGGTGGGCGGTGCTGTGCCGAAGAACTACTTCCCTGCAGTGGAGAAGGGTATCGCGGATTCCGTGCAGAGAGGCCCTCTTGCCGGCTATCCGGTAGTAGGTGTAAAAGCTGTTTTATATGATGGATCTTACCATCCGGTAGATTCCTCCGAAATGGCATTCAAGACGGCTGCAAGTCAGGCATTTAAGAAAGGCTTTATGGATGCAGGCCCTGTGCTGATGGAGCCTATCGCCAATCTGAAAGTAACGGTACCGGACAGTTATACCGGTGATGTGATGGGCGATCTGAATAAGAGAAGAGGCCGTGTGCTTGGCATGAATCCGGCGCCCGGCGGAAAAACGATCGTGGAAGCCGACATTCCTATGACAGGGCTCTACGGTTACTGCACGGATCTTCGTTCCATGACCGGCGGCAGGGGCGTATATGCTTACGAATTTGCCCGCTATGAGCAGGCACCGTCCGATATTCAGGAAAAGGAAGTTGCTGCGAGGGCTGCAGCACTGGCTGACGGAGGCGAATAGACTGAGCCGAAGGCGAGGGATAACTTGTTAAAATAAGGGTTACAGTGATAAAGGGGTATGAGAAAAACACCTGTGCAGAGATGCATGGGTGTTTTTCTCATGGTATCCGGCAGCAAAAAGGTATGGAAAGATTTCCGGCAAAAAGATACGGAAAGATTCTTGGCTTGACAAAAAGTCCCCGGATAGGTAATATTTAGAAAGGATTCTTTGAAAAATGCAGGCTGTACTTTATAAGCAGTGGGAGGATGATATATGTCAGAAATTTATAACCACCGGGAAGTGGAACAAAAATGGCAGAAGATCTGGGATGATGAACAGGCTTTTGCAACATCCGAGGATTACAGTAAACCGAAGTATTATGCGCTGGTAGAATTCCCCTATCCTTCAGGACAGGGACTCCATGTGGGACATCCGAGGCCCTATACGGCGATGGATATCGTGTCCCGAAAGCGCAGGATGCAGGGGTATAACGTGCTGTTTCCGATGGGCTGGGACGCGTTTGGCCTGCCTACGGAAAATTACGCGATCGCAAACAAGATCCACCCGAAGATCGTGACAAAGAACAATGTGGCGCGGTTTAAGGAACAGCTCCATTCTCTGGGCTATTCCTTTGACTGGAACAGGGAGATCAATACCACGGATCCGAACTATTATCACTGGACACAGTGGATCTTTCTGCAGCTTTTCAAGAAGGGACTTGCTTATAAAGCGGAGATGCCGATCAACTGGTGCACCTCCTGCAAGGTGGGGCTTGCCAACGAGGAAGTGGTGAACGGCGTGTGCGAACGCTGCGGCGCAGAGGTGATCCGGAAGGTGAAGAGCCAGTGGATGCTGAAGATCACGGACTATGCGGAGAAGCTGATAGAGGGTCTTGACGGCGTGGACTATGTGGAAAAGATCGCCGTGTCCCAGAAAAACTGGATCGGCAAATCCAAAGGGGCGGAAGTAGATTTTCCCATTGCGGGAAAAGAAGATAAACTGCGGGTGTATACCACAAGATGTGACACCCTGTTCGGTGCTACCTATATGGTCGTTTCCCCGGAACATCCGATCCTGGATAAATATAAAGCGGAGATCAAAAACTGGGAAGATGTAGAACGCTACAGGGAGCAGGCGGCGAAGAAGTCTGATTTTGAACGCTCTGAACTGGCGAAGGAGAAAACCGGCGTGGTTCTTGACGGGCTTTTGGCGGTAAATCCGGTAAATCAGAAAGAGATCCCTATCTTTGTGTCGGATTATGTGCTGATGAGCTACGGCACCGGTGCGATCATGGCTGTGCCGGCCCATGATGAGAGGGACTGGGAGTTCGCGAAAAAGTTCCGTCTCCCGATCGTGGAAGTGGTAGCAGGTGGTGAAGATGTTCAGAAAAAGGTATATTCCGATGTGGAGCATGGTATTCTGGTGAATTCCGGGTTCCTGAACGGCATGCCTGTGGAGGCGGCGAAAGCGCGCATGGTCCAGTATCTGGAATCCAAGGGGATCGGGAAGGAAAAAACAAACTATAAGCTTCGCGACTGGGTATTTTCCAGACAGCGTTACTGGGGTGAGCCGATCCCTGTGGTGTATTGTGAGAAATGCGGTTATGTGGCGATCCCGGAGAGTGAACTGCCTCTGGAATTGCCGGATGTGGACAGCTATATGCCTACCGACACGGGGGAATCCCCCCTGTCAGCAATGACTGACTGGGTCAATACTACATGTCCCTGCTGCGGAGGAGAGGCAAAGAGGGAGACGGACACCATGCCCCAGTGGGCGGGTTCCTCCTGGTATTTCCTGCGCTATACGGATCCGAAGAATGATAAGGCGCTTGCCAGCAAAGAGGCGCTGGAATACTGGATGCCGGTGGACTGGTACAACGGCGGCATGGAGCACACCACGCTGCATCTGTTATATTCCAGGTTCTGGCATAAATTCCTCTATGACGAGGGTGTGGTGCCCTGTCCGGAACCTTACCAGAAGAGGACTTCCCACGGTATGATCCTCGGGCTGAATCCTCACAGTTTCTCCAACCTGCCCGCACAGGAACAGAAAAAACTGCTGGAAGAATATGGAAGTGAGGATGCTGCGAGAGCTGCCCTTCGGGAAAAATTCGGTGAGATGGCAGACCACCCTGTGGTGAAGATGTCCAAGTCTCTGGGCAATGTGGTAAACCCGGATGATATTGTGAGGGATTACGGGGCGGATACGCTGCGTACCTATGAAATGTTCATCGGTGCTTTTGATCTGAGCGCAGGCTGGAGCGAGGACGGCGTGAAGGGCTGCCGGAGATTTTTGGAGCGTGTCTGGAAGCTGCAGGATATCATGACGGAGGAAGAGGGCTACAGCGCGGATCTGGAGACGAAGATGCACCAGACTATCAAGAAAGTTGGCAGCGACTACGAAAACCTGAAGTTCAACACCGGCATTGCGGCGATGATGGCGCTGATCAACGAATTTTACCGGAAAGGCGCGGTGACAAAGGGAGAGTACAGAACACTCCTTACGCTGTTAAATCCGGTTGCGCCCCATATAACGGAGGAGATCTGGCAGAAGATCGGGGAGGAGGGACACCTCTACCGCCAGAGCTGGCCGGAGTTTGAGGAGGCAAAGACCATCGAGACCACAATAGAGATCGCGGTGCAGATAAACGGAAAAGTCCGCGGTACGATGAATATCGGGAAGGATGATCCGAAGGAAGATATCATTGCAAGAGCGAAAGAGATGATGTCGGAAAAACTCACCGGAACGATCGTGAAAGAGATCTATGTGCCGGGAAGGCTTGTGAATATCGTACAGAAATAGAATAAGAACAGGATGCCGCCGGATCAGATAGATCCGGCGGCGTTTTGCAGCCATAAGGTCATTTGCGGAGCGTATGCGCGCAGGTCAACCCATGGATTTACGCATCTGCATGATCTGGTTCATGCGGTTTAGCTCATCGGGGGATGAGTGTTCTTTTAACACTTCCAGAATGGAATCCATCTCCTCCTCCGTGAAGGTGATCTTTTTTTCACGGCTGATCTTGATGAAAAAAAAAAAAAAAGGAAGCATTTCTTCCTGCTTGAGCTTGCGGCTTTCAAACAACATGATCTGAAGGAATTCCAGTTTGGAATGCGGAATATGGGAGAGAGCTTTGTCCCGCATCCATTCGCCGGAAGTTAAATACTCGTTTTGGGTTTCTGTTTTAGCAGCCATAGGGATCCTTTCTTTAACGTGAATCTATATTTTACAGGTTCTGAAAACGTTCGTTGAATTTTTCGTACAGTTCTTTTTGGGAATCGGACATCATGTTTTTCAGGATATCACCGGAGGGGGCGCTTTTCATCATATTCTGGAAGAGGCCGCCTGCCGGAAAAGGAGTATCCGTTTTTTTCGGGGCATCGCCGGGGGCAGACTGCTTTTTGGAAGAACTGTCGGTATCTTGCTGTCCTGTACCCATCATCTGGCCGAACAGCGTCTCGAAATCCATACCTTCCGGAAGGATGCCCTTCAGCGCTTCCATATTTTTCTGCATTTTGGAAAACTGTTTCACCATATCCATGCTCTTTTGGAGCTGGCGGAAGTTTTCGGCTTCTCTGGGCGTAAGGTAGGGGAGCAGGTCATCCACAGGAATCTCCTGCTCCCCGTATTTTTTATCAAAACCGCATCCGCTGAGGACATAAGGGTGCGCATTCAGGAACGAAATAGTGTAACGAAGCTCTAAAAACTTGATATACAATGCCAGATTTTTTTGAAGGGGAGGGTTTAAACAGGGTAACAATATCTTCAGCATCTGAATATGGTTCGTGGTATATAAACTGTCAAAGGCATATATCTGTTCGTTTTTTATCGTTTCCATAGGACTGCGCAATGCTCCGGTCTGCAATATTCTTATATTATTATGTATGCGCCGGAAACATGCTTCATAACCAAAAGGTCTGATCGTGCCCGCAGATGGCGCAGGGGATGCGGGGGAAAATGTCAGGGCGGCAGGATCTGGCAGCCTTTATGCTAAAGAGGCAGCTTTACGCCGCCTCTTTGCCGGATTTTAGCAGAATCCGTTGCCGCCGCCACAGCAGCTGAGCAGCAATAAGATCCAGATAATGCATTCGCAGCCGCCATTGCCGTTGAAAAGGCCAAAGCCGTTGCCGTCGCATCCGCAGTCATCATTGCCGTTGCCGCCGCAGAGGAAAAGCAGAAGGATGATCCAGATGAAATTGCTGCATCCGCATCCGCTTCTGCCTACGTTACCGCATCCGCAGTTTGTAGCTGTTAAATCGCTCATGATAGTTGCCTCCGTTTGTTTTTTTATGCTTTATCATATGCTGCCGTCTGGAAAGGGTTCGCCTTTTGGAAAAAAATTAGAAGATGGGTGCTCGTTCTGGAAAGAATTAGTTTACCAGATGTGGTAAAAACACTTGCATTTCGTGCAAGATATAGTAAAATAGGATATATTAGCAGTACCGCGTCCGGAGGGAGATAAACAGGAGACTAAGATGGGCAGACTGCAGGATATAGAGGATGAGAAGCTGAAAGCTGCCGTGATCAGGGAGCTTAAGAAACGGGAAAAAAGAAGAAAGCGGCTGCTTGCGCTGTGTATAGTTCTGGCAACCGGGTGCATCGGTTACTTTTCTGTATATACCTATATGAACCGGAAGACCCAGTCCGAAAGTGAGAGCTGGGCACAGATGAAAGAGGAGAGCAGGAAGAGGCCGAGTGACAGGAAAGATGAACCAGTGATACACAGGACAGGCGAAACCGAAGTGCCGGATATCCTTCCCGAATATGAAATTTTATATAATAAGAATAAAAAGCTGATCGGATGGGTAAAAATTGCCGATACAGATATTGATTACCCTGTAATGCAGACTGTGGATAACGAGTACTATCTGGATCATGATTTCGGCCAGAATTATGACAAGAACGGTTGTATTTTCATGGATAAAGACTGTGATGTGATAGATCGTTCCACCAATCTGATCGTGTATGGGCATCATATGAAATCCGGAGCCATGTTCGGCCAGCTTGACAAATATGCCGATGAGTCCTTTTATCAGGAGCATCAGACTTTCCAGTTTGATACGATCTATGAAAAAGGGACTTATCAGGTTGCTTTTGCGTTTCAGGCACAGGTACTCGCCGAGGACGAGATCGCTTTTAAATATTACCAGTTTATTGACGCCAATTCCGAGGAAGAATTTAATTCGAATATGGCTGCGATGGCGGATATGTCCCTGTACGATACGGGGATCATACCGGTTTACGGGGATGAGCTGGTGACGCTTTCCACCTGTGACCGTTCCCAGGGAGCGGAGGGAAGGTTTGTGGTAGTCGGCGTGAAGATCGCATAGCAGCAAAGGGTATTTATAACCATTGAAAGTTTAGGATAAAAGTTAAAATCGTGGTTGTTCAGGCAGATAATGGGAGTTATCTGCCTTTTGTGTTTTAACACAGCAGGAAGCGGTGCGCTGTTGGGAAAATAGTTGTCGCGAAAAATATATTGATTTTCCTTGCTTTCCATGATAGGATGATCTCATCAAATAAATTCATTTCGGAATTCCGGTGAGTTCTCACCAATTTTCTCCAAATGACAGAAACAGACAAAAAGGCAGTGACAAATGAAACAAAAGCAACAAATGAAATGACAGGAGGTAACGCATATTGAAACAGGAACAATTATTGGCACGATTATTACCAACAGGGGGTAACGGCTTCTGTTATTCGGAGAAGGAGGTGGTTGAACGTTTGAAAGCATCCCCCGTCGCCTACGGTTGCTACGATAAGATGAGGCCGGAGTGGAAGGAGCGGTTCATGAATTTCTGCCTCGGGAAAAAGACGCTTCCGCTGACCTACGACCCATTTTTTAAAAAGATATTCCATCCGGACGTCCACCCGAAGAGGCTCTCGCGGCTGATTTCATCCATCCTCAGAATTGAAGTGAAGGTAAAAGGAATCCTGCCCGCCGAGGATAGCATGATGGACGGGGAGTCCCTGTTGATCCTGGATATTCTGGTGGAGCTTGGGGACGGTTCTTTTGCGGATATTGAGATACAAAAGAGCCCCTATGCCTTTCCTGCGGAGAGGATGTCCTGCTATTCGTCGGATCTGGTTATGCGCCAGTACAGCCGTGCAAAGTGGGAGAAGGGGAAAAAGTTTACATACAAAGACATGAAAAAGGTATACACCATCGTCTTGTTCGAGAAGAGCACTTCCGAATTTCATAAAATCCCGGGCGCGTATATTCACCACGGGGAGATCGTCTTCGATACCGGGCTTGAACTGGAAATGCTGCAGGAATATTTCCTGATAGCTCTTGACGTATTCCGCAAGTTCCCTTATCCTAAAGACAGGAACGAACAGACGGCATGGCTGTCGCTGCTTGCCACGGAGGATGTGGAAGAGGCGGGGCTTCTGGCGGAGGAATACCCGTGGCTGGAAGAGATATACCGTGAGATGGCAGAACTGCGCACAGACCCTGAGGAGGTGTTAAACATGTATTCGGAGGCATTGCATATTTTGGACAGGAATACTGTCAGGTATATGGTGGAAGAGCAGCAAAAGGAAATAAAGCAGCAGGCACAGACGATAAATCAGCAGGCACAGGAGATTCAGGCAGATAATGGGAGTTATCTGCCTTTTGAAGTTTCAATCCGCGGGAAGTGCTGTGTGCCTGTTGAGGAAAATATTGTATGCCACCAGATACAGTAAAAATGCTTGCATTTTGGTCCAGATATAGTAAAATAAAGAATAGTAATATTCCAAAAAACATAAAGTTTTATTAAATAAAAGCAAAAAGCTAAGTGGCTGGGTAAAAACAGCCGATATATTTATGGATGAGACTGTGGAGGCATTTGATCTTTTACATGTCGGATTGCATATGGTAATCATAAGAATTGGAAAGTTATGTTCCGGAAATTTGATAAATATACCGATGGGTCTTTTTATCAGGAGCATAAGACTGTTATAGAAAACGGCGCGGGGGATATGCCGTTTCATGCGGTTTTATGTGATCCGTGAAAAGGAGACTTATCCGGTTATTTGTGTTTTTTTAAGCTTTGCAGTTATTGGAAATTATGCGGGTTGGATCTGTGGTCCCGATATCATAAAATGACAGAAGAAGGTGGATTTTTATGTTTGGAAAAAGAAAAAAGAAACTGGACAGAAGGATGCGTCGGCGTATCAGAAAGACATCGGCGGTGATGCTTTTGATTTCTGCTATTACTGTGGCGGCTATTCCGGTGCCGGAGGCAACTGCGGCGGGAAATACGCCGGAACCAGCTAATCATAGCCATTCAGTAAAGACGCAGGAGGGTGTTGCATCTACAGATACGGAAGCAGTTATTCCGGTTCTGGACACAAATGATACGATATACTGTACTTCTGACAATACATTTCAGTTTGCCTATAAATCCACAAAATATGGCAATCAGGGGATTTTGGTGGGGTATATAGCGTCCTCTCTGCCGAACGGACATCTGGATGTACCGGAGACGTTGGAAGCGTTTGTGCCTTATACGACTTCTGACGGCACAAACCGCGGAAACGCTGCGGCGAACCAAGACGGTGATCCTCTGTATTACAAGGAAATAGAACAGGTTACAATGACCAGAACAGGTACCAGAGTTGAAGCGACAGGCGATTTCAATTTTGGAACCTGGAGTTCCAGTTATGCTGAAAAGCAGACTGAAACTTCTGAGAACAGGACCCGATTCAGGGCAGAGGCTTCTAATACAGTGTCGGCCGACGGAAATACCTGCACGCAGATTGTTAATTATTATACCTTCAAATTCTATCCCTGTACCGCCGAACGAAGAGGTACATGGAATGTGCCGGATGTCAATTACTATTTATATAATATCAAAGGGACAGGTGTGCAGGACACAAAGAATATGAGTTCTGATTACTGGACTTATTGTCAGTTGCCCACAGATAATTCGTTGAGTGTACTGGGGATAGCGAATGCAGCAGAATTCAAACAGATAGCAGGTATCAGCAGCGATATCTTTGATGCCAGTGTATTAAGCAATACAAATCCTCCTCAGGCAGGGTATTTTTTTGATGCGGCGACGGCGGACCAGAAATGGCTGGGAAATGTCAGTGTTGGATGTGTATCCAATCAGAGGGTGAGCATAGACAGCGGTGGAGTATATAAAATTGATCCGAACAGACAAGGTGCTAACTTCTTTACTAACGCGGCCAATATAAAGTCTATAAAACTGCCGAATTCACTGTTTGCAATAGCAGACAAATCTTTTTATCGCTGTACTAATCTTGAATCTGTCAGCTTTGACGAAGGCTCTTTGCTTGCTGTTTTGGGAGAATCGGCTTTTGAAGGATGTACCAGCCTGATAAACTTTTCGCTTGCAAGCAATTCAAGTGTGGAAACTCTGGGCCAGTATGCTTTCAGGGACTGCACAAATTTAGCAAGCTTCTATTTGCCGACAAATATAAGGCGTATTGGCGATGAAGCATTTAAAAACTGTTCCAGATTGGCAAGTCTGACTTATAACAATACCAATCTGACTGAAATCGGAGATAATGTCTTTGAAAACTGTTCGGCTCTGGAGGAGATTGTGTTGCCGGAAACCGTGACAAATACAGGACTGGCACTGTTTAAGGGCTGTTCTTCCCTGAAGCATGTGACATTGCCGAATAATGCTACATTTAACAGTGCGGATGGACGGGGCGGCAAAATGTTTTTTTCGGATTTCGAAGGCTGTGGCAGCTTGGAGTGGATTGACGTTTTACATGATAATACAACCTTTGATATGACAGAGGGCTATTCGTTTGATGTCAATGATTTTAAGGCACAGGTTGGCGAGCAATTTTATTTCATTGGAAGCCGTAATGCACAATGCAAAATTCATAATGAGGTGACAAAAAAGAAATCGATTGCTTTTATGTACCGCGAGGATGAGGTTTTTGAAATCATAAAGACTGATGAAAACGGTTCAAATCTTACCTATCAGGCTAATAAAGAGGGGGAATTGTTAAGTATCACTATAGACTCTAATCAGCCTTTTGATGCGGAGGTGCCTGGCAGTGTGGGACCTTATGATATTAGAGCTATCGGAAATGATTTCAAAGGAAATAATAATTTAAGGTCTTTATATGTGCCAAACACAGTTACTCAGATTGCTGATGAGGCTTTTATGGGATGTAATAATCTGGAGAAAGTTACGTTTCAGGAAACAAACCAAATCGAGTATATCGGAACAAATGCTTTTTATACTCAGGCAGGCTCGACAAATCCTGAACCAACGAAATTATTGTTTATTGGCAGGATTGATTTTGATTCTGTTCCATTTATGTATGCGATGGATCCTGCGAATACATACAACAACAATAATCAAAAAGTTTCCCATATAGAGTTCTCCTCAGGAAATCCTACAAATATTCATGTCATCTATGATGAAGAAACGGAGAAACGTCTTGTATGTCAGGCACCGGATGCTAGTAAGGTGATGAATAAGACATATGATGAGAAGGATGAGTATTTTCAGGCTTTGAGAGAAGCATTGGTGGATACGGGCAGTTACAGTACACCAGGAGCAAATCCTAGCGATCCGCCGATTGTTGATGAAAATGCTGTCAAAGCAAGAATTGGTGAGATTGTGGATGCCTACAATAATAGTGGTGCGGAGCCGACCGATTCGCCAAATGTGCGACAGGCATTTTTGTCTGCAATTGATATTACGTTGCCTACCGGTATTCAGGGGATTAAACAAGGGTTATTTTCTCCGGCTGATGAAGAGAATACAGTAAAAAATGATAATATTGATCCGGATTCAAAAGAAGAGCTGGGTGTTGATGAGAATGCGAAAGAAATATATCTCAAAGATGCTAATCATTACATCCGCAGCGTAACAATGTGCGATGTTGAAGAACTGGATGATTATACATTCTACGGCTGTGATAAACTGGAATCTGTAGTGATGTATTCTTCTGGTGCAGAGGGAGGCGAACGGATTGGCAATTATGCCTTTGGCCAATGTGAAAATTTGAAGAGTGTGACCATTCCGACGACGACCAGTGAGATGGGTACAAGGCCCTTTGCGGATGACAAAAATGTAACTACCGTTTATTTTACTGGCGAAGGGACATTGGGGAGTACGCCCGGAACAAGGACGGAGGGCGATAATTTCTCATGTGAGAGAGGGATTATTTATGAAACAAGTAATGGACAAAAAGATGCTGTAGTACAGTGTCTTGTAGACAGGGGTAATTCATCGAGTTCCCCGTTAGTCGGACCAGATGAATTGACTGGTATAAACAAAATTTATCCGGAAGCATTTATGGACTGTGAGGATATTATTACAGTGGATTTATCGACTACAAATGTGGAGGCCATACCGGAATTTTGTTTTGCTAATTCCTCGGAATTGATACAGTTATATCTGCCTTTAGCTTGTAGGGGGTTGGATAATTACGCTTTAAAAGATACTAATTTGACGGTATTGCGTGTGCCAAATGATAATGTTAGGTTTGATAGCAACCGGATATTTTATAGTAATGTAGAGCAGTATGATAAGTTTCCACCGAACGTAGACCATGTTTTGCACAACGTGACAGTGATATCTCCTGAGGGAAGTTCTGCGGAAAAATTGGCTGAAGCAAACAAAAAATATGGGTGGTCTGTTTCAGATGAAGTGCTTTTGCCTCATTATACAATCACTTTTGTAGATGATGATGAAAGGACTGTTATTGCGACAAGAATAGTTCAACAGGGAGAGGATGTAGAAGAGCCGACCGAGGAAGAATTTGGTCCATATAAAGAGAAGCATGAAGCAGAAGGGAAATATTTTGACCGTTGGTTCCCAAGTACCTATACTCCTGCGGCAAAAAATATGACTGTGCAGGCGGTTTACGGGGATACACCGCCTCAGACATGGACTGTACGCTTTGTAAATGATGACCTGAAACTGATCGTGGAACGAGAGGTGCGGGATGGAGAGCCTGCGGAAGAGCCAAAAACTCCGACATCTTACAGAGGCAGTCAATATAAATTTGTCAGTTGGATATCCGTACCGGAAGATGATAATGTAGATGAGATTCCGATGAATAGAATTACTGGGAATGTGATGTTTATGGCAAGCTATGATTATACAGGTAATGGCGGAGACCAGAGCGGGAATGATCCGAATGATCCAAACAATCCTAATAATCCAAACGATCCCAATAATCCAAATGGCGGGAACAATGGAAATAACGGGAACAACGGTAATAATGGCAACAACGGAAGTAATGGTGACAATAATAATTCCAATAAAGAGCGTTATACACTTACTGTTGTAAACGGTTCAGGTTCCGGCGATTACGAGGAAGGGACTACCGTAGTGATAGCTGCATTTGAGCCGAATACCGGATATGCGTTCTACAACTGGACGTCTTCGGAGAGCGATACGACTTTTGCCAGCAAGACAATGTCGGCGACAACGTTCAAGATGCCGAAAAAGAACCTGACAGTTACGGCGAACTATAGAGTGAAGAGTGAAACCGGCAATGCGATCACTTCAAGGAGAAGTCAGGGAACGATAACCTCATCCCCGGCATCCAATACCGGTTCTGTGAGCAAGAGCAACGGAAACAGTAACAGTAATAATAATAACAACAGCGGAAGTTCTGTGCAGGTGAGCAGGCCCGGCATATCGGATACAAATGTTGCATCCGCGACTGTGAACGGCTCGACAGACAACTTTGTCGTGAAAGTGACGGAAGATGGGCAGGCAACGGCGGCTGTAGCGGAAGCACTCAGAAATGAGTACGGTGACCTCACCAATATCCACTACTTTGCTATGGATATCTCGCTGTATGATGAGACGGGGACAACTAAGATCACGGATACCACGGGGCTTTCCGTGACGATCACGCTGCCGCTGCCGGATGAATTGAGGCAGTACGGCGGAAATAACAAGGTTGCGGCAGTGACCGGCGGAAATAATCTGGATAAATTGAATCCGCGGTTTACGACGGTAAACGGTGTGCCCTGCGTGACCTTTACGGCAACGCATTTCTCGCCATATACTGTCTATGTAGATACAGCTAACCTCTCAGAGGGTGCGTATGATATAACACCGAAGACAGGTGACGCGATCCATCCGAAGTGGTTTTTGGCGATCGGATTGGCATTGTTCTCGGCAGTACTGTTTTTAAAGAAAGACAAAAAGGTAAATCCGGGGATAGCATAAGATTTTAAACAGGAAAGCTGAAGAAAAAATCAGCTTTCCTGTTTGAATGTTGTGCGCCTGGCGGCGCACGTTTCTAACGGGTGCAAGTCCCGAATCCGCCCGGTAGTGGGAAGGATATAGCCA
>ERZ808028.1090-NODE-1090-length-17881-cov-4.915075_pt1 | contig 17881 bp, 14 predicted proteins | sample MGYA00380184_ERZ808028 | MGnify/ENA primary metagenome ERZ808028 (study PRJEB31490, sample SAMN06133397) | mouse gut metagenome | isolation source: J8_1 | host: mice | place: China: Chengdu | collected 2015-05 ...
AAAGAAGGTTTTGCATATTGAAGGGTTTGCCCCTGAGTGGACAGAGTACAGCTATGACAGCCAGGGGAATATGATAAAAGAATCATATTATAACGCCGATGGAACGATGTTCGACTGGGTAGAGTACACTTACGAATAACAATGTTCCGGTACAAGTTACAGTACTGTGAGCAAGGGAAAACAGCGGAGCACATGCTCCGCTGTTTTTGAAAAAGGACAATAATTATTTTCTGTAAAGTCGGATATTTATTGTGTGCAGGGACAGAATAAAGATTGACTATACTCAATATATTGAGTATAATGTAAAAAATATCAATGGGATGAAAGGAACTATATTATTAAAAAATATTATTGCGGGAAAATTCCGCAAAATCGGTAAAAACCCATTTGTTACGCCGATTTTCTCAATATCAGAATAATGCAGGCTGCTGTGTATTTCTGCATAACTGTATGTATACTTTACACCAGATGGGATGTCACGTAAACCGTTGCATAAGCTACAAACAAGGAGGTCTATTTATGGATGATTTTGCCATGTTCTCTATTGCCGATGATGAAAAAGAGGCTGATCTTCCCGAAGAAACAGCTGAAAAAACGGCCGCTGAAAGTACAGCTGCGGAAGCAGATCGGATAGAAGAAAATGCAGACGAAGCCGAGAATGAGGAAAAAACCGAATCAGGGACGGACAAGTTTTATGAGGTGCTTGAAACACAGCGACAGTTGTTGGAGCGCATGGATTCTTTAAACGATCTTTTTCAGAAGAAGATCATGCACACTGACAATGAAGAAAAGATTGTAGATCAGATGCACAGGGAGCTTCAAAAATACAGGGAGGATATGTACGCCCAGCTTATCCGTCCTGTTTTGCTCGATGTGATCGAAGTGAGAGACAGTATTATGCGTATTGCGGCAGATTTTCTTGCAAAACCGGAGGGCGAACAGTGCATTCCGAACGAAACGTTTGCCAGCTATGCATTTGATCTTCAGGATATTCTTGAAAAGAATAACGTTGAAATTTACAGGAGCAAAATGGGAGATGACTTTACGCCGATCAGACAGAGAGCTGTAAAGAAAATTGCCACTTCCGATGAAACAATGCATGGCAAAGTTGCAGAATCCCATTCCTGCGGTTACAGCTACAACGGAAAAATAATTTCGGCAGAAAAAGTAATGATTTATTGTTATGAAAAACCGGTGGAAGAAACTGAGAAAAGTGAGGTAGTTGAAAATGGCTAAATATATTTTTGGTATAGATCTTGGCACTACATATTCCTGTATCGCTTATGTTGATGAAAGCGGCCGCCCTGTCGTCGTAAAAAATCAGGAGGGGACCAACACGACTCCTTCCGTCGTAAATTTTGCGAGCCCTTCTCAGGTTGTTGTAGGGCAGGTGGCAAAAGAAAATGCCGTGATGGATCCGGATAATACAGTATCCCTTGTCAAAAAGCTTATCGGTAAGAGTGATTTTGCCATCAATTACAATGGAGAAGATAAGTCCCCGGAAGAAGTTTCCGCCTATATTCTCCGCAAACTGGCGGAAGATGCGTCCAAACTTGTTGATACGGAAGTGAAGGATGTTGTGATCACCTGTCCTGCTTATTTCGGGACGGCAGAGCGCACCGCAACCAAAAATGCCGGTGAGATTGCCGGCCTGAACGTGATCGAGATCATCAGCGAGCCCACGGCCGCGGCGCTTTACTACGGCTGCGCAAAAGAACAGGAGGAAAAGACTGTTCTGGTATATGATCTTGGCGGCGGTACATTTGATGTCACGGTTATGAGAATCGGTACAGGTAAAATTGAGGTCGTCTGTTCTGACGGCAATCATGAACTCGGTGGAAAAGATTGGGACGATGCGATGATGCGGCATCTTGCGTCCGAGTTCTGCTCAGAAACCGGTTTTGACGGAAATTTTGACGAGTATGCCCAGCAGGATCTCAGGCTGAAAGCTGAAAAGGCGAAACAGCAGCTCTCTTCCCGTGAAGAGGTTCCGGTTATGCTCGATGCGGCAGGAAAGCGTGCCAGAATCAGTATTTCAAGGGCTGCATTTGATGCGTTAACCCAGATTTTGCTCAATGAATCCATTGAAAAGACGGATGCGGCGATTGCCGTCGCGAAGTCTAAAGGATACAAGATAGATGAGATACTCCTTGTAGGGGGTTCTACAAGAATGCCGCAGGTTACAAAGGCATTGGTGGAAAAATACGGTATTGAGCCCAAAATCCTTGAACCGGACGAAGCAGTTGCCAAAGGAGCAGCTATCTATGCCCTCGGCGCTTATGAACTTAAAGTTGAGGAATGGAAAGAAAGGGTTGAATCCGGTGAGGCGGATATAAGGGATGAAACGGTCAGGGAGGAGGCTGAAAAATATCAGGATCAGGCATCTGTGAGTACCGAGGTGATCCCCGGGCTCCGAGGCCGTAAAATGAGTGAAGTCGTTACCGTTGCTACGACCAAAAGCTATGCCCTTAGAGCGATTGTCGAAGGGGAAGAAAAATGCTGCAATATGATTTTCAAAAACGTCAAAATGGAAAACGGTTCTGTAAGCGTTACAAGGAAATTTGGTACTGTTGATGACGATCAGGATACCGCTGAATTAGAAATTTTTGAGAGTGATTTTGACAGTGAATACTACGATGTTGACGAAGATTTCAGGCTTGGCAATGCTTCTCTTGAGCTTCCGGGCAATCTTCCTAAAAATTCCCCGATTCAGGTTACGTTTACTTTGAACAAGGAAGGTATTCTCGAAATTACGGGCAAGGATTTGACTGCAAACAGGGAAGTCCATGCAACCATGCAGGCATCGACGGGTACGACCATGTCGAAAAAGGCTGTGGAAGCTGCTAAACAGAAATCAAAGAGTATCACCGTAGAGTAAGGAAATGATCGCTTGCCGCAGGCTGGATATTTTCTGCGGCAAGTGAATGGATGCCTGCATAAGCGGTTTAATATTAGGAGGCGTGTTATGGCAGATAGCCGTCGCGAGAAGAACTGGTATATCGTTCTGGAACTGGAATTTGATCCGCCGGTGGTGGATGAAAAGGAGATAGCTGATAGAATAGCTGATAAAAAGAAGTTTTGGTCTCGTAATTTTGACAATTTCAAGGAAGGAGCACAATATAGGATCTGGCATGGAAATATATCCCAAATCAGGAGGGATATGCTTGGTCCGGCTAATAAAAGGAAAGAGTTGTCGGAGGAAGCCTGTAATATCATATATGGTCCGGTAGAGGAAGATCTTAAACAATTAGAAAAAAACGGAGAGATTACTGCGGATGAAGGTAAAAAGATAGCTGAGTGCCACGGAGTATCTATTGAGAAGGTTAAAGCGAGAGCAGCCAAACTGGGCATTAGCATTAAATGGGATGAAAATGTCAGTCTGGAACATTATCAGGAAATTTACAGGCAGTATTATGAATATAGACCTGATAATGCTTTGGTATTTGATAATATGGAGCCGATGCTGAAATCTTTTGGGGTTGATAATCTTTATGATTTTCTTTGTGCTGATTCAGAAGCAAAGGATAGAAAGCCCAATAAATTAAGTTGTGAAGATTTAAGAGAAAAAATTTCAGAAAAAAAGAAGAGATTTAACAAAAATGACAGCATAAGTAGTAATGGTTTAAAACTTTGTGGCCATTGTGAAGACGCATTTAGAAACGAGGGCAGCAGAGATGATTATGATCGATATCTTGCATATAAAAGGCGCAGGAAAATTCTTGATGAAGCCAGAAGAATAGCAGAAATGTCTTCTGAGAATGGACTTCGGGCAGAACAGGGTAAAAAATACATCGATCAGCTTACTCAAATACTTGAAGGCAGCAAACTTTCCAGAGAAGTTTTTGTAGCATTTTGCAGAGTTGAAAAAATTTATTATGATGAGCAGGAGAAACCGAGAGAACCGGAGAGTGGGAAGGAGCCAAGTGAGGAGAAGAAACCAAATGATTCCGGAAATTTCGGGAATAAAGAGCCTTACGATATTGATTTTTCGGGTTTCGGAGCTATGTCCCAAAGACCGATAATACCGGAGGAATCAGAAGAATCCGGGAATTCAGGAAATCAAGCGCCGCTTTACGGAGGCTATGGCAAGTCCCCGAATACGAACGGTGAGGGCACCCCCATTGGTCCAAGCGGACCGGTACCGAAGGTTCTCATTATTGCAGGCTGTGTATGTGCGGTCTTGATTGGTATAATTATCTTAGTGGGACTGCTGTCCTTCATCCCGGAACTTATTATGGATCGGACGGAAAAGAAGTCGGAAACCGTATTGGCGGACGATAATGACCGTTTTGAGAAATTTGCAGATGGATCGGCGGCAGAAAGCACCGCTGAGGAGGCGGCAGATGAACTGGCAGCGGACATTCCTGCTGAGGAGGCGGCACCGGCTGAGGAAGCACCGGCTGCGGCTGAAGAAGCCGGGGAACCGACGGAAAATCGGGACGATTTTACGGATGAGGAGTGGTTTTTGACGACTGTTAGGGTCGATGGAGGATATGATCTGCCTCACGGATTTACACGGGAGGATATCAGATGGGATAACGCGGTTTATGTTGCGGCAGGCGGAAGTTATTATAGTGATCCCTTAAAGGGTCAGCTCATAAGAAATCTTAGGTTATGGGCACAAAAAAAAGAAGAGGTGGAGGGAGACGGGTACTGGGCAGATGAACATTTAGAAGGGATTCATGATAGTTTTGATGTGGAAAGTGCATTGTATCAAAACCTGTTGCTCTTGAATAACAAAGCGATTGTACGCTATGCGCGGGAAGTTATGGACTCCAGTATCTGGGAGGAATTGCGGTCTTACGTAGGTGATGAAGAAGCTGACCGAATCGATCAGGATATGTACGAACGGATTCAGAGCGAGGAGGATATTTTTGCCAGGATGCCACAGAACTGATTTCCTAAAAGGAGGATATTGGGAATTATCTGATGCCAATGTCCATGTGCATTATGGAACAAAGATAAATTTTACTTAAAATACAAGGAGAGGATCATATGTTTTGCAGCAATTGCGGGATAGAAAACACAGAGGGAGCAAGGTTTTGCAGAAACTGCGGCACCCCGTTGGATGATATGGACTGGGCAGGCGCGGAGGCGGGATGGATAGGTACTGCGGCGGGAACCGGAAACGGGAATGCGGGAACCGGACAGCCCGCAGCGCCCATTATTATGGATGATGGTATAGATAAAAGAGGAACGATCATAAAATTACTGATCGGTGTGGGCGCAGCAGTCATCATACTGGCAGTCATCATCAGTGTTGTTACCGGTTTTAGAAGAACGATCAATCTGGACAAGTATTTGACGATAGAGGCGAGCGGATATGACGGGTACGGTAAGGCAGAAGTTTCCATTGACTGGGGAGCGATCGAGAGGAAGTACAGGAAACAGATCTCGTATACGAGGAAGGCAAAATCAGAATACGGCGACCTGGCAGAAGATGTGCCGGCTGTGGAAAACCTTCAGGAATTTATAAGCGTTTCCCTGGACAGGTCTTCGGAACTCTCAAACGGCGATACGATTTCCTATGAATGGAGTGTAGATGAGGAGTTGGAGTCCTACTTGAAATGCAGGGTGAAATGTAAAGATGGGACTTACGATGTCGAGGACCTCACAGAAGTGAGTAAATTTGATGCATTCGAAGGCCTGGAAGTCTCATTTTCGGGAACAGCGCCGAACGGGAGAGCCGATATGGTGTATACAGGCCATAGGATGGACGGGTATGATTTCACCTGTGACAAGACGATCGGACTGGAAAACGGGGATATCGTCACCGTCTCGATCCCCGGGGATGTGACATACTATATAGAGCAATACGGGGAGGTGCCCGACACCTTTGAAAAGGAGTTTGAGGTCAGCGGGCTCGACGAGTATGTGGAGAGCTATGCCGACCTGACCGATGATTTCCTGAGTGAATTAAAGTCGGAGGCGGAGGACGTCATATATGCCCGGACTGCGGCTGAATATGATTCCGGCATGTCTCTCAGCGGCCTGGAATATGCGGGCTACATTATGCTTGACGCGAAGATCAAAGAATCCTATGACGATCCTATGGCGGCACCAGCAGCCGAGGAGACTGGGCAAAATGCGGTATATATTATCTGGAGAGGAACCGTTTCAAGTTCCGACAGCCAATTCAGCGCATCAAAAATATATTTTCCGGTAAGCTTTAGCAATATCGTGAACAGCAACGGAACGTTAAAGTATGGGGGCAGTGCATGGGTTGAAGGAAACTCACAGCTTGACGGCACATGGTATCATACGCCGGGGTATGTCAACCCCTTCAACTGTTATATGGATATCGTGGAGGCGCACAGGGATCGGTATACCGCGGAGTGCGGGGACGGTTTTGAGATTTATTCGGAATATGAAGTGATAGAAAAGCTGAGCGATATTTCCGAGGAATACAGGCAGGCGCTGTACGCCGACGCGAGGGATCAGGTGGAAAGCGCTATTGCAAATAAATTCTATAGTAATATGAGCGCATCCGGCCTGTCTGTAGCCGGGGAGTATCTGCTGACCGCAAAGACGCAGGGAACAGATTTTGAAAACAATAATAAATATTTTGTGGTTTATTCGGCGACAGTCTCCACGACAAACAGTTATAATTGGTTTGAGCCGACTGCGGTATATTTTCCGGTAGAGTATGACGGTATAGTAAAACTGCCGGGAGACGAGTATATGACGACAGCTTCGAGAGGGATTCACGGAAGCTCGTATGTGGAGGACAATCCTTCCTACCCTACTCCGGGTTATGCGGACGGAGCGGAGATGTTTGTCCAGGTGGTAAACGCAAACCGCGAAAGTTATGCGTATGAGGTGACCGAAGGACTGAAACAGTTCGGCGAATAAGCGCCCTGCTAAAAGGTGATGAAGCCCCTTCGGGCGGGCAGGTGACAGAGATACCTGTCTGTCCGGAGGGGTATTTTTATGTCAAAAATCTTGTCGGAAAATTTCCGCAATACTGATCGGGGAAGTGTATAGTAAGCACATAAGTTTTTCAAAAACAATGACAGCAGGCAGGGCAGACATGACCGCACATTGACAATTTCATATCGGCCTAAGAAGAGATGCAAAAAAATTTACTGGGCAGGGAGGAGAGAACTATGGCAAATATATTACGTGAGACCGTGCGCGGTATTGACAGGGTATGCATAGACGATGAAATGATGAAAAACAGAAAAATATTTTTCACCGGGAAGGTGAACGGGAAGAGCGCCAACGAGCTGATCAAACAGTTGATGTATCTGGAGCAGGAGGGATGCGGGGAGGAGATCACTCTCTACATCAATTCCCCCGGGGGAGAGGTGACAAGCGGGCTGGCAGTGTACGATGTCATCCGCCTTATGGAGTCTCCGGTCAACACGGTGTGTGTCGGCATGGCGGCGAGCATGGGAGCGATCCTGTTTCTGGCGGGCGAACACCGCAGCATGCTGCCCCACACCAGGCTGATGATCCACGATCCCTCCTATGGAGGCGGAAGCATCGGCGGGAAAAAACCGCATGAGATCCGGCGTGAACTGGATAAGCTCAACGAGACAAGGACGGCCCTTGCGGAGATCATTGCCGAAAAGACCGGAAAGAGTGTGGAGGAGATTTATAAGGTGACGGCGGAGGATACTTATTACAGCGCGGAGGAGGCGCTTGCATTCGGGCTTGCCACCGGGATCATCACAAAGGAGGGAGGGCTGAAAATGTAGCGGAAAAGGAAGAAGATTGAAGCAGGGTAAGGAGGAAGGAAGAAGGCTATGGGAGAAGTGCTGGACAGGATCATGGAAGCGTCTCGCAAAGGACGTATAGATGGCTGGGATAAAATAGAGAGGCTTTTAAAGGAGACCGCGGAGCTTTCCATAAGGGATATGGAGGCGATGCTGGGAGATAAGATCGCCGATGACGGAAGGATCATAACGGGATATTTTTTGAGCGAGGAGCATGGACTCGGGCTGAAGCAGGATATCATGGAAGCGGTGCGGCTGAAGGAGATATTATGCTTTACGGACGAGGCAAAAGTTATGATTGAGGACAAGGATTTCTTCGAGGAGCAGATGGGACTGGTGGATTATGATCTTTGCCGGAGGGATCCCGGTTGGTACACTGATATGGATCTGATACTGCATATGTTTCAGGAGGGACAGAAGACAGATCCTCTTTTCCGGCAGTTCTGGTGTATCGGCCTGGAAGATCTCATGGACGGATTGAATACACTGGATCTTGTCAGGTATCCGGCGGAGGAGAGAGAAGGTGGATACTGTGACGATGGGGAGAATGAATATTATTGCTATTGCATTGACCTGTCGTCTGAATTGGAGGCTGCCCGGGACGCTGAGGAGGCGGATTGCACCTGTGAGCATGAGGGCATGTACCGGATGGAGGAAGAGGAGGAATACGATTGCGCTGAGACGGATTGCACCTATGACTGTGAGGAATTTTGCCGGATGGGGGAAGAGGAGGAGGAATACGATTGCGCCGAGGAGCCGGATCGCGCCTGTGACTATAAGAGTTTGTACCGGGTGAAGGAGGAGGAGAAAGAGAAAAAAAAGTTCTATGTGGATCTGAAAAGAGACTTCTATAGAAGGGCGAAAGATCTGTGGATCGATCTGGAACACAACATAACGATCGGGGAAACGTTAGAACAGGCACGCAGGATAATATGGGAGAGATGGTGTCCCTCGATACCAATATATGACTTTTTCGCGAGAATATTGACGGCGTATGAGATCGTAAATTTTCTGTTGATAGAAAGTTTCAGATTCTGGGATCCGGAACATTTTGACATAGATGTCATTTTGGAGAAATACAAAAAACTGTCTGAGGAGGAATGAATATGGGAGAGAGAACAGAGAAAAAGAGGATTCTTGCACAGGGCGTCAGCGTATCGAACGATACAAGGATAACAGGCCTGAACAACAACGACCTGATCATAGGTTCCTCCGGAGCCGGAAAGACAGGCGGGTATGTGATCCCGAATATCCAGAATATTTCCGGGAGCCTCATAGTGACTGACACGAAAGGAAGCCTGGAGAAGAAGTTCACAAAAGAGCTGAAAAAGAAAGGATACGATGTCCATACGCTGGATCTGGTAAATCCCATGCGGTCCTGCGGTTATAATCCGCTGCAGGCGATCAGACGCTACAAGGACGGCAGCTACAGGGAACAGGATGTCATCACCCTCGCGGATATTCTGATACCGCCGCTGGACAGGCATGAGCCATTCTGGGAGAAAGCCGCTGCCGCTTATGTGGCCTTTCTGATCGCGTTTGCACTGGACGCCCTGCCTGAGAGCGAACAGAATATGTGCAGTGTCAGCAAACTGCACCGGATGTACCTCAAAAATAACGGGGATCTTTCTTTTGCGGAATGGGTCATGGAGCATCCGGACAGCTTTTCGGCAAAGCAGTACGACAAGCTGCAGGGGATCAGGACTGTTGACAGAACCTGGAACTGTATCGTCGAGTTTGCGAACAGGGGTCTGGAGCTCTTCGATTTCAAAGAGGCAAAATATATCTTTGAGAGGGAAGAGTATTTCGACATAAGATCCCTCGGGCGGAAAAAGACGGTCCTGTTTTTCAATATCAGCGACACGGACAGGGTGTTTGACAATATCGCCAACGCCTTTTACACGCAGGCGCTGCAGGTGCTGTGCGCGGAGGCTGACGAAAATAAGGACAGCAGGCTGAAAGTTCCCGTCCGTATCATCATGGACGATTTTGCCAGCAGCGCGAGGATCCCGCACTTTGATAAAGTGATCTCCGTTATCCGCTCAAGGGAGATCTCCGTCAGCCTCATTCTGCAGAGCATGACGCAGCTCGAGAGCATGTACAGCGCGGCGGAGGCGGCGACGATCATCAACAACTGCGATCATCTGCTCTATCTGGGCTCCCAGGATCAGCGGACCGCGGAGTTCATCGGCTGCAGAGCCTATAAAACGCCGGAGGCGGTTTTGTGTAAGCCGACGGACAAGGCGTATCTTCTGACAAATGGGGAGAGGGCACGACTGGTGGATAAGGTGAAGCCCTACAGCACGCTGGAGCCGTAGAGGAAGAAGGAAAAAACTGTACTCAATTTATTGACTATACACAATAAATTGAGTACAATGTACATAAAATGACAAGTTTTTTAAGATTAAAGAAGCGGAGCAGGAGGAGTTAACATGGTAATTTTTGAACGGATAGGAAAGCAGTTGACAGACGCGGGACAGAGTGCGGCGCAGCAGACCAAAAATTTTACGGATGTGGCGAGACTCAACAGTGCGATCTCTGAGAGGGAGAAAAAAATTTCGCAACTATATTCGCTCATCGGCAAGTCATATTATGAGAAACATAAATTTGACAGTGAGGCGGAAGAATCCGAATGCATCGGAGAGATCAATTCTTTATTTTATGAGATCGCGCAGGACCGCGAGAAGATCCGTCAGATCAAAGGCGTGATGACATGTGAGAAATGCGGCGCGGAAGTGTCTGCAAATTCCTCTTTTTGCAGTGCCTGCGGCGCAAGCATAAATCATGGGTATGCTGTGAGAGAAGAAGCCGGGGCAGGACGCCGTTGTCCTAACTGCAATGCGGTTGTGGAAGAAGGCAATCTGTTCTGTATGCACTGCGGCACCAGAGTCGGTTGAACAGGCGAAAGTACAAATGTGTGAATGGAGGAAAAACAATGTTTTGTGGAAAATGTGGTTTTAGATGTGACGATGATGCGGTGTTTTGCACTAACTGCGGTGCAAAAGTCGGCGGCGTTCAGCAGGCCGGCAATACTCAGTCTGTTGGCAGTGCTCAACCGGTTGGTAATGCCCAGCCAGTCGACAGTGTCCGGCCGGCCCGCAGGAATAGGGATAACGGAAAGGAAGGTGGGAGAAACAGAAATGAAGATGGGAGCAACAGAAACCGCAGGGGCGGTATTGCTGCAGTGGCAATAGCTGCTGTTTGCTTTATTGTTGCTGCGATTAGAATTGTCACTGTGTTTGGAGGAGGAGGATATGAGGAACCGATAGATAGTTTTTTTGCGATTTTAACCGGTTCAGAGAAAATAGAAACCTTTACGGAATTGATCCCTAAAAAAATGATTAAGAATAGGCTGAAAGAAGAGGGATACAGCATGGAGGAATTTACCGATGAACTGACTGATAATATACGGCCTCTGGTCAAACAGATCAAAGATTATAAGGTATCCTATGAAATAGTCAGCGCTGAAAAGGTTACGGGGGCTGACTTAGACAGCCTGAAGGAGGAATACAAATATGAAGGCATAGAAATATCGGCAGCTAAAGATGTCATGGTGTCGATCAAAGTTGAATATAGAGGAGATACAGAGAAAGATACACAAGAAGTACGCGTAATTAAGGTGAATCATTCCTGGTATTTGGATGTTTTCCAATTTGGTGGTTTATAATTTATGACAGCTATCCGAAAATAGTGATCTGAGGCAGGGCATGTACCCTGCCTTTCGTCATCTTGTCAGAAAAAATACGGCGGAAAATTTCCGCAATTTCTGATCCTCCCCTGTATATTGGTAAAGCAGGAGAGAGAAGGCGGCTCACACAGGTTTCACATATTCCAGAATATCCGAGACCGGACAGTCGAGGATGAAGCATAGCGTGTCAAGCGTCTTTGTGGTGATGGCTTCCCCCTTTTTCATTCGGTACAGGGTGTTGGCGGATATGCCGTGTTTGAAGATCAGCTCGTATTCGGTGACCCCTTTCCGGAACAGGGTATTGTAAAAAGGTTTGTAGGTGATCAAATCGTGACTCTCTCTTTCAATATTTTGCGATTTTAGGGCTTTATTTAAAATACCATATTTAATTTGTTGACTATACTCAATATATTAAACATAATGGAATATAAAATTTTGATGAACATCTGAAAAGACAGATCAATGCAAAATTTTTCATATAAGAGGAGGACGAGAGAATGAAAAGATGCAGCGAAGGCCGGGAGATAAAAGTGTATGAGCTCGCCATTTGTTTTGCGAGGATGTGGGGCGTCGCGGAAACTTTAAGCCCGCTTCCCAATCTGGGATTTCCTGAGGTGAAAGAGAGAATGATACGGTGGGCGGAGGAGTGTGTCGCGGAGGGGGAAGGGGATTTTCTGCTGTTTTTCAGGAGAAAGCTGGCGGAGGCAGAGAAGGCGGATGGGAAGGAGGAGGACAGTCATTGAAGAAACAGACAGGATTTGATATACTGTGTTTCGGAAGCTGTCTGCGGAGGGAGAACAGGATAGATCTTTGTGCGGAGATGAGGCGTCCGAAAGGGAGATGAGTTGATGTACAGAGAAAAACAGGCCTACAGTGAGGATCGGGATTATGCGGTAAAAAGCCGGCGTGCGGTATTTGAAAAGGAGATGGAAAGCCTGAAAAGGCTGATGTACGGCGGCAGCGTCCGGATCTGGCCTTATATGTCGGATCCCTGGGGAAAATATTCGGAGGAGCGGACGGTTTCGTTTGTCGAACAGGTCATCAATGAGGAATGGTATGAGAGAATGCACCGGGGAGAGTACGAGCGGCATTCGCATAAACTTCCGTTTTATCGAAAGCTGTTATATTGTGTGCTCAGGATCCTGACCACGGATTTTACCGATTATAGGGGCGGGAATGTGATAGATTTCGGAGAGGGTGAGAAGAAGACGTTTTCCGATGTGGCGGATGTCTTTCTGACGGATGACGGGGCAATTCTGGACAGTTTTACGATAAGCTTTGCGGAGCTTTTTTACAGTCTTCTGACACAAAAGACGATCAGGCTGCCCTTTAGGGATCCAAAACATGAGGAGGCGGAGAGACAGCTGCGGGAAGCGGAAGAAGCCTGGAAGAGGGATGGGATACCAGAGGGCGATGAGGCAGTGGAAGAAGAACCGGATGAGTTCCGGATCCTGGCAGAGGAGAAAGGGCTCGATATAGAGGAACTCGGGCAGGATGAGATAAGGGAATTTGAGCTTGGAGAAGAAAACAGGAAAACAGAGGAGGAAAAGCTGCGAAGGACATTCCGGGAGAGAGAGCATTTTTGCCGGAATCTGGAGGAGATCGCGCTGTATGCGGAGAACCGTCCGACAGAGGTTTCTGTTATGAAAGATGAACTGAGCAGGCTGCTTGCAGAATTTCTTTCCGACAGGAGGCTTTCTGTTTTTGATGAGGAGGAAGCTTTTGTGGAGACGATGGTGCTTCTGAAGAAGACGGCCCGGACGGCCAGGCGGTATGCGGAGGATTAAAGAATGCGGGCAAGAGATGAATTTTACAGGGTGTTGGCTGATGACCTGACACTTTACGGCAATAGATCGGTGCTCTATGAGTATTTGGAGGCGGAACAGGAAAAACGTGCGGCGGGCGGGGAGAAAAATCCGGAAAAGGCGAGAAGCTATCAGCTCAGGATCCGCTATTACAGGAGACAGTTGAAGGAGGGGGCAATATCTCCGGAAAACTATTTGAAGGAACTGCTTGAAGTTCTGATCCAGAAGCCCCAGTTTGCCAAAAGTCCCGGAAAGAGAAATCAAAGCCGCGACGGGGAGCGGATCCTCGGCTATATCAGTGAAGATCCGGAGCCTCTCATTCGGGAACTGCTGCGGCCTGTCTTGGCCGGGCCGGGAGCGGAAGAGAGAGACGGCTATATGCAGGAAATCAGGCAGGTATACGGGATACTGGACAGCAGAAAGGGACCCGCATATAAAAAGATGCAGGCACAGCTTGAGGACGAGGGGGTTTTAGAGCCGCCTTATGAAAAGCTTATGATCGTGACAGATGCAGTGTTGGATGTGGCGCTTGCCTATGATATCAAAGAATTTTTCTTTGATACGGCTGTGGAAAAGCAGAGAGAGTACACGGTTGTCAAAAGACAGAAGGAGGCCGGGGAAAAAACCGGCGGGGGACGGGCAGAGCGGACGGATAAATCGCTGAAGCTGATGGAGAGTTACTGCCTGAAAAGGGGGAAGAGCCTGTTCGGGGAGGGAGCCGGAAAGGAGCCCGGCGATATAGAGTGCGACAGGCTGTACAGAAGCCTGCGGGAAAGAGAAAATGAGGAAGTATTTGTCCCCCTTGTGATAGATCCGCAGACGGGATGCAGCATTTGCCTGATCGGGCGGGCTTATTTTGAGGAAGGGGATACCCCGGGATCAGTGAGGCATCGGGACCAAAAAGAATCCTGTGCCTACGGCGTCCTGTTTTTTGACAATGATTTTGGGGAGGATATAAAGACAGGATATCATATCAGCAACCGTTTCGGGGAATTTCCAAATTATAATGCTGCCCGTTTTGAAGGCGAATGGTGCTATGAACAGATGCGCCAGGAGGCCGGAGAGGTATTCAGGGAGTCAAACGGAACGATGCCGGCGGGGATACCGGAGATATTCAGAAGATATTTTCTGGAAGATACGGATCAGGAAGAGGAGGAGATCAGGAGAGAGATCAGGGTGCAGATCAAGGAGCAGGAGAGGATGCTGAGGGAAGAGGAGAAGAGCGCGGTAACGTGATGGGGAGAATTCATGCTTTTTTATTGCGGCAGGAAAGTGTATAATATCATTGTAGATGCGATACAGCAGGGGAGGGAGTTGGAAGAGTGTATAGGGAGAAGATGTTTGAGATGAAGAGAGCGTTGCCGGTAGGGGTGGATAATTTTGAAAAGGTAATAAAGGATGGTTACTGTTATATCGATAAGACAATGCTGATAAAAGAACTGCTGGACTTGAAGGGGGAAGTAAACCTGTTTACCCGTCCCAGACGGTTCGGCAAGACTTTGAATCTCAGTATGCTGCGGTATTTTTTTGAGGACACCGGGGACAGGGAGAGGAACGCGGAAAACAGGGAGCTGTTTCGAAATCTGAAGATTATGGAGGCCGGTGAACAGTATACGGACCGGATGGGAAAGTATCCTGTCTTCAGCCTGACTTTGAAGTCTGCAAAGCAGGAAGACTACGATATGGCTATGTATATGATCCGCGGGGCAGTGGGCACGGAGTTTGAGAGACACAGAGCTGTTGTGGAGAGTGCAAGGGATGTTCTCGCATCTGCGGAGTACGAGCAGTATATGGAGATCGCGGAGGGGAAAGCGGGGGAAGCTGCTGTTCGGGGCGCCCTGCGCCTGTTCTGCCAATGTATGTACAAGGCCACAGGCAAAAATACGGTAGTTTTGCTGGATGAGTACGATGTGCCGCTGGAAAATGCCTATTTCAGAGGGTTCTATCAGGAGATGGCGGGTTTTATCCGGTCCTTTTTCGAGGCGGGGCTAAAGACAAACGACTATCTGCAGTTTGCGGTGATCACGGGATGCCTCCGCGTCTCAAAGGAGAGCATTTTCACGGGGCTGAACCATTTAAATATCATTTCCATCCTCGACAAAAAGTACAGCGAACATTTCGGATTTACGAACCAAGAGGTGCTCGGGCTGATGGCCAATTATGGCGTGATGAACCGCTTTGCCACGATGAAAAAATGGTATGACGGGTACAGCTTTGGAAATACGCAGGTATATAATCCGTGGAGTGTGATCAAATTCCTGTATGACCTGCAGGCGGATATCGACGCATTCCCGCGTCCCTACTGGATCAACACCAGTTCCAACGATATCATTAAGGACATGATCGCCCATGCGGACAGGGAGACCAGGGGGCAGATCGAGACGCTCTTAAATGGCGGAACACTGGATGTACAGGTGCATGAGGAGATCACCTATGAGGACATGCATGAAAAGGGAGACAGCCTGTGGAATTTCCTGTATTTCACGGGATATCTGACGAAGAGGGAGGAGTATTTCATAGAGCCATCTATTTTCCTGCGGGTATCTATTCCCAACGTGGAGGTTAAAACGATTTATCAAAATACGATCATGGGATGGCTGAGAAAGAGGATAGAGAAACAGGATTTTCATGATCTATACCGGGCTATGGAAGAGAAAGATGCGGAAAGGATGGGGGAGATCATGAATGAACAGCTCTTTTCCACCATCAGTTTTTATGACAGTGCAGAGAATTTTTACCACGGTTTTCTGACGGGAATTATGAGCCAGAGTGAGAATTATCTGGTAAAATCCAACAGGGAATCGGGAAACGGGCGCTCTGACATTATGGTAAAAAGCCCCTCGCTGCGCGGCAGGGCGTTTGTTCTGGAAGTAAAGGTATCAAAGTCCATTGACGATCTGGAAACGGATGCGGAGAAAGCGGTGAAACAGATTTATGACAATAAGTACATGGATGAACTGCGGACAGAAGGGTATCGGAAAATTGACTGCTGTGGAATTGCTTTTTATCGAAAGGACTGTGAAGTGCGGTTTGGAGAGTAGAAGTTGTCATAAATGGGACAGATGTACTTAAGGGCCTGGCAGAGGATGCCGGGTTCTTTTTTGTGAGCAGGCCCGCATAAGGAAGTTTGCCGCCAGAGCAGTATGCAGGCCGCGCGACGTCCGGGAGAGAAGAGTATTCCTTTGCTCTAATTTATTTCTTGCAATTTTCCGCACACATGCTATAATCAATCTATCTGAAAAATCTGTTACAAAATTCTGTTATATCTGAAATTCAGTCGTACAAATATCTTTTATTCTGATCCGGCTTTGTTTGAAGCGGATTCATATTTATCCGGGATTCCGGGGAACCGGAAAGGAATGTATGGTTTTATCATTTTATTTTGACAAGGGGGATTTTGCGCCCCTGCAGCAGGATGCGCTGGTGCTGGAATACGCGGCGCTCGGAAGGCGGGAGGCGGTGCTTTTAGCGGTGTGCGACGGCATCGGCGGGCTGTCGGAGGGGGAGTATGCCAGCAGCTATGTGACGATGCGGATACGGGACTGGTTTTACGGGGATTATCTGAAGCATGTGAGGAGGCGGCATGGCAGGAGGCGGATCGAGCGGGACTGTCTGGGGATGCTCTATGACTGCAACAGATATCTGCTGCTCTACGGGAAAGAGCGCGGGATCAGGCTGGGGACAACGATGACGATGGCGGTCCTGCTTGGCAGGCGTTTCCCCGGGCTTCCGTTTATTCCGCATGCAGCGCGGTATATGCTTTTCCATGCGGGGGACAGCCGGGCATATGCGATCGGGAAAACCTGCAAAAAACTGACAAGAGATGACAGCCTCGGCGATCACGCGCTGCACAGGTGTATCGGAAGTTTTCCGTGGCAGGGGGTACAGAAAAAGTGGGGACGGCTGCGCAGAGGGGAGAAGTTTCTGGTGTGCAGCGACGGGTTCTGGGGTGAGTTGGAAGAGAAAGAGATCGCGGAGAGTTTTGGACGGGAAAAGGGATGGGGAATGCGGCGGAAGCTGACGGAAGCGCAGGCTGAGAAAAGACTGAGGAAACTGGGACAGACAGGGAGGATGCGGGGAGAGAAGGATAATCAGGCGGCGGTCTGCTGTATTTCTGACTGAGGCGGCGAGGAGTGCCCGGAAAGTAACGGTTGAGACAGCAATGTCACTTAGTTAATGGTGCCGGACGCTGGCAAGAACATAAAATACTGCGTCGCCACGCTCGCAACGACTCTGTTTTTCAAGAGTCTGTGAAATAACGCAGTGGACACATAAGACACTGGAATACATGTATGATGCAAGCGTAAAGCGATGTATATCGGTATATTTATGGGGACGGATGGAGTCTGGGAAAGAGGAGGATATATATTGGATAAAGCAGCAAGGCAGATCAATAAAAATACGGGATCGGAAGATTCTTTTTGTCAGGCGTGCATCTGGTTTGACAGATATGAGATCAGGGAAACCCTGGGCGAGGGCGGCACGGGCAGAGTATATCTGGCGAGGGATATCCGGCTGGGGCGGCCTGTGGCAATTAAAATAATAGAGCAGGTGACGGAACAGTTTCGGGAAGAGGTGGCGCTGCTTCAGAAACAGAGCCTTTGGATGCTGCCCGCAGTCTTTGACGCCTGGACGGAGGGGGAAAGTACCGGAGTCATCGTGATGGAGTA
>ERZ808028.1091-NODE-1091-length-17876-cov-5.557784_pt1 | contig 17876 bp, 23 predicted proteins | sample MGYA00380184_ERZ808028 | MGnify/ENA primary metagenome ERZ808028 (study PRJEB31490, sample SAMN06133397) | mouse gut metagenome | isolation source: J8_1 | host: mice | place: China: Chengdu | collected 2015-05 ...
CAGCGAGGTAGAAGAAGGAAGGACGCAGACGGTCAGCGGCGCGATCTATGGGAGAGTCCAGGTATCGGGGAGCGTGAAGATGCAGGTGACGACGTTATTTGTCAAGGACCTGACGGGGACGCTTAAGGCGATCTGGTTTCGGATGCCCTTTCTTCGAAGTACTTTTGCAAAGGGAGGCGCGGTCACGTTGAGAGGAAGGGTAGTTCGGAGGCGGGACGGGCTTGTGATGGAGCATCCGGAGATCTTCTACCCCTGTGAGAAATATGCGGACAGGCTCAACACCTTGCAGCCGCTCTATGGGCTGACAGCCGGGCTTACCAACAACGCCGTGGCAAAAGCGGTGCGGCAGGCGCTGGACGGGATAGATCTGGCTGCAGATCCTCTGCCCGGGGATCTTCGTATGCGGTATGGACTGGCAGAATATAATTATGCCGTGCGTGGAATTCATTTTCCGGAGGATAAGGAGGTATTCTACCATGCAAGGGACCGTCTGGTATTCGAAGAGTTTCTGGCTTTTATCCTCTCTGTCCGAAAGCTAAAGGACAAGAATGAGAAGCTGGCGAATGAATACCGGATGGAGATGAAGCCGGAGACAGAAGCATTGATCCGGGGACTTCCGTTCCGGCTGACCAATGCACAGCAGAAGGTATGGCAAGAGATAGCCGGGGATATGGCGGGCGAGGCTGTCATGTCCAGGCTGGTGCAGGGGGATGTAGGCTCAGGAAAGACCATTGTGGCCGTCCTCGCTTTATTGAATACTGCGCTGAACGGTTACCAGGGGGCTATGATGGCGCCTACGGAGGTACTTGCAAGGCAGCATTACGAATCCATTACCAGACTGTTCGATACATATGGGATCAAGGTTAAGGTTGAGCTTCTCACCGGCTCAATGACAGCTAAGGAGAAGCGCAGGGCCTATGACCGGATTGAGTGTGGTTATGCCAGGATTATCATCGGCACCCATGCCTTAATCCAGGGTGGAGTGAATTATGACTGCCTTGCCCTTGTGGTGACGGACGAGCAGCACAGGTTCGGGGTAAAGCAAAGGGAAGCATTTGCCAAAAAGGGAAGCGTGCCCCATGTGCTTGTCATGAGCGCCACGCCTATACCAAGGACGCTTGCCATTATCTTATACGGAGATTTGGATATCTCTGTGATTGATGAGCTGCCGGCTAACCGTTTGCCTATAAAAAATTGCGTGGTGGACACTGGATACCGGAAGACGGCGTATTCATTTATGAAAAAACAGGTTGCCGAAGGGCGGCAGTGTTACGTAATCTGTCCCATGGTGGAGGAGAGCGAAACCATGGAGGCGGAAAATGTCGTTGATTATGCGTCCATGCTTCAAGATGAGCTGGGAGGGGAGATTGAGGTGTCTTATCTCCATGGCAAGATGCGCCAGACACAGAAGGACGACATCATGGACCGTTTCGGGAGAAATGAGATTCAGGTGCTTGTCTCCACTACTGTCATCGAGGTGGGAATCGACGTGCCCAACGCCACGGTCATGATGGTGGAGAATTCCGAGCGTTTTGGTCTGGCCCAGCTTCATCAGCTTCGGGGAAGGGTGGGCAGAGGCAAGCACCAGTCCTATTGTATTTTTATGAGCAGTTCAAAATCAAAAGACACCAAGGAACGGCTTGGCATTTTAAACAAGACCAACGACGGCTTTAAGATTGCCAGCGAGGATCTGAGGCTTCGCGGTCCAGGCGACTTATTCGGCATCCGTCAGAGTGGGCTTATGGATTTCAGGCTTGGGGATGTATATCAGGATGCAAAGCTTTTGCAGATGGCAAATGAGGCTGCGGACGAGCTTTTAAATTCAGAAAATGACTGGATGAAGAATCTTCCAGATTATGAAGGAACTTCTAGTGTAATAATTTAAATCCTCCATATACTATCTGCGTAACAAAAAATAAATGTTACAAAGAAACAAAAACGAAAAGTTAGAAGTTACAAAAAGGAGGAGAAAACAATGACAAGTTCATCAAACAGAGCAGCAGTACCAGAGGCAAAGGGAGCATTAGACAAGTTCAAATATGAGGTAGCAAACGAGTTGGGCGTGCCGCTTACAGACGGCTACAACGGAGACCTGACTTCCAGACAGAATGGTTCTGTCGGTGGTTATATGGTTAAGAAGATGATTGAACAGCAGGAGAAGCAGATGGCTGGCAAATAAGCTTCAGCTATTGATGTGAAATGAAATTGGGGCGGGCAGGTCTTAGAGCTGCTTAGCCCCAAATTTCATAGGCGGCATTTGCTTTACAAAATATTTGTAAAAAGGTGTCGAGAAAGGTAAAAAGGTTCTGGAGTTAAAATCAGACATATTATTGCGTCTTCTGTCATAAAGTGATATTATATTTTATAGAAGATACATGAGAGAATTTTCGGAGAAGAAAAATGTATCTGACCGGATTTCCTGTCCGGTTATTCCGTTTTCTACATAACCCGCCAGGCGGGGGACACATCTACGAGAGCAGGCGCGAATGCCTGCCCTTTTTCATTTAAAAAAATATATTTTTTTGCACCCATTTGACCAGTTGGTTCGTCTAATAGATATAATGTGACAACAGGAAGGAGGAAGGACGATGGATGTTTTGCTCGTGAAGCGCGCACAGAGGCGAGACATGGAGGCGTTTGTGGATTTGGTGGAGAAACATAAGACAGGGCTTTATAAGGTGGCAAAGAGCTATTTAAGAAGCGAGGAGGATGTGGCTGACGTGATGCAGGAGACGGTATTATCAGTGTATGAGCACCTTCAGGAGTTGAAAAATGCTTCGTATTTTAAGACCTGGATTACCAGGATTTTGATTAATCATTGTAAGGATCTACAAAAACAGCAGAAACGGTATACTGTTTCAGACCAGTTGCCGGATAAGGCTGATGTTCCCAGGGATGACCGAGAATTTTACAGGCTTATCGGAGAGTTAAATGAGGATTACCGGACTATATTCTTATTGTATTATGGGGAAGGTTTCCATACAAGGGAGATTGCCCAGATCTTAGAGGTAAATGAAAATACAGTGAAGAGTAAGCTGAGAAGAGGCAGGGAAAAATTAAAGCAGGTATTGTGCTATTAAGAATTTTTAAGGAGGTTTTGCAGATGAGAGAGACAGAGAAGCAGATGCGGGATATACTAAGACAGGACGTTCAGGTATCGGATGTGGTGAACCAGCGGCTTTGCGATACTTACAAGATTTTGGAGAGAAAGCAGGAAACTTCGGGAAAAAGAAAGCATTTTGGGAAGAACCTGCATGTCGCGGCGGCGGTTGCAGCAGTTGTATGTCTGGCGGTTCCCAGCATGGTGTATGCGTCGGTCAAGACAGGTCTTTTCGAGGGAATGTTTGGAAATTCGACGAAGGAATCATGGGATGTGATTCATAAAGAGGTTGATAACGGCAAAGGAGGTAAGACTCCTGTGGATATTCCGTCTAAGGAATTTGTACCGGTGGATGAAGAAAAGGCTGATGAACAGATCGGCCAGTGGGTGATGGACGAGCCCATTGTCAAGCAGCTCGGAGAGCATACGCTGACGATTGAGAGCTTTGTCTATGACAGCAGCGGGGCGGTGATGTATTATACGCTGGAACGTAAAGGCGGCGTGACGGCTTTGGAAGCTAGTGAGGATACCAATGTGGCAAAAGGCGCGATGTTTACGGATGATGTGGATTTCCGTTTCAGCGTGGAGTGCGGTGGGCGAGAAGATGCCGGCTTCATTTTTGCAGGGGAGAACACTTACGTAGACATGGAAAGGAGTACGGAGGAGTTATTCTACTGTACCTCCTATATGCTCTGGTCAGATATTTTGAAAGAGGGCGATATTCCGAAGCTGGTGATTCAGAAGTATCCCGATACATTGGAGGAAATCTATAAGCTGGCGCCGGATACGACAAACATGTCAAAGGAGGAAGCGGGCGACGAAGCCTTGTGGAAGGAATATGAGGAGGCGATGGCTAAGGTTCAGACAGAGACCATAGACTTATCGGATAAAGGGCAGATTCCTGTCAAAAAGATTGATATGGGCGCCAACGGCTGTCTGGCATATTCTCCCATAGCAATTCGTGTGGATATGTCCAAAGGCATGGGGCTTTCTAAAGATGAGGCGCAGGATCCATATCATATGAAGCATTTAGAGATTAAGTATAAGGACGGAAGCAGTTATATTGTTTCGGATTCAGAAGATTTAATTGAAAACAGCGGTTATGTGTTAGGCGCAGACGTATGGTATAAGACGGTATTCAACCGTCTGGTGGATACTGATGAGATTGCACAGATTATTGTCAATGATGTAAGTTTTCCGGTAGAATAATTGTGTGCGCTAAAGAATTTATGAGGCTATTGTATTAAGCGTAAAAGCTGCAGGATATGGCTTTCCCAGGGAATGGAGGGAAGTCATTTCCGGCAGTTTTTTTGCATAAAGCAGAAGTTCCATTGAATTGGTTATTTAAAATTGTTATACTGAATATAAAGGCTTTAAAGAGCAGCAGAAAAATGATATCAGAAGAACAGGAGGAGGATATCAAAAAATTAGAGGGGGATGTAAATAATACGATGCTTCTGGCTCTTGACGGGGATGAGATTGTGGGAATTGCGACCATAAGCTCCAGCCATAAGATTAAGTCCCGCCATGAGGGGGAGCTGGGAATCGTTGTGGCAAAAAAATATCAGGGGCAAGGCATCGGCAGCCGCTTAATTGAGATGCTGATTGACTGGTGTAAAGGAAATGGAGTGACCACAAGAATCCGGCTGGATACAAGGACAGATAATACCATGGAGGTTTCTTTGTACCTGAAGTTTGGGTTTGTCGTGGAGGGGTGTCTAAGGAACCAGACCCTTTTAAATGGAAAATATTATGACCTCTATATCATGGGGATGATGATAAAATAGAAGGACAGGCACTTGATATTTGTGTGAAGATGGATTATGATAGTCATATAAAATTTTTAGGAGGAACGTAGGATGTACAAGATATTAAAAGCCGAAAAGCTGGCTGATAAGATTTATCTTATGGATGTAGAAGCGCCGCGCGTGGCTAAGCATTGTGAGCCTGGACAGTTTGTAATCGTGAAGATGGATGAAAAGGGTGAGAGGATTCCACTTACCATCTGTGATTATGACAGGGAAGCCGGAACCATCACGATTGTGTTCCAGGAGATTGGGGCTTCTACCATGAAGATGTCCAAGATGATAGCAGGAGATTATTTCCGTGATTTTATCGGACCTCTGGGGCGTCCGTCAGATTTTGTGGAAGAAGATTTAGAGACCTTGAAGAACAAGAAGATGCTCTTTGTTGCCGGCGGTGTGGGGGCAGCTCCGGTTTATCCTCAGGTTAAATGGCTCAAGGAGCATGGCGTTGAGGTTGATGTAATCGTTGGCTCCAAGACCAAGGACATGTTAATTCTGGAGAAAAAGATGAATGAAGTTGCCGGAAATTACTATCCTTGTACAGATGACGGTACATACGGCCATGCAGGTATGGTTACGACGAAGATTGAGAAGCTGGTAGAAGAAGGCAACAAGTATGATGTCTGCATTGCCATCGGACCGATGATTATGATGAAGTTTACCTGTCTTTTAACCAAGAAGCTTGAGATTCCTACCATCGTCAGCATGAACCCAATTATGGTGGACGGTACGGGTATGTGCGGAGCCTGCCGTGTTATCGTCGGCGGTGAGGTGAAGTTTGCCTGTGTAGACGGACCGGAGTTCGACGGACATCTGGTAGATTTTGACAATGCGATGAAGAGGCAGCAGATGTACAGGACTGAGGAAGGCCGTGCGATTCTGAAGGTACAAGAAGGTGACACCCACCATGGTGGATGCGGTAATTGCGGAGGTGACAACTAATGGCTGATGTATTAAAGAGAATTCCTGTAAGAGAGCAGGATGCGAAGGAAAGAGCAACGAACTTCGAGGAGGTTTGCTACGGATATAACAAAGAAGAAGCAATGGAGGAGGCAGCTCGCTGTCTGAACTGTAAGAATGCCAAGTGTATTGAAGGATGTCCGGTATCCATCAATATCCCTGGATTTATTTCCCAGGTAAAAGAGGGGAATATTGAGGAGGCTTACAAGGTGATTGGAGAGTCTTCCGCGCTTCCGGCAATCTGCGGCCGTGTATGTCCTCAGGAGTCCCAGTGCGAGTGTAAATGTATCCGCGGAATCAAGGGTGATCCGGTATCCATCGGAAAGCTGGAGAGATTTGTTGCAGATTATGCGTTGGAGAATGACATTAAGCCTGTGAAGGCTGAGAAAACCAACGGACATAAGGTTGCGGTGATCGGCTCTGGTCCGTCTGGTCTTACCTGTGCCGGCGACCTTGCGAAGTTAGGTTATGAAGTGACCGTTTTTGAGGCGCTTCATGAGCTTGGCGGCGTGCTGGTATATGGAATTCCTGAGTTCCGTCTTCCGAAGCATAAAGTCGTTAAGAAGGAGATTGAGAAGGTAAAAGAGTTAGGCGTTAAGTTTGAGACTAATGTTGTCATTGGAAAGTCCACCACCATCGACCAGTTGATGGAGGAGGAAGATTTCGAGGCAGTATTTATCGGCTCTGGCGCAGGGCTTCCGATGTTTATGGGAATTCCAGGGGAGACGGCCAACGGCGTGTTCTCTGCCAATGAGTACCTGACCAGAAGCAATCTGATGAAGGCCTTTGACGATTCTTATGATACCCCGATTGTGGCAGGTAAGAAGGTTGCAGTTGTGGGCGGCGGTAACGTGGCTATGGATGCGGCAAGAACGGCTCTGCGTCTGGGTGCGGAGGTACATATCGTATACCGTCGTAGTGAGGCTGAGCTTCCGGCGCGAGTTGAGGAGGTTCATCACGCCAAGGAGGAAGGCGTTATCTTTGACCTTCTGACCAATCCGAAGGAGATTCTTGTGGATGACAACGGATGGGTGAAGGGTATGAAGGTGATTAAGATGGAGCTTGGCGAGCCGGATGCATCTGGAAGAAGGCGTCCGGTGGAGGTTCCTGGTTCTGAGTACGAGATTGAGCTTGACACTGTGATCATGTCTCTTGGAACTTCTCCGAACCCGTTGATTGCGTCTACCACCAAGGGGCTTGAGACTAACAGGAGAAAATGTATCGTTGCTGAGGAAGAAAACGGACAGACCTCCAAGGCGGCTGTATTTGCAGGCGGAGACGCTGTTACAGGCGCAGCTACGGTTATCCTTGCCATGGGTGCGGGAAAAGCCGGCGCCAAGGGAATTCATGAATTGTTGAGTAAATAGATTAAGAGCAAGGGACGCGGCAGATTTTGCCGCGTCCTTGATTTTAAGAACATCCCATACTTTTAGTAATAAGCCTATTTTTCATAAAATACCAACGTGAGTTTATCGTTAATAGCTTTTGTTTTGCCTGTCTTTTGATATCCTAGCTTTTCATACAGATGACAGTTTTTCGGTTCTTGCAGAATCGTGTCCAGTTCCCAGTTGTTACTCCCATGTATTTGTTCGCATAACAGGATTGCCTTTTGTGCAATGCCCTGGCCTTGAAATTCTGGTAATATGAAGATAGGGGAAATTCTCTTATTCGTTTTAGCTTCTTTTGGGTCAACAACACGAACCGCGCCGGCTTTCTGTCCGCCGATACAGATAAAATAGTAAAATGTAAAATCTTGTTTTAAGCGCGTTTCTATTTTTTCCACACCTTCATTTCCAGGATTTGTGTCAAAATCCTGATATTTCTCTAATAATTCTTTGAATGATTTTATCTGCATGGCGTGTAGTTTTGGTACATCGTCAATCGTTACTCTTAATAATTCTACTTCATTTGTCAAGTTCATCAGTTTTATATCTCCATGTTCTCCTAAAATTTTGAATAAATTATCATAATTTTGTTTAAATGTCAAGAAATATTTGGGGAAAATCAGCAGAGCCTATGATGCAACCGGAATTTATGTTATACTAATTGAGGTTAAGAAAATGGATGTTATCAAAAGGAGAATTTATATGATGATTTTCTGGGGACTTATGATTCCTTTTATAGGTACAACGTTAGGCGCGGCATGTGTGCTGTTTATGAGAAATGAGCTGAAGCCTTTAATCCAGAAGGCGCTTCTGGGATTTGCGGCGGGCGTCATGGTTGCGGCCTCTGTGTGGTCGCTTTTGATTCCGGCTATGGATATGTCGGAAAATATGGGCAAGTTTGCGTTTGTGCCTGCGGCTGTGGGATTTGTTTTGGGAATCGGCTTCCTCCTGCTTCTGGATCGGGCCATCCCTCATATGCATGTGGGTTCAGACCAGGTTGAGGGGCCAAGGTGTGTGCTGAATAAATCAACCATGCTTGTATTGGCGGTTACGATTCATAATATACCGGAGGGTATCTCAAGCGGCGCCGTGTTTGCAGGGCTGATGACAGGCAATGCAGATGTGACGGTTGCAGGGGCGTTTGCGCTGGCAATCGGAATTGCCGTGCAGAATCTTCCGGAAGGGTTTATCGTGTCTCTGCCTGTCAGGAGTGAAGGACAGGGGCGGTGGAAGGCATTTTTGTACGGGTCTATGTCCGGAATCGTAGAGCCGATTGCAGGAGGGATTACGGTGCTGCTTGCAGCGTATATTACACCGGTTCTGCCGTATCTGCTTGCATTTGCGGCGGGCGCCATGATCTATGTGGTTGTGGAGGAGTTGGTGCCGGAGTCGGCAGAAGGAGAGCATAGCAACATCGGGACGATTGGGTTTGCGGCAGGGTTTGTGCTTATGATGATATTGGATGTGGCGTTGGGATAGGTATATGTATCACGGGAATCTGTGGCATATGTGGTATGTGGTGTGAAAATCAGTATGAAGTGGAAGGAATTACCAGAATGCGGATTACATTGGTGACGGTTGGAAAGATTAAAGAGAAATATCTGCGAGATGCTGTTGCAGAATATGCAAAGCGTCTGGGGAAGTATTGTAAGTTAGAGATAATTGAGGTGGCGGATGAAAAGACGAAGGAGGGCGCCAGTGAAGTGGAGGAGGCTGCTATCCGGTCAAAGGAAGGGGAACGAATCTTAAGACAGGTGAAGGATGAGGCATATGTGTTTATGCTTGAGATTCAGGGAAAACAGATTACGTCAGAGGAATTGGCGGATAAGCTTGAGAGGCTTGGCGTACAGGGGAAGAGCCATATTGTGTTTATTATTGGAGGGTCTATTGGTCTAGGGAAAGAGGTGCTTGAGAGGTCGGATTATGCGCTGAGCTTTTCGAGGATGACATTTCCACATCAGTTGATGCGGGTGATTTTATTAGAGCAGATTTATAGAGGGTTTCGGATTATAAATGGGGAGCCTTATCATAAATAAGGACGAAAGTGTCAGTGTTTCCAGGAAAACTTTTAGGGAATTCTATCCACGGAGACAGGTTTACAGGATAAGTGTCAGATATTGGAGGAAGATTTTCATATTAGAATGACTCAGACATTGGAGAGTGAGGTGTCGATTATGTGTAATTTGAGTAAGGGCGTGGAAGAAAAAGGGATTGGAAAGGGAAGACAAGAAGGAAAGAGAAAGTGTTGTAGAAAAATGCCAATGAGTAATATAAAGTTAATCAGTGCTGAGAAAGAATCAGAAGAAAAAATCATGTTTTTTCGTAAATCATTTATAGAAACAGGAGAGAGTACAATCAATGGAAGCCGTGGACTCCATCATTTCGAGTATTATGACGAGTGGGTTCAGAAGGTAAAAGAGTGTGCAATGCCAGAAAATGATATTCTGGGTGTGCAAACGACATTATATATGGCAATGAGAAGAACGGATGAAAAAATAATAGGATGTATTGAGCTTCGCCACACATTAAACGAAGACCTAAAAGTATTAGGTGGGCATGTGGGGTTTAGCGTTGTTCCAGAAGAACGTAAGAAAGGATATGCAACAGAGATGCTCAGTCAAGTGATTGAAAAGGCAAGAGGCTTGGGGATACCTGCGATTTTGTTGACTTGTGATACAGAAAATGCTGCATCTAAGAAGACGATTATAAAATGTGGAGGAGTTTTGGAAAAGGTAAGGTCAATACAGTGTCATGGAGAAGAAAAACGTTGTGAATACTATTGGATTTCACTTTGTTAAGAATATTTATTAGCTTGAGAGGTATGATTCCTAGAAAGGAAGAACATGCCTCTATTTTTATATTGAAAAAATTATGGATTTTTTGCGTTAAGTGTAAGGGGATATTTATGGGAGGGCTATGAAGCGCTGGAAAATTGTAGTTTATCAGAAAAATGTATGGTATAATATGGGAGGATAGAAGTGGACAGAAATCAAACTAATGAGTATTCTGAAGCTGGAAAATTCTATAGATATTAATACTGACTAATCAGTTGAATACTTGATTTTATTGGAGGAATTAGTATGGAATTTGCAAAATATTATGATATTGGTTTGAATCTATTTTGTAAGCAATTTTCTGAACCAGAAAAAATAATTAAGGAGGCAAAAGAAAATGAGATATGTTGTATTTTGACTGGAACAGATATAAAAGAAGATAAGAAAATCAATGAGTTTGTAAAAACACATGATGCTTTTGGAACAGCGGGAATACATCCTCATAACGCAGATCGAGCAAAGCAGGCAGATTTTCATTTTATAGAACAGATTTTGACACAAAATGATAAACTGGTAGCCGTAGGGGAATGTGGCTTGGATTATGATAGAATGTTTTCTACTAAAGAGAACCAAATAAGATGTCTTGAAAAGCAGATTGTTCTTGCAGAAAAGCTAAACAAACCATTGTTTCTTCATGAGCGTAGTGCAACAGATGATTTTATAAAGAGATTTAAAAATCATTTAGATATTTGTAAGAAATCTGTGATTCATTGTTTTACTGGTAATAAAGCAACATTAGACAGATATCTTTCGATGGGATTTTCTATTGGTATCACGGGATGGATTTGTGATGATCGTCGTGCGAAAGAGCTACGAGATGCAGTACATATTATTCCATTAGATCGTGTTTTAGTCGAAACGGATGCACCATATCTGACTCCTAAAAATATTCCAGGATTGAACAGAAGGAATGTGCCGCAGAATATCAAATATGTGGTAAGAGATTTGGCGAAATATATGAAAGTGGAAGAAAATGTCTTGATTGAAAACGCTAAGAAAAATACAATAAGAGTTTTTCAAATAAATGTCTGATTTCAATTTTTGTTAATGATGGAAGCATAGAAAAGTGTATTTATGAAAGAATGAAAGGAGGTTCTCTTAGATATGGAGGAAAATTTAAAAATCCTTCCCCTTCCCAAAGAAGAATGGGAAGGAACCGTGATACCAATGAGGTATACAACAGAGGAATATTATGATGTACAGATAGAAAGGGATGCCAGCGGCTTCCATGTCAATATGCCAAGACAGCGTTTTGACGCACCGGTATCCCATTATCCGGAGGAATACGATTTTCCGGATAAGCTGTATCAGCCTCATTGGGAGAAGGCTTGTGCCTGGGGGATTGTCGAGGAGAATGAGGGCAAGGTAAAAATGCTTGCCTGTATCGAAACCTGTCCGGAGGAGTGGAGTAACCGATTGATGGTAACGGAATTATGGGTTCATGAAAACTTGAGAAGGCAGGGAATTGGACATCGTCTTATGGAGGTTGCAAAGGCCCAGGCGGTTCGTGAAAAGCGCAGGGCGGTTATTTTGGAAACCCAGTCCTGTAACACGGCGGCGATTCAATTCTATGAGAAGGAAGGCTTTAAGCTGATTGGATTTGATAGTTGCTGCTACTCTAATAATGACAAAGAACGGAAGGAAGTCCGTATAAATATGGGATATTTTTTAAGAGCAGAGGATTAGATGGATAGTTTATTTTGGAAAAGGGATCCCTATGATATTCAAGGCTCAGACGCCCTCTTTATGGGAAAATTAATTAATAATGCGGTGTTTCAATTTGAGTATTGCCAGGAATACCGCAGGCTGTTAATGATGAAGGGATTTACAAAGCTTGTGGTCGGGACTTGGGATGATACTCGCCCTGGGAAGAAGGCATGGAACGAATAGAAAACTGATGCAAAGTCTTGGGAAGCTGGCGGATGCCATTGTGGTTTGGGGAGGGGATGAGGCGATTAGGGCAGTAAGGGAAATGGCTGACCCAGGAACCCGAATCATAAGCTGAGGGCATAAACTGAGCTTTGCATATGCGGTACACAATGCTAATGAGGAAGAATTGCGGAAACTGGCAGGGCATATTTATGAAACGAATCAGCTTCTATGCAGCTCATGCCAGGGGATTTTTGTGGATACAGAGGATATGGCTGTGGTGAGAGCGTTAGGGAAGCGTTTTCTCGCTTTGCTGGAGGAAGAAAGTCTAAAATATCCCGAACTTTCTTTAGAAATTAGGGGGAAAAGTGGGGATTGCTCTTTATAATGACGAGCTGGAAAATGTGACTTCCAAAAGAGAACTGCTTCGCGGGAAAGGGGTAAGCGTTACGTTAGCAGACGACAATGTTTTGGACCGCATTTATCTGGAAAAACAGCTTCTAAAAGCCGGAGTCCTCCGGATTACTGGCTCTGGCGGCATGTCTTCTTTGGCGGCAGGAGGGGCTCATGACGGTAAGTATCCTTTGAGGAGATATTGTAAAATTGTGGAGGTTGAGGCAGAAACAAGTTGATATTTTTCTTAAGATAGAGGATAATATAGAAAAAGAAACCATTTAGAAGCAGGAGGATTAAATGGAACGCAGAGATAAGACAAATTATTACCTGGATCTTGCGGAGATGGTGTCGCAGAGATGTACGTGTCTTAGGAGGCATTATGGCGCGGTGATTGTAAAAAATGACGAGGTTATTTCTACAGGATATGTGGGGGCTCCGCGGGGACGGAAGAACTGTACAGATATCGGAGAGTGTATCCGCAAGAAGATGGGGGTTCCCAGGGGAGAGCGCTATGAGCTTTGCCGGAGTGTCCATGCCGAGGCCAATGCCATCATCAGCGCGTCCAGGGACAAGATGCTTGGCAGTTCTATGTATTTGATTGGAATTGAGGTGGATACAGGAGAGTATATCGAGAATGCGAATAGCTGTTCTATGTGCAAACGGCTGATTATAAACGCAGGGATTAAGAAGGTATATATCCGTGATACGAAGGAGACATACCGTATGATTCTTGTGAGTGATTGGGTGGAGAATGATGAATCAATCGACGGAAAATTTGGATATTAAGAATAATAAAGTAAAAAGAATAGTCAAAGAATGTTTTGATTTGATTGTGATACCGGTTCTTCTCGCCTTGTTCTGCAGTAAGGTTTTGATTGTGAACGCCACCATTCCCTCCGGCTCTATGGAGGATACCATTCTTCCTGGGGACCGGATTATCGGCGCGCGTCTGGCGTATCTGTTTCAGGAGCCGAAGCGGGAGGATATTATTATATTCCGGTTTCCGGATGATGAGTCCCAGGTGTTCATAAAGAGGGTAATCGGCTTGCCGAATGAGACGATTCAGATTGTGGATGGACGAGTCTATATTGACGGCTCTGATACGCCTCTTGAGGAGGTTTATTTGAAGGAGGCGCCAAAGGGAAGCTTTGGCCCATATAAGGTTCCAGAGGATTCTTATTTTGTGATGGGAGATAACCGGAATCATTCCCATGATTCCCGATATTGGGAGAATCAATTTGTGGAGAAGGAGCATATTTTGGCTAAGGCGGTGTTCCAATATTATCCCAGGCTTGGAATGGTGGACTGACGTACATAACGAAGTAATAGCAGCCGGCACATGCGAGATTCTTTCAAGAGAGGAGTTTTAAAGAGGACTAATGAAGTACATACGACGGGCAGGCTGCGCGTTTTTTCTGTGTGCAGCGGCAAATATACCGTTTCTGTATTATTACAAGATTATACCGGAAAAAGGGGGTATTCTTTTTATACTCCTTTTTGTGTTGGGCGTGATATTTCTCAATATTTTTCCGGCGTTTTCAAATCTAAGGCTTCCTGTAAGGAGGCTTCGTGTCTGTGCAGACGGCTGCGAGCTTCTGTTTTATTTTTTGTTGTCAGTGACCATATCGGCCTTGGGGCTGGTGATTATGTTGCCGGTACTATTTCCAGGGAATAAATGGGTATGGTTTGCAGACCTTGCCTGTGTCATGCTTGTGGAGGCTTCTGTGTTCTGGTGCGGAATTATCCGTGTGTATCTTACGTCGTCACAGATTGGAGTAAAATGGAGGACCATTGGGCTTCTGTGCGGATGGATACCGGTTGTTCATCTGGTGGTGCTGGTAAAAATAATCCGCATGGCTATGGAGGAATGGGAGTTTGAGAGTGGGAAAATGATGCAGGCCCAGGAACGAAAGGATGAGAGGCTGTGTCAGACCAGATATCCGATTCTGATGGTGCATGGAGTGTTCTTTCGGGATTTTAAATATTTTAACTATTGGGGGCGGATTCCGGAGGAGTTAGAGGTTCATGGGGCGAAGATTTTCTATGGAAATCATCAGTCTGCGGCATCAGTCGCGGACAGCGGAGGCGAGCTTGCCTGCCGGATTAAGGAGATTGTGGCCGAAACCGGATGCCAGAAGGTGAATATTATCGCCCATTCTAAGGGAGGGCTGGATTCTAGGTATGCCATAAGCCGTCTTGGGATGGCGGAATATGTGGCCTCCCTGACCACTATTAATACGCCTCACAGGGGATGTATTTTTGCGGATTATCTTCTCAATAAGATTCCCCAGGCGGTAAAGGATAAGGTGGCGGAGGGGTACAATGCTGCCCTTAGAAAACTAGGGGATGAGAAGCCGGATTTTACTGCGGCGGTGACAGACCTTACGGCTTCTGCCTGCAAGAGATTTAACCAGAATGTGCCGGATATGCAGGGGATTTATTACCAGAGCGTAGGCTCTAAGCTGAATGTGGCGTCGGGAGGAAGATTTCCCCTTAATTTTTCACATCAGCTTGTGAAGTATTTTGACGGGGCTAACGATGGGCTGGTGGCAGAAGGCTCATTTCCATGGGGGAAGGACTATACGTTCCTTACCACAAGCGGGAAGCGGGGGATATCCCACGGAGATATGATTGATTTGAACCGAGAGAATATCAGGGATTTTGATGTGAGGGAGTTCTATGTAGGGCTGGTAAATGGGCTTAAGGAGAGAGGATACTAGAATATACTGTAAGAAGGAGTTGAATTTGCTCTATGGATTGGTGTATACTAAAGAAAGAATATTAAAAGTTTAAAAAGAGGTGTTTAGAAATGGATTTATTGGAAGTAATGAGAAACCGCAGAAGTGTAAGAACCTATACAGGAGAAGCAGTTCCAGAGGATAAGGTTGACCAGATTTTGAAGGCAGGGCTTTTGTCTGCATCTGGTAAGAACTTAAAGCCATGGGAGTTTATCGTGGTTCGTGACAAGGAGGTTCTGGCGAAGCTGACAAAGAGCAGGGCAGCAGGGGCCGCTATGATTGAACATGCGGACTGCGCAATCGTTGTCATTGGCGATACGGAAAAGACGGATGTATGGACTGAGGATTGTTCGGCTGCCATGACGAATATGCATCTGATGGCAGATTGTCTTGGTGTTGGAAGCTGCTGGGTTCAGGGAAGGCTTCGGGAGGCTTCGGACGGAAGAATGACGGAGGTTTTCATCAGGGATTTGCTTGGAATTCCGGACAAGTATGGTGTGGAGGCGATTCTGTCATTGGGAATGACAAACGACCATCCGGCTGCGTATTCTCTGGACGAGCTTCCGATGGAGAAGGTTCACAGAGAGAGATTTTAAACTGAATTAATCATGGGGCTGTCGCACTAAGTAATAATCTTGATGCAACAGCCTCATTTATTAAAAAGCTGTTGCAAAAAGGGAATGTGTGATGAAAGAGGCAGAAGAAGTAAAAATGATAGATAAAGGTTGTGGAAAGATTGTGAAGGATTATTCTTTTGAGGTATTCTGGAAGGATATCCTGACTGCAAGTGTGAGTGTAGAAGGACATCAGGTGAAGGTAGTGCGGCATGTTGAACATCCTTTAAGACAGCTTTTTGCCAGTGAGAATATGACAAGGTATCAGCTGAATAAGATTCTGGAGATGCGGTGTTGGGACAGGGGGCGGGAAGATATTAATGAAATTCTGGCGTATCTGGGGTTGAGGGAGTATAATCCTTATGAGATTGTGAAGAAGACCCATGGTGTGTCGTGGAATGATTATAAGACCTTTCTCATGTTCTGGTAACTATGGAGACGATGGAGGAAAGGATTGAATACGTTGTAAGATTTGTCTGGCAGAGCTGTGGCGTTGACATTAGAGAATATTTGAAGAAAATATTTACTTTGGATATGATTACTTTGAATGAGGACCGCCATCTGAATAATTTGGCGGTTCTGAGTCAAGGGAATCAGTTTGTACCAGCGCCGATTTTTGATAATGGAGTATCCCTGCTCACAGCAAATCAGAATGTAAACTGGCATTTTCCGATGGAGGAAAATGTGAGACGTGTGGTGGCAAGACCGTTTTGTGGCTCTCATGAGAGGATGTTTAAGTATTTTGGGGTTGGGTTTCATCTGGATTTTCCTGAAGTAATGAGTTGGCTTAAGAAAGAAGACGAAAGCAGAGAGAAGGATGTGCTGATCTATCAATTACAAAGATATCCTTTTTTGGCAAGATGATAGTTAAAAAGAGGGTATGTGAAAGGAAATATTATGGCGCGCTCTAGTATGCAAAAGAAGAAAATACTGCTGGTCATGAAAGAATTATTAGAAAAAACAGATGAAAGTCATCCATTATCAATGACAGATTTGATTTTCATGTTGTCCAATAATGGAATCTCGGCAGAACGAAAAAGTATTTATCACGATATTGAGGTATTGAGGGACTTTGGAATTGACATTGAGAACAAACGGGAGAAGCCAGCGGGATATTATGTCGCCAGCCGTGATTTTGAACTTCCAGAGTTAAAGTTGTTGGTAGATGCTGTGCAATGTACCCGATTTATCACAAAAAAGAAATCAGAAGAATTGATTAAAAAGTTGGAGAATCTCGCAAGCAAATCAGAGGCGGCACAGTTGCAGAGGCAGGTTTTTGTAGTCAACCGCAATAAGACAAAGAATGAGAATATTTACTATAATGTTGATAAGATTCACACAGCAATATCTGAAAATGCCAAAGTACGCTTTCAATATTATGAATGGACGGTCGCCAAGGAGATGCGTCTTAGAAGAGAAGGGATGTTTTATGAGATTAGCCCATGGGCGCTTACCTGGGATGATGAGAATTATTATATGATTGGTTATGATCAAGTCAGTCAGGTAGTCAAGCATTATAGAGTGGATAAGATGGTCAAGTTAGAGGTGATGAAGCGTTCAAGAGAGGGAAAGGAATTATTTGCCAGGTTTGACCTTGCCAGTTATTCTCAGAAAATATTCGGGATGTTTGGCGGCGAAGAAGAAGAAATTCGATTAGTATGCAAAAATGAACTGGTAGGTGTTATGATTGATAGATTTGGAAAGGAAGTTTGCCTTCATCCTGTCAGTGAAGCTTCTTTTGCAGTTACAGTCAGGGTCAATGTAAGCCAGCAATTTTTCGGATGGCTGTTTGCATTAGGAGATAAGGTAAGGATTGAGGGGCCAGTTTGGGTTATAGAGCAGTTTAAAGAACGAATGAGGGCGGTGCAGGAATGTTACAAATAAATGTTCGGAGGTACAGGCAGGATTATGGGACAGTAAAAATGATAGAATAAGAGAAATAAAAAAGACCTGTCACCAGATCTTAAGGTTCTGCACAATGCAGCAAAAGGATTTGAATAAATTTTTATTTGAACTTGTAGTGTAATCTCGTATGGTAGTGAATCATTCGAGATATTCATACTATAAATGATGAACCGAAATTTGTCAAGTAGTAAAAGAATCTTTCCGAAGTTAGTTGATTTTGCGTTTTAATTCAAGCCGCAACAGTTTCCCTTTCAGCAACTCAAAACTGTT
>ERZ808028.1092-NODE-1092-length-17867-cov-4.701124_pt1 | contig 17867 bp, 17 predicted proteins | sample MGYA00380184_ERZ808028 | MGnify/ENA primary metagenome ERZ808028 (study PRJEB31490, sample SAMN06133397) | mouse gut metagenome | isolation source: J8_1 | host: mice | place: China: Chengdu | collected 2015-05 ...
ATAGACACCAAATTATCACAATAGCAAAAAAAGCGTTGAATTTATCAACACTTTTATATGTTTATTATTCAACACCAATAATGAAAGAATAAACCGGCTGTTGTCCTTGACTTGCCTCTACTTCGACGTCATAGTTATCTTCAATATAAGCAGTCATTTCTTCAAGCTCTTCGCTTGTTACATCTTCACCTGCGATTAGTGTTACAATTTCATCATCTTCACCAATCAATTCAGATAAAGCCTTTTTACAAGCTTCCATTTTATCAGGAATGCACGCTACAATTTTCTTTTCAACTAAAGCCATATAATCATTAGCACGAATATCAACACCGTCAATATTAGTATCTTTAATAGCAAATGTTACTTGCCCGGTCTTAACATTAGCAATCGCTTCGTTCATATCCTCAATGATTGATTCTAAATCAGCCTCAGGATTGAACATGATACATGCGGATAAGCCTTGTGGAATAGTTTTAGAAGGAATAACAATCACGTTAATTTCATCTTCTAAAATAACTGCTGCTTGTTGAGCTGTCATTACAATATTAGAATTGTTTGGCAAGATAATGACATTATCGGCATTGACACCACGAATAGCTGCCACAATATCCTCAGTAGACGGATTCATTGTCTGCCCACCGCTGACAACTTCATCGCATCTTAATTCCATAAACATATCTTTAATACCATCACCGGCAGCAACAGAAATCAAAGCTAATTTCTTATGAGCAACTTCTTGCTTTGCTTCCGCTTCTTTTTCAATGATAGAGTTATGTTGTTCTTGCATATTTTCAATCTTTAATTTAATAAACTCTCCGAAACGTTGGGCTAAGTTCAAAGCATTACCGGGTTTTAAAGTATGCACATGAACTTTGACAATATCATCATCTTGAACAACGACAATAGATTCACCCGGAATTTTAGATAATTCTGTTTTTAAACGATCTTCGGTAAATGATTTACGTTTGCGAGGATCTAAACGGAAAATAAATTCAGTACAATAACCAAATCCCTGTTCTTCAACATCCATTTCAGCTAAATTTTGCTTTGAAGCATCTTTAGCCATATCCACTTCAACTAACTCAATCTTTTCACCGTTCATGCCAGCTAAGAAACCTGAAAGAATTAAAACCAATCCTGCTCCACCGCTGTCTACAACGCCGACTTCCTTTAATACCGGTAAAAGCTCAGGTGTATGGTCTAATGAAATTTCTGCTCTTTTAACAAAATAAGAGAACAAGTCTTCAATTTCCATATCTTCCTTAACATATAACATCGTATCTTCTGCCGCCTCACGAATAACAGTTAAAATCGTTCCTTCAATCGGACGCATAACTGCACGATAAGCAACTTCGGCACCTTTCTTTAAGGCTTCAGCTAACTCAATGGCATTGACTTCTTTTTTTCCTTCTAATCCCATTGAAATTCCACGGAATATCTGTGATAAAATAACCCCTGAGTTCCCTCTGGCACCCATCAATAACCCTTTAGATAACTTCTTTGAGATTTCGTAAATATCGTCTGTATCCATTGGTACAATATCTCTTGCCCCGGAAGTAAAAGTTAAACTCATATTCGTACCTGTATCTCCATCAGGGACCGGAAATACATTTAAAGCATCGATTTCCGGATAATAGTTGTGAAGAGCGTTAGCTCCACAAATTACCATCGATTTAAATATCTGCCCATTTATTGATTTCATGTTGATCCTCCCTACTAGCTAATGACACTTACACCTTGTACATAGACATTGATAGAATCAACCTCAACATCTAAAGATGTTTCTAATACATATTTTACTTTCTTTTGTACTTCAAAAACGATTTCAGAAATTTTCATACCGTATCCGACAATAATATATACATCGACCATAATGCCTGTATCTTTATCTGTTACAAGCACGCCTCTTGAGTAATTTTCAAGTTTTAATAATTCATATAAGCCATCTTTCAACATTTTTTGACTTGCCATGCCTACAACGCCATAGCATTCTGTTACTGCCCCACCAACAATTGTTGCGATAACCTCATTTGAAATATTGATATTTCCCAATTTTGTACTTCTTTCAAACATATAATAAATCCCCTTTCTTTATAATAGATTTATTCATCGAAATAGACTATAATACGCACCTATTATAGCCTATTTTAATTCGATAATCAAATATTTTAACAGCCTGAAAGCGAAATCATTATCATTTTTGTAGCTTTTTTCTAATTCAGAAATAAATTTAAAGTATTTCTCAATTTTATGATGTCTAAAAAGTATCCTTTTATTCAGATAAAAAAAGTAAAAATATATTGATTTTTAGATTAAATAATGCTATTATATCAAGGCATGAGTAAAAAACAAACCACTATACTAGATAAGGGGGTCATTGGAAATGTCAAGAAAATGTGCAATCACCGGTAAAGGTGCTTTAACAGGTAACAGACGTTCACACGCTTTAAATGCTACAAAAAGAAAATGGAATGTAAACTTACAAAAAGTTACTTTGTTAATTGATGGAAAACCTAAAAAAGTAAGAATTTCTGCTAGAGCTTTAAAAACTTTAAGAAAATCTGCTTAATAACAAAGCGTCATTTTAGACGCTTTTTATTTTCTTTAAAAAAGGGGGAAGACAAGCTATGAAAATCAACATTATCGGCTATAGCGGTTCCGGTAAAAGTACACTCACTAAATATATTGCGCAATACTATGGTTATCCATATCTTTATTTAGATACGGTTAATTTCCAAGCGCATTGGGTTGAGCGCAATCACGAAGAAGCTTTAAAATTGGTTGCTGATTTTATGCAACATGAAAGCTATGCCTTAGATGGTAACTACCATAAGTTCTTTTATGATAGACGTATGCAAGAAGCAAACTACATTATCTTTTTAAACTTTAATCGTTTTACTTGCCTCTTTCGAGCGTTTAGAAGATATTGGAGAAATAGAGGCAAGGTTAGAGAAAGTGCAGCCGATAATTGCATTGATAAATTCGATTTTGAATTTTTTATGTGGATTATTAAAGATGGTAGAAGCCCTAAAACCATTCAAAGCTATCAGGCACTAAAAAAACAATACCCTCATAAATTCATCGAGATTAAAAATCAGAAGCAACTCGACCATTTTTATCAACATATTGAAACATATCTATCTAGGTAGAGCATAACCGCTCTATCTTTTTTTGTATAAGAAGTAGAAGTATTAAATAGCCTATAAAAAAATCCTTCTTGGATCGTTTGATTATCCAAGAAGGCGTAGTCTATTCAAATTTAATGCGCTATATTACCTTTTTGCACTTCATCAAAAAGACGATGATTTTAAGTTTCCGATTAAATGATAACTTCTTCTATAATTTGAAAGCTTTTTTAAAGTTACCAAAGAAAGTATCGTGTTTCTTTTCTTTTTCTCTAATCTTTTGGTAAAGCTCTTTTTCATCTTTAGATAGCTTAGTAGGGATTTTAACTTCAACTTTGACCATTTCATCACCATAGTTATCGCTTCTTAAGTCTTTTACCCCTTTACCACGTAAGCGGAAAGTCGTACCATGTTGCGTTCCTTCCGGAATTTTCAATTCAACTTCGCCATACACAGTCGGTACATCAATTGTACAACCCAAAATCGCATCAATGGCTGAAATCGGTACTGAAATATGGATATTTCGACCATCTCTTACAAAATGTTCATGTGGTTTAACTAAAACTTCTACGAATAAATCACCGTTTGGTCCGCCATTAGCACCTCGTTCGCCCTTACCTGCAACACGTAATTGCTGTCTTGAATTGATTCCGGCCGGTATATTCAATTCAACTGTAATATTCTTATTGGTATAGCCATCACCATGGCAATGTGGACATTTCTCTTTAACTGTTTGACCGGTTCCCCCACAATCAGGACAAGTACTTGTATTCACAAAAGTACCGAAAGCTGTTCTTTGCTGTGTTTTGATTGTTCCGCTACCACCACAGCGTGAACAAGTCTGAACATCATTTGGTGTTTTAGCACCGGTGCCATGACAATGTGGACATTGCTCATCTACATTAAGCTTTAAATCCATTTTCTTGCCTTTGATAGCTTCCATAAAATCAATTTGAATTTGCATAAAACGATCTTCGCCTTGCATCGGTCCGCTACGACGGGCTCTTGTCTGTCCGCCACCAAAAAAGCTTGAGAAAATATCTGACATATCTTCAAAGCCACCGAATCCGCCAAAACCACCAAATCCGCCGGTACCTCCGCCTGCTGTCTGATCAAATGCAGCATGTCCATAGCGGTCATAAGCCGCTTTTTTATTGGCATCGCTTAAGACATCGTAGGCCTCTTGAACTTCCTTGAATTTTTCTTCGGCATCCGGTTCTTTATTAATATCCGGATGATATTTTTTGGCTAGTTTACGATAAGCTCGTTTGATTTCGTCAGCACTTGAATTCTTGTTTACACCTAAAACCTCATAAAAATCACGTTTGCTTCCTGCCATATTTACACCCCTATTTCCCCTTGAAAGCCAAGGTTATACCTTGGCTTAAAGTTTATGTTAGTTTTTTTCTTGGAAATCAGCATCTACAACCCCATCATCTTGTGGTTGGTCATTCGTAGCCCCACCTTGTTGCTGTTGGTAAGCATAAGCCGCCATTTGTTGCGTCATTTTTTCCAATTCTTCCATCTTCGCTTCTAAAGTAGCCATATCATTGTTATCTAAAGCTGTCTTTAATTCATCGCGAAGTGCTGTTGCTTGAGCTTTTTGGTTATCATCAATCTTATCGCCTTGTTCAGCTAAAGCTTTGTCGATTTCATTGATCATTTGTTCAGCTTTATTTCTTGTTTCTACTTCCTTACGACGTTTTTCATCTTCAGCTCTGTTAGCTTCAGCTTCTTTAACCATTCTATCGATTTCTTCTTGTTTTAAACCTGTACTGTTTTGAATAGTGATAGATTGTTCTTTGTTGTTCTTTAAGTCTTTAGCCTTAACATTAACAATACCGTTAACGTCGATGTTGAAAGTAACTTCGATTTGAGGTACACCACGAGGCGCACGATCAATACCGTCTAACTTGAATAAACCTAAAGTCTTGTTATCTCTTGCCATTGAACGTTCACCTTGTAATACATGAATATCAACAGCCGGCTGATTATCTTCAGCAGTTGAGAAAATTTGTGATTTAGTTGTTGGGATAGTTGTATTTCTTTCAATTAAAACAGTCATAACACCACCCATTGTTTCGATACCTAATGACAATGGTGTAACGTCTAATAAAACGATATCTTTAACATCACCGGCAATAACGCCACCTTGAATCGCTGCACCCATAGATACAACTTCATCAGGGTTAACTGATTTATTTGGTTCTTTACCTAATAAACGTTTAACTGATTCTTGGACAGCCGGAATACGAGTTGACCCACCGACTAATAAAACTTGGTCAATTTGACTAGGTGACATATTAGCATCACTTAAAGCCTGACGAACAGGTCCTTCTGTGCGTGCTACTAAGTTTCTAGTTAACTCATCGAATTTAGCTCGAGTTAATGTCATTTCAAAGTGAACCGGTCCATTAGCATTCATTGAGATGAATGGTAATGAGATTTGAGTCTGCATCATACCTGATAAATCTTTCTTAGCTTTTTCAGCAGCTTCTTTAACACGTTGCATTGCCATTTTATCATTGCTTAAATCAATACCTTGCTCTTGTTTAAATGTTGCAACCATATAATCCATAACGGCTTTGTCAAAGTCATCACCACCAAGTAAGTTATCACCGGCAGTTGCTAATACTTCAAAAGTACCGTCAGCTAAATCCAAGATAGAAACGTCGAATGTTCCTCCACCTAAGTCGTAAACTAAGACTTTTTGTTCTTGTTCTAATTTATCCAAACCAAACGCTAAAGCGGCTGCTGTTGGTTCGTTAATAATACGTTCAACTTCTAATCCGGCAATTTTACCCGCATCTTTTGTAGCTTGACGCTGAGCATCATTGAAATATGCCGGAACAGTAATAACAGCACTTGTTACTGTTTCACCTAAATAAGCTTCTGCTGTTTTCTTCAAGTTTTGTAAGACCATTGCCGAAATTTCTTCCGGTGTATAATCTTTGTCGTTAACGTGTTCTTTATGCCCTGTACCCATATGACGTTTAATAGAGCTTACTGTATCTTTATTTGTAACAGCTTGGTTTTTAGCAGCTTGTCCAACGATAATTTCACCGTTTTTAAATGCGACAACTGAAGGTGTTGTACGAATCCCTTCAGGGTTTGCAATAACTTTTGCTTCACCATTTTCCATAATACTTACACATGAATTTGTTGTACCTAAGTCGATACCGATAATTTTTTTACTCATATATAGTCCTCCTATTCATTCACCTTAACTAAAGATGCGCGAATTACACGATCTTTTAATTTATATCCTTTTTGTAATTCCTCAGTAATCATGTTGCTTTCTACACCTTCAACACTCGTCATCATGACTGCCTGATGGAAATTCGGATCAAACTCTTTACCTACCGCTTCGATTTCTTCAACCCCATGTTTTTTTAACACATCTAATAATTGGGTTGTGATCATATCGAAGCCCTTTAAAAACGCCTTGATTTCCTCACTTGCCTCTTGTCCTAAAGCTCGTTGTAAGTTATCGACAATCGGCAACAAATCGCTTGCGAAATCCTGCAACATGAACTTCAAAGCATTTTCATGTTCTACTTTCAGACGTTTTTTTAAATTTTCCATGTCCGCAAACACTTTATAATAATCTGTTTTCCATTGATTCACTTGTTCAGTTAAATCTGAAATTTGATTTTTCAACATAGAAGCTTCATCGATTTCTTCAACAGTTTCCTGCTCTTCAATCTCCTCTTCTTGTTTTAGTTCTTTTTCATCGTTCATTATCTCACCTCTTATTGCGCTTTTCTTGTTCTTCAAAGATTTCTTCAATGTTTTTTGAAACATATTCGACTAACGAAACAACTCTTTCGTAAGGCATACGAGTAGGTCCGATGACAGAAATAGTTCCCTTAGTTGTCATACTTGTTTTAAATGAGGCACTGATGACTGACACATCATTTAAATTGGAAATAGGAACATCTGACCCAATCTTCACTGTAACACCTTCATCTTCAATCAAAGGTGTTAAAGCATGCCACATTTGGCTGTTCTCAAAAGCACTGACTAACTTTCTGATTTTATTCACGTCATTAAATTCCGGCTGATATAACATATTTTCTTTACCTGAGAAATAAACGTTATTGCGGGCAAAATTCATAAATGCTTCAAAGAATGCATTGAATAAAATCTCATGTTCTTTAATTCGCTTGGCAAGAATCGGTTTTATTTCTCTTTCCAGCTTCTTGACTACCTCGTCAATAGGTGTCCCAATTAACATATCATTCATGACACCGACACATGATTGAATATCTTCTAAAGATAGTTCACGATTAACTGTGAATGTTTTATTTTCCACATGGCCTTTGTCTGTCACAATAATGACGGTTACACTTTGACTTGTGAGAGGCACCATCGTAATCTGTTGTAAAGATTCATACGGAGAATCCGGTCCTAACACAATTGAAGTCAACTGTGTCAGTTCACTTAGCATCTCACAACTACGATGAACAATTTCATTTAAAGAACGACGTCTGTCATGAAACAATAGCTGCATTTCATTTTGGATACTATCCTCAACACTTGTTTCTAATAAATGCTCAACATAGTAACGATAGCCGTCGGCACTTGGCACGCGCCCAGATGAAGTATGAGTCTTCTCTAAATACCCGATTTCCTCCAACGCTGCCATATCATTACGAATCGTCGCACTTGAGTAAGGCAAATGATATTTCTGCATCAGTGTTTTAGAACCTACAGGCTCTGCTGTTTCAATGAACTCTTCTACAATGGCTTTGAAAATAGTCAATTGTCTTGCAGATAACATACACTTACCTCCTTTAGCACTCCTTTAATCTTTGTGCTAATTTTATTATACTCATTTGTTTGGCACTGTCAACACTTTAGTGCTAAAAATATAAAAATAGTGGCTAATTTATATCTTAACCACTATTCGTCCATCAAACCTAATAACATTTCATCTAAAATATCCATGCCTAAAGGTGTTGTTCTTAGATAGTCATCAACCAATTCTAAATAGCCTAATCGAATATATTGGCTTAACTTCTCTCCATAAATCTCAAAAACATCTTGATTATAACGCTGTTCAAAACCTTTTAAGGATATGCCCTTGCAAAGACGTAACCCTAACATTAAATGCTCAAAAATCTCATCTTCTATTTCCAATCGGGTTTCTTGAGCTAAAATTTTACCTTTCAAATAATAGGATAGAGATTTCGTATTATCATAGCGGATTTGATCGATATAACCACTAGCCCCACAGCCGATACCGATGTATCGTTCATTATGCCAATAGACCTGATTATGTAAAGAGGCTTGTCCTTCTTTGGCATAATTACTTACCTCATAGCGTTTAAAGCCCTGCTTCGCTAAACCTTCGACAATAATTTTTTGAGCTTCTAAGAGCCACTTTTCATCGGGCAGTGTAATCCCCTCTTTAGCGAAACGAGTATGTTCTTCTAAAATCAAATTGTAAAACGAAATATGCGTAACCATCGGAAAGCATTTGATAATCTCTAAATCCTTTTGAAGATGGGATAAGCTTTGATGAGGTAAACCATAAATCAAATCAAAAGAAATTCTTTGAATGCCCACTGCCACTAACATTTCTACAGTCTTTTCAACATCTTGTAAAGTATGATGACGCCCTAGTTCCTTCAAAATGGTTGCATCGAATGTTTGGACGCCAATGCTGACACGATCAATCTTCGCTTTGGCTAAAAGCTCTGCTTTTTCAAACGTCATATCCTCCGGATTAACCTCAATCGTTGCTTCCTTAGGATTGTCTAAAGGTAGCGCCAATATCTGCAATAGTTTTTCGAGTTGCTTTTCATTTAAAGCACTTGGACTTCCTCCCCCTATAAAAACTGTTTCAAAGGGGCGATTGGCTTGCCTATCTTCCAATTCTTTTTGCAGAACCTCTAAATAGTCATCAGCCCACTTGGCATGGTAATAAACCTTAGCAAAATCACAATAGGCACAAATGTGATGGCAAAACGGAATGTGGACATATAAGCTAGTTGGCTTCATTCAAGGGATAACTCCTTAGCCAAGCCTCCCAATGAAGTTTCTCGATAAGCTGCATCTAAATCATGCCCTGTATCTCTCATGACTTTAACAACAGCGTCAAAAGAAACACGTGGTTGACGAAGTTTGCCTAGTTCCCTAGCGTAAACAGCTGCATCTAAGGCTCGCAAAGCCCCAAAGCCATTTCGTTCAATACACGGAATCTGAACATAGCCACCCACAGGATCACAAGTTAAGCCTAACTGATGCTCCAATCCCATTTCAGCCGCATATTCTATCCCTTGAATATCTAAGCCTAACAACGAAGCATAAGCTGCCGCACTCATCGCTGTGGCTGTTCCTACCTCAGCTTGACAACCACCTTCAGCACCTGAAATGGTTGCATTAGTTTTAACCAAATTACCGACTAAACCGGCAATCGCTAAAGCCTTTAAACGTTCTCGTTCACTAAAGTGCATATCATGTTTAGCATAATACATCAAGGCAGGTAAAACCCCACTTGCCCCACACGTAGGTGCTGTAACAATTTTACCGCCCGAAGCGTTCTGTTCACTTACCGCATAGGCATAGCTGGTAATTTTCATACGTTCATCTTGGCTTTCTATAGCTAATTCATTGAGTGATTTTGCCACTCTTTTTAGTTTCAATTTACCCGGTAAAACACCTTCTTGACCCAAGCCCTCTTTAACGCAGGCTTCCATCGTATCCAAAATTTCTTTTAAATATTTTTCAAAATCCTCGCCTTCGGTTTGAAGGATATAGCTATACAAATCACTTTGGGTATCACCGATATAATCTTTAATTTTCGCAAAAGAGTTATGTTTATAGATTGCCTGAGGTTTTTCAAGAACCTCATTTTCATACATGACACTTCCCCCACCTACCGAATAGGCAACAAGCTCGCCTAATACGTTTTGGTCTTTGAAAGCCTCGATTTTCATACCGTTAGGGTGCTTAGGTAAAGCTTTCATCTGCCAAATAATTTTAACCGGTAGTGGTGCTAAGGTCTTTTCCACGATATAATCTGTCAAATGTCCTTTACCGGTTAGTGCCAAACTGCCATATAACGTCACATTGTAGTTTGTAGCTTCCGGAAATTTGATTTTAGCCATCTCACATATTCTTTGCGGTCCCATCGTATGACTTGAGGAAGGACCAACACCTATTTTAAATAATTCTCTGATTGATTCCATTTTTAAGCTCCTTTATTTTTTGACAAGATCTAGGAAAAACAATTCCAACCCTTGATATTTATCAACTTTTCCTTGTTTAATCGCCACATCTAAATGGGACAGTTTCGCAATCATCTCTAAAATGTTGTCTAACTCAAAGTGCAAGGTATCTTTTCGTATATAATACAAACGTCTGGGATTCATATCCAAGTAGCGACTGATTTCCTGATCATTATATCCTTTACGATCCAATAATTTAACTTGATATAAAACCCGTAAACTACTTGCCATGAGTGCAATTAAACGAACAGGTTCTTCTTTTTTTGTCTTAAATCATGATAGATTGCCATTATTTTGGCAAAATCATTTTGAAGTAAAGCACTTGTTAATTCAAAGGCATTTTCTTCAAGCGGTTTGCTGACAAGTTGTGACACATCTTCTAAAGTGACATGATGAGTATATAAACAAAGTTTATTCACTTCATTTTGCACTGCCATTAGACTGTCGCCTACTCGTTCCAAAAGTAAGTCCAAAGCCTTTTCGTCAATGGTTGCCTCACGTTTCTTAAAAGCTTGACGGGTGCTTGTGCGCAAACGATTGGCATCAAGCTTGCCAAAATCAAAGCTATCTGCTACTTTACGCAAATTCTTAACGATTTTCTTACGTTCATCTAACTTGCCCTCGGCAAAAATAACCACAATCATGCTCTTATCAGTTTGCGACAAAGCTTCGATGAAAGCTTCAATATCTTCGTCTTTTTCGCTCTTACCTTTTTCAGTCGTTAAAAAATATGGGTGTTTTAAAACGACCATGCGATAATCTGAGAAAAAAGGCACACCGGTTACTTCTTGAATTAAATCTCGACAAGATACCTCCCGACAATCAATTTGAATATAATTCAAATCCTCTACTTCAAGTGGGTATTCTTTTTTTAAAGCCTCGAGTTTTTGATCCATCAACAGTCTTTCTGTTCCCGTTATAATCACTAACATATCTCATCACCTTTATTCATTATACTTGATTTCGGCTGTTTTTTCATCAACTTTCTTGTCCACAAGCCAAACTTTTTCTGAATTAAAATATAGCATCTGATACCCCATCGTATCTGTCCGTAACACTTGACAGCCATAAGCATTCAAACGCTCTAAGACCTCTTGATGTGGGTGCTTGTAGAAGTTATTTTTACCCACACTAACCAATGCTACCTTAGGTTCTATATGACTCATAAACAAACTACTTGTACTACTTGAACTACCGTGATGAGCGACCTTTAAAACATCTGCTTTAAGCATTGGATATTTTTTCATCAAATAATTTTCTGTTTCGATTGAAATATCCCCACAGAAAAGAAAACGCATATCACCTAGCTCTGTATAAATCACCTGACTTGAGTCATTCGGATTATCACTTTTATAGTCATTCAACTGATACAAAGCAAAATCGCCATACCTTTCCACTTCAAAATCCGTTATAACTCTATCCACATTAAAATTAGATTGTAAACTTTCTAAAGCCCCGCTATGATCATAATCTTGATGACTGATATAAACAGCATCTAAAGAAGATACCCCTTGAGATTTCAAAAATGGAATAATGGTTGATGTGGCAATATCTATATACTTCAATCCCCCTGTATCAATCAAAATATTTGCCTTTTGAAAGGGAAACTGTATAAAAAAGCAATCACCTTGCCCTACATCTAACATCACTACTTTGCCATAGCTATTCAATTTAGGATACAGCCATAGACTTAAACACAATAAAGGAAGATAGCCTAAAACAATTTTGCGATGATAAAACTGATAATGATAAAGCATATAAACTAAGCCGATATAATAAATAACGATGACTAGAAGCGAAGTTTGTCCGACAATTATTGTCCAAGAATATTCACTTACAGCATCTAATAATGTCTTTAAGCCTTGATACAATAAAAGATTAAATCCCGATAAATAACCGCCCAAAAACACATCTATTAAAAACAGCGGAAATAAATAGGTCATCATTAAACCAAACAACAAGCCCATGACTAGACCTAAAGGATAAACTTCAAATTGAAAATAACAAGATATAAGCATACTCGCTAAAAAGATATAGACATTTTTAAATCTTAAGGCGCTTGTCAAAATCACAATGAAGTAAATACTCATCGAATAAATAAACGATATATTAAAAATAATCTGGGGATTGAGCCATAAAAAGAAACAACCTATAAGTCCGAAGCACTGCATTGAATTGAGTGGTGTCAACTGTTTTAAAAGCATCATCAAATAAGCTCGCCAAGCAGCCACATTTCCTTTCAAAATCAAAGCATATCCGCCCATCAAAACCAAACAGAGAAGATTAGCTTTCTTTTCGTCCACTAGATAACTCAACCCATATAACAAAATGTTATGTAAAATGCCAAAGTGCATACCGCTAATCGCAAAGATATGTAATATCGCTAACGACTTAGCTTTATCTTGAAAACTAGCGACTTCTTCTGATTTCATGCCTAATAAAATATACTGATATATCGGTGCTAAAGTTGAATTTATCCGTTTCTTGATTTGTTGATTTGCCCATTCATTAAGGTGCGTATGATGTCCGATTACCTCGACTTCTTTAGCTTTGGCATAATACTTAGCACCTTTGCCTTTCAAGAAATGCCAATAATCAAAACTGCCGGGATTTCTTTGAATAGGTGATGCCTTTAATTCTGCCGATACGCTAAGCACATCACCTAATTTCAGTTGACTTGTATCAGCTTCATAAAAAACATTCCCGATAAGAAAACCTGACGTCGATAAATAGGAGATTTCGCCCTCTTGGCGATTCAAAAAATAGGACTGACTAGCTTGTAATGATAAGATGAAAAGCAATTGCAAGATGACAAGCATAAGTGTTTCTTGCCACGTATAAAGATACAACCACCATGTGATAACGACGATATACAAAAGATAATAAGCACAATCCAAGTGAAAGCCCCAAGAAGCAATCAACCACCCTACAAATAACGCTAGTGCATATTTAGCTATAAACGAAAATAGGCACGTAATTTTAGATATGACTTCTCACCGATTCCTTTCACCTTCATTAAATCTTCCAAACACAAAAAGGGTCTTGCCTTTTCAATCGCTTTAGCTTTGGCAGGACCAATTCCCGGAATTTCTTGAAGTTCTTGAACACTAGCTTCATTAAGAGAGATAAGATTTTCATCGTCATAGGGGACATAGATTCTTAAGCCATGAATGATAAGCATCTCTAAATTAACCGAATCTAAATCAGCTTCCTCTAGGACATCTACTTGCCCTAACGCTTTTTTAACTGTGCAAATATTTTCAAATACATAATCACCGGGCTTAGCTACTGCCCCTTCAATCGTTACCGTTATTTTTCTATCAGGTAAAATATCTTTAAGCCTTGTACAATCCCTCTTTTGTGTCAAATAGCCACAACACAACAAAGCACATAAACTCAATCCTAACATGATCTTACGCATCGTTTCACCTCCACAAAAAAAGAACCATAAGGTTCTTAAAGTAATTGATTCATATAAGGAATATGGAAATGTTCATACGCCAACTCTGTGACAATACGTCCACGATGAGTGCGCTTAATTAACCCAATCTGTAATAAATAAGGCTCATAGACATCTTCTAATGTCTGTGGCTCTTCTCCAATCGAAGCCGCTAAAGCCTCTAAGCCAACCGGTCCGCCTTTAAAGCGTTCGATAATGCCCATCAAGTATTTTTGGTCAACATCATCTAAGCCTAACTCATCGACTTTTAAGCGTTCCAAAGCTTCACTTGTTCGGGCTTTGGTAATAACTTCATCGCCACTGAATTGAGCAAAATCACGTACACGTCTAAATAAACGATTGGCAATACGAGGTGTTCCTCTAGAACGCTTCGCCAATTCAACTTTAGCATCTTCGTCCATTTCAAAGCCGTAAACCTTTGAGGTACGTGAAATAATAGCGGTTAGCTCTTCAATCGAATAGTATTCAAGTTTATTGATAATCCCAAAGCGATCACGTAAAGGTGCTGATAAATCACCGGCACGAGTGGTTGCGCCAATCAAAGTAAAAGGTGGTAAATCGATCCGAATCGAACGTGTCGCAGCATCTTTACCGATAACCACATCAACACAAAAATCCTCCATTGCCGGATACAAGACTTCCTCCACCACTTTAGGCAAGCGATGAATTTCATCAATAAACAAGACATCTCCCGGTTCTAGTCCTGAAAGCAACGCCACTAAATCCCCCGTTCTTTCAATACTAGGACCTGTTGTCACACGAATATTAGAATGCATCTCATTAGCGATAATCATTGACATCGTCGTTTTACCTAAGCCGGGTGGTCCATATAATAAGACGTGGTCTAATGCCTCATCTCGCATCTTAGCCGCACCGACAAAGACTTTTAAGTTTTGTTTTAAATCCTTTTGTCCGACATATTCATCAAAGGACAAAGGACGCAAAGAGCTATCTTCGTCTTCGGTTTGATTGACATCTAAAATATCATTTCTTTCCATTGTCTACCTCCTTATTTCACCAGTAAACTTAACGCTTTCTTGACATAGCCATTCGTATCTAGCTTATCGGTAATCTTCTTCATGGCTGCATTGATTTCACTCGCCTTATATCCTAAAGCCTTCAAAACTTCTTCCGCCTCTTGTCTAGTCGTATCAATCATGTCCCCTTCTTTTTGCTCAAAGACTAATTTACCTTGTAAATCTAAAACGATTTGAGAAGCCGCTTTAGGTCCGATTCCCGGAATTTTCTTCAAATAGTTGATATTTCCCTCTTCGATAGCACCAACCACTTTATTATAATCACCGCAAGCTAAAATTCCGACAGCTGTTTTAGGACCTATCCCTTTAACTAAAATCAGCTTCAAAAATAAGTTTTTTTCCTCTTCGTTCTTAAAGCCAAAAAGCAACATCGCATCTTCTCGCACTTGTTGATGGACATAAACGGTTACTTCCTGTCCCACTTTGTAATCATAAGGATTAGCAACATAAATAATATAACCCATGCCATGATGGTCTAAAATAATATGATCTCTTTCTAAAATTATAATCACACCTTTAATATAATGATACATTTTACCCGCCTATCCTTTCCATAAACTTTTTAAACACCATTAAAGCTTTTTCATCATTCTCTACCATCACTTCGGGGTGAAATTGAACGGCGTAAATGTCTTGTTCGATATGTTCAAAAGCTTCAATCACACCATCTTGGCTAAGTGCCGAAACCTTAAAACAAGTGGCTAAATCCTTAACAGCTTGATGATGATAACTATTGATTAAATCACCGTTCTGATAAATCTCACTTAGAAAACTCTGCGCCTTCACTTCAATTGCATGACAACCATAGCCTCGACTTCCTACTTGTTGATGCATTACAGTACATGATTTTTCTTGATTCAAATCTTGATACAAAGAACCGCCATAATAAACATTAAGCATTTGTAAACCACGACAAATACCTAAAACCGGCATTTTTTTAGCCTCTAACACTTCTAACAGCATCATCTCAAAACGATCTCTTTCAACATCAAAAGCACCACAATAACGTGAAATCTTTTCATGATAATAAGACGGATGAATATCAACGCCACCTGTCAAAATAACAGCATCACAGCACTCTACCATTTGTTTAATAGCCTCTTGATCTTGACAAATGGGTAAAATCATAGGTACAGCACCTGCTTTCAGCACTGCCTTAACATAGCTTTCATTAACACCGCTTTTCGCAATACCTTCTTTATCTATATAAGTTGCACTTAGGCCGATAACTTTCATTTAGATTCCCCACTCCTTTATCCTCTAGTATAACACAAACAAAGGCATTTGAGTATGAAAAAAGGATGCGAAACATCCTTTTTCTTAGTCATTAAATTCAAATTCAAAATCAAGAATACGAACGGTATCGCCATTTTGAGCACCGGCTTTACGCAAAGCATCGTCAATCCCCATATTTCTTAATTTCAAAGCGAAACGTTTTAAAGCATCATCACTTGAGAAGCTTGTCATCTGAACTAAACGTTCAATCTTCTTACCGGTTAAAACATATAAGCCATTGCCCTCATTGTGAACTTCATAGCCACGTTCTTCTTTACCGTCATAACGATACAATACTTGTTGATCTTGCACATCTTCAAATACGACCGTTTCCGTGTATCTGTCTAATAAATCCGCAACTTTATATAAAGGTTCTTTCAATCCTTCTGCCATATAGGCACTGATTGGATATACCGGTGCATCAACTAACGATTTGAAACGCGCTAAGTTTTCTTCAGCTCCCGGTAAATCCATTTTATTTGCTAAAATAATTTGCGGTCTATCCATTAAATGATATTCATAAGCTGCTAATTCTTTATTGATAATACAGTAATCCTCATAAGGATCTCTGCCTTCACTTGCCCCCATATCCACGATATGTACAATAACACGACAACGCTCAATATGACGTAAAAACTGATGACCTAACCCTTTACCTTGACTAGCTCCTTCAATTAAACCGGGCAAATCTGCCATAACAAACGAACGCCCATCAGGTGCTTGAACGACACCTAAATTAGGTACAATGGTTGTGAAATGATAATCGGCAATCTCGGGCTTAGCTCTTGAAACAACGGATAGTAAAGTTGATTTACCGACTGACGGAAAACCGACTAAGCCGACATCTGCCAATAATTTCAACTCACAAATAACTTCAAAATCCTCACCGGGTTCACCACGCTCACAAATCTGCGGAGCCGGATTACGACTAGTCGCAAAACGACAGTTGCCACGTCCCCCACGTCCGCCTTTAGCAATCACAGCACGCTGTTTATCACTCACAAGATCCGCCATTACACGTCCGGTCTTAACATCATAAATGACCGTACCGATTGGCACACGAACAATTAAATCCTTCGCATCTGCCCCGTGCATACGCTTAGGCATACCGTTTTCGCCACTCTTAGCCTTATATAAACGATTGTAACGTAAATCTAATAATGTTGATAAATGCGTTGTCGCTTCAAAAATAACGCTACCGCCTTTACCGCCATCACCACCGGCAGGACCGCCTTTAGGGACATAAGCTTCTTTTCTGAAAGAAACAATCCCATCCCCGCCTTTACCGGCTTTAACACTAATTTTTGCTTTATCTATAAACTGCATATTCTCACCTGCCTTATTTCTATTTTACACAAGAAAAAAGGTGCTATGCAAGCACCTTATATAGCTTTTTAAGCTTCCTTAGGATAAACAGATACTTTTTTCTTGTTCTTTCCTAATCTTTCGTATTTTACAATACCGTTAACCATTGCAAATAAAGTATCGTCGCCGCCTTTACCTACATTTGTGCCTGGATGAATTTTAGTTCCTCTCTGTCTATAAATGATAGAACCCGCATGGCAGTATTGACCGTCTGCTAATTTTGATCCTAATCTTTTCGCATGAGAATCACGACCGTTCTTAGTAGAACCTACACCTTTTTTTGATGCAAAAAATTGTAAATTTAAAGAAAACATCATTGTCCTTGCACCTCCTAGTCGTTGACATGAATGTATTTTGAATATGTTTCTTC
>ERZ808028.1093-NODE-1093-length-17859-cov-4.222022_pt1 | contig 17859 bp, 21 predicted proteins | sample MGYA00380184_ERZ808028 | MGnify/ENA primary metagenome ERZ808028 (study PRJEB31490, sample SAMN06133397) | mouse gut metagenome | isolation source: J8_1 | host: mice | place: China: Chengdu | collected 2015-05 ...
AAAAATAAGACGCAGATGATAGATGAGAGAGATGAGGAGATAGCAGGTCAGAGAAGACTGATAGATGAGAAGGATGAGGCAATCAGAAGTCAGACGCAGATGATAGATGAGAGAGACGAGGAGATAGTGGGTCAGAGAAGGTTGATAGATGAGAAGGACGAGGCAATCAGAAGCCAGACGCAGATGATAGATGAGAGAGACGAGGAAATAGCAGATCAGAGAAGATTGATAGATGAGAGGGACGAGGAAATAGCAGGTCAAAAAAGGTTGATAGATGAGAAGGACGAGGCAATCAGAAGTCAGGCGCAGATGATAGATGAGAGAGACGAGGAGATAGCAGGTCAAAAAAGGCTGATAGATGAGAAGGATGAGGCAATCAGAAGTCAGACGCAGATGATAGATGAGAGAGATCAAACTATTTTAGGATTAAATGGTAAGTTAGAAACTGTAAATAAACATAAAATATTATCTAAAATGATTTTTCGCTAGATGAATATAAGGAGAAAAGAATGAAAAAAACGGCATGGATTTTACCAATGTTTTTAGAAGGTTCCGGTGGGCATAGGACGATGTTCCAAAACATACAAGTATTGGCAGATAATGGATATATGAATGATGTGTATGTTGAAAACAAAGGACAGGTTGACAATGATGAGGAGCTAAGGAAACAGGTTGAGCGCTATTTTGGACAATATGACTGTAATCTAATACTTGGATTTGATAGAATACAGGGAGATTATGATATAGCGTTTGCGACAGCGTGGTTTACAGCAAAAATAGTACGCGACATGCCGGAAAATATTAAAAAAGTATATTTTATACAGGATTTTGAGGCACTTTTTAATCCTATGGGTGATGGCTATCTTATGGCACTTAATTCATATTGCTATGGATTGCATCCAATTAGTATAGGGCACTGGCTAGCTTATAAGATGGAAACAGAGTATTCTAATCCTGCACAATGTTTTGATTTTTGCGCTGATAATAAAATATATAGGAATCTGAATATAGAACGCGAAAATGCAATATGCTTTGTGTATCAGCCTGACAAACCAAGAAGATGTAATATTATCGGAATTGAGGCACTAGGGATTGTTAAATATCTTAGACCGGATGTAAAAATATATTTATATGGCTCAAGAGAAAAAGGAAATGTATGGTTTCAGCATGATAATTTAGGGATAATTTCACTGGAAAAATGTAATGAACTCTATAATAAATGTAGTGTTGGCTTATGTATAAGCTCATCAAATCCTTCAAGAGTGCCGTTTGAAATGATGGCAGCTGGTCTTCCTGTTGTTGAGTTACATATGGAGAATAATTTATTTGATATGCCAGATAACTGCGTCATGTTGGCACATCATACTCCAGAATCACTTGCTGAGGCGATTATTAGGCTTTTGGATGATGGAAAATTAAGAGAAAAAATGTCTGTGAATGGCATGGAATATATGAAGGATAAAACGTTGGACAGAGGGTATGACCAGTTCCTTCAGGCTGTCAATAATGTTATAGAAGGCAAAAATATGGAGATGCATAGGTTTGAACGTATTTATAATAAACCGCCAGTATTAGCGGATGTAGTTATGGAACAAATTGTTCATAAAGAAGAAATGATTCATGAGACAGCAAGTAAGCAATATAAGTTTATCCAAAAATTAAAAAAGATTAAATTTTTAGATAATAGTAAAATGTTACATAAACTATATAATTTCTTTAGGAAATTATAAAATATTGTCGATATTGAAAGGGAATTCATTATATGGAAAAAAAGGTATATGAGCTACTTTCCTTAGACTTGTGGGATACAGTTATAAGAAGAAAGTGTCATCCAGATGCTATAAAGAATGCTACTTCAGAATATTTGTTTACCAATTACTTTGAGCACATTATTGATGATTTTAAGGATATTAATGCTTTGACAGAAAGCAGAGTAGACTGTGAAAGACAAATTGGTGCAAAAACAAGTAAAAGTGGGATAGATGATGAGTATGAAATTCATGATGTAATGCATATGTGGATTGGTTTTGTTATGCCACAGTATAATGATATAGATAAATTAGTGGATGAGATATACAATTATGAGCTAAAAAAAGAAATAGAAAATACATATCTTGACCCGACAATTGTGGATACAGTAAATAGTATTCCGCATAAACAGTTGGCTTATGTGTCAGATTTTTATGCAGGGATTCCATATATAGATGCTGTATTAGATGCAATTAATTGTCCTTTAATTTTTGATAGAAAATATATATCTTGCGAATGCGGATATAATAAACGTTCAGGAAGATTATTTGAATATGTTTTAAACGATTGTAATATAAATTCAAATGAGCAGATGCACTTGGGAGATAATCAGTATAGTGATGTGGAAATTCCAAGCGGAAAAGAAATTAACGTAATGCATTATGTTCCTAAGCATGAGCACGAACTGCGTCAAAAAAAGGAAAAAGAATATAATGATTCAAAGAAACTGCCGGGTATAGATATAAGTAAAACAGGAGTTAAAGCAAAAGGGAAAATATCTATATTTTTCTATGGTTTTATATCATGGATTTTGGAGTCTTGTATACAGGATTCCATTAAAAAGGTATATTTTTTTACAAGAGAAGGTGAGTTTTATAAGCAGATTTATGATGAGATCTTAAAATATGACAAGACAGGACGAAAGTTTCCAAAGGCAGAGGTTTTAGAAGTAAGCAGAATCGCGACTTTTTGTGCTTCGCTTAGAGAGATAACGCTTAATGAGCTTATGCGTATTTGGAATCAATATTCTATACAGCCATTATCAGCTTTATTTAAGTCACTGGATATAGAAAAAGATATGGTAATAGACTACGTAAAAAAATATAATATAGATTGGGATGAAGTCATAACATATCCGTGGTTGGATGAAAGAGTTATAGAGCTTTTTAAAGACAATGCATTTATTTTATTGATGGAAAAAGAAAGAGATGCGAAAAGAGATATGCTGTTAACGTATTTAAAACAAAGGGGGATCGATTCTGAATATGGGGAAAAGATAGCAATTGTTGACATAGGGTGGAGAGGAACCATACAGGATAACATTAGTTATTTATTGCCGAAGCATATAATATAGGGGTATTACATTGGTCTTATTCAACTTTTGAATGAGCAGCCAAATAATGTTATAAAAAGAGGCTATTTGAACGGATGTAAAAAGTTTAATTTACTATTGCAATATGTTATGCCTTTTGAAATGATTTGTAATTCTCCGAATGGAAGTACCGTAGGGTATGAGTTGGGGGAAGGCGAGGTAGTTGCAATTAGAAAAAAAGAACAAGAAGAAGATTGGGTATACTACAAATATATTGAAGGCATTCAGAGAGAAATATTGAATGATATTTCTAATTTATGTGAAAGTATTGGTGTTTGCTATATTGATGACAAAATTAGAGAATTAGCACACATTATGCTTGAAGACTATATTTTACGTCCCCAAAAAATTGTTGCAGATGCATATTTTTCTTTAAAACATAATGAAGAATTTGGCGTTGGGGAGTATGTTGATAAAACCACTTGCTTTAGACTCGATTTGCTAATAAAAGCATTTGGTGGCAGTAAGCATAGGAGTAAACTCGCACAATTTTTGCGTGATACAACGTGGCCTCAAGGATATTTGGTAAAATATTATTTATATCCAATATTAAAATTATATAATGACAGATATGCAAAAGAATAAGATCATGTAAGGAGAAGAGAATGAAAAGTAGAATATTAAAAATGTTCATATTGTTATTTTGTATAATAATTATAATGAACGTATCTGGTGTTGTGATGGCATCAGAGGAACAAAAGGGGAATTCCGAAGCAATGGAGATAGAAGGGCTTAAGTTTTCTAATGGAGAGAGCGATTTTGGATCCCTATATGGGGCACAGTATAGTGATACGGATACTTCGGAGTGGCTTACATTACAGCTTGGAGGACGTGGATTGAGGATTATAAACAATGAAGGAAATGACGTTGTTCTTGTAGATCAGTTTGGTGCCGTATATATTAATGGACAGTTGTGTTCACCAAATAATGATGACAGTGAAAAACAAACAAGCAGTTTTTCATTTGGATTTATGTATTTTCTTCTTATTATTTCATTAGCATTAGGAATTACAAATATTGGTTTGCTCAAAAAGAAGTAGTATTAGTACAAAGGAAAGGGACCAGCTGTGAATAACTGGTAGACCCTTCAGTGAGCCTTTTGGGAGCAAACAGATAGTACTCCCCTATATAGAATCAGTGTCAACCACCGGCTAAGCCGGTGGTTGATTTAGTTGTTAGGGCATGGCCCTGTTCTCCATTGAGGAGTTTTTCGCTGATCCGAAAAACGGAACTTTGGAGAACAAATAAACCACCTGCTATGCGGGTGGTTGAAATAGCTTTAGCGTTGTGCAAAAAGCCTCCATTGATATAATAGAAACAGGTTCGCCAACCGTTTTATTATACAAAGGAGGCAAGTCCCAAATGGACAATAATAGTTTATCACATACAACGTGGAATTGTAAGTATCATATAGTTTTTGCACCCAAATATAGAAGAAAAATAATATATGCTGAGCTGAAGCAGGACATAGCAAATATTTTAAGTATGTTATGCAAGCGCAAGGAAGTGAATATTGTAGAGGCAGAGATCTGTCCGGATCATGTACATATGCTGGTAGAAATACCGCCCAAAATGAGTGTGTCGGATTTTGTAGGGTACTTAAAGGGAAAAAGCACTCTGATGATATTTGAGAGACATGCGAATCTCAAATATAAGTATGGCAATAGACACTTTTGGTGCAGAGGATATTACGTGGATACAGTAGGAAAAAATGCGAAAAAGATAGAAGAGTATATCCGAAATCAACTGAAAGAAGATTTAGAATATGACCAAATGTCATTGAAAGAGTATATAGACCCGTTTACGGGTGAGCCGGTAAACAAAAGCAAGAAAAAATAAGCCCAAGGGGCTAAGCAGGTAACTGAAGTTGCGGCTGGCGAATCTTTCAATGAGTCTTTAGACTCCAGTGCCGGGAACGAGCCCTTATAGGGCGAAAAACAAACCACCGGCTTAGCCGGTGGTACTGATTACATCGCGTATGCTTCAAATTTCGAAATAACATCTATCGCTCTCAAATTATATTCTTTTTGTAAACATTTTACATCCAAACCAACCAAGGAATTACGATATTGATGGATACGTTCCGGAATCTAAAATTTAATCTCCATCGTACACGCCCGCGCGTCGGGAGTGATTACGGAGTCGTTGCCTTCAATTAAAATGAGACCGTTTGCGGCGCTTTTGGCGTACATATTTACCATGCGGACGGTATAAGGTTTTGCGCCGTCCGAAGCAATGTGAATGCTGTGTCCGTTTCGCTTAAAGGAAACGGAGAGTGCAGGCACACCGCAATCATCGTCGTACACGTCCGCGTCAACGCGCACATTGTTGCGCAGCGCATAGACACGCAGTTCGCAGCGCTCGTTGTCGATGTCCGTTTCCGTGCGCTCCACGATAACGGAATTTTCGCGCACCAAAAGGATCATGTCCGTTGCGTGCGCGTTCTCCGCTATCTCGTTTCCGCCCAAATATTCTTTCCCTGTATGAAAGTTTGTCCAAACGCCTTCCGGCAGAAAAAAGCGAACTGTTTTTTCCTTGTCAGGGGCAGGTATCATAATCAGGTTTTTATTTAAAATATAGTGTTTTTCCAAAATAATAAACCTCTTTTCTATTAATTTTCGTATTTTTCAGATTTTTTTGCTTTTATATCATAATAACACGAATTTGTAAAAAAAATCTATATTTTCGCATACTTTTTCGGAAGAATGTGATAAAATAAAATTATAAGAATTTTGCGGTAAAGGAGGAATTTCTATGAAACTGACTTTTGTAGGCGCAGATCATCAGGTAACGGGAAGCTGTCACTATTTGAATGCATGCGGAAAGAATATCCTTGTGGACTGCGGAATGCAGCAGGGTGCAAATCCGTTTGAGTGCTGTGAACTCCCTGTGGACGAGGCGCAGATTGACTATGTGTTTCTGACGCACGCACACGTTGACCATTCCGGAAATCTGCCGCTTCTGTATGCGAGAGGGTTTCGGGGACGGGTGTTTACGACCGAGGCGTCAGCCGATTTGTGTTCCATCATGCTGCGTGACTGTGCGCACATTCAGATGCAGGAAGCAGAGTGGAAGAACCGAAAGGCAAAAAGAAGTTCCGGGATACAGGCGGTGGAGCCGGCATATACAATGGAGGACGCGGACGGCGTAATCCGGTGCATTGTGCCGTGTGCATACAATAAAATCGTGGAGATTAGCGACGGGATTTCCATCCGGTTCACGGATGTGGGACATTTGCTTGGTTCTTCCAGCATTGAGGTATGGCTGACTGAGGACGGCGTGTCTAAAAAGATTGTGTTCTCGGGTGACATCGGTAACAAGAACCAACCGTTAATCAAGGATCCGATTTATACGGACGAGGCGGATTATGTGGTAATGGAGGCGACGTACGGCAACCGTTATCATGCGTCAGGTGAGAAACCCGAGTATGTCACGGACCTTGCGGAGATCATCAACAAGACCTTTAAGAGAGGCGGAAATGTGGTGATTCCATCGTTTGCAGTCGGAAGGACGCAGGAAATGCTGTATTTTTTGCGGAAAATCAAGGAAGACAACCTTGTACCCGATTTTCCGTGGTTTGAGGTGTATGTGGACAGTCCGCTTGCGGTGGAGGCAACAGGTGTTTTTCAGAAAAATATTTATACCTGTTTTGACGAGGAGGCGATGGAGCTTGTCAGAAGAGGCATCAATCCTTTGAATTTTCAGGGGTTAAAGCTTGCCATCACGAGTGAGGAATCAAAGGAGATTAACTTTGACGAGACGCCGAAGGTTATTATATCGGCGAGCGGCATGTGTGAGGCGGGACGTATTCGCCACCATTTAAAACATAATCTGTGGAGACCGGAATGTACGATTCTTTTTGTGGGATATCAGGCAGCAGGAACTTTGGGACGCGCATTGATTGAAGGTGCGGGAGAGGTGAAGCTGTTTGGCGAGGAAGTTGAGGTTCGCGCTGAAATCGGGCAGCTTCCGGGATTGAGCGGTCATGCGGATAAGGGCGGACTGATTGAGTGGGTGAATGCTTTTACGAAGAAGCCGGAACGTGTATTTATCGTGCATGGCGAAGATACGACGTGCAGCCTGTTTGCGGACTGCCTGCATGATGAGTACGGACATGATGCGTATGCGCCGTATTCAGGAACGCGGGTTGATTTAATAACAAATGCTATTGAATACGAGGCGTCTCCGGTTGCAATCAAGAAGCGTGCGCGTGCGGCGTCCGATATTTTTGCAAGGCTTATTGCGGCAGGGCAGAGGCTTATCGGTATTATTTACAAGAACGAGGGCAGGGCAAACAAGGATTTGGCGAAGTTTGCGGATCAGGTGAATGCGCTTGCTGATAAGTGGGAACCATAAAAAGAATTTCTAAGTCTGCAAAAGACGCAGACTAAGAAATTCTAAAGCTTTATGGTGAGGAACGCCCATTTGGGGCGTTCTTCCGGTTTGCATGAGGTAGTGGGTAATTGTGACATTGAAGGAATGAGGCAGTGAGGTTATATGAATATTATTGCGGCAGTGGACAGGAATTGGGCGATTGGGAATAAGAATGCGCTTTTGGTAAAAATTCCGCGTGATCAGAAACTGTTTTTGGAGATGACGCAGGGGAAAGTGGTTGTAATGGGGCGCAATACGTTGGAAAGTCTTCCGCAGAAGCAGCCGCTCAAAAACAGGGTGAATATTGTTTTGTCTTCTGATAAAGTATATGCCGTTAAGGGCGCTACGGTGGTGCATTCTTTGGAGGAGCTTTTTTTGGAGCTGAAGCAGTATGAAAGTGAGGATGTGTTTGTGGCGGGCGGAGAGACGGTGTACCGGCAGCTTTTGCCGTATTGTGACACTGCGCACATCACGAAGATTGATTATGCGTATGAGGCGGATGCCTATTTTCCGCGTCTTGATGAACTGCCGGAGTGGGAGCTTGCGGCGGACAGCGAGGAGCAGACCTATTTTGATTTGGAATATTATTTTCTCCAATATCAAAACACGTCCCATAAAAGCTTTTTATAAAACAATACGTTATCGCATGAAAGATAAATGTTGCTTTTATGAAGTTTAGTGATATAATAAAAAATAAAAATTATTTTACTTTTGGGAAAAAGGAGAGATGAGACATGGAGAAGAAGGACTTGGACTGGTCGGACCTTGGTTTTGGCTACAGGCAGACTGACAAACGTTACGTTACAAACTTTAAGAACGGCGCATGGGATGCGGGCGGTCTTACAGAGGATGCAAACATTGTGCTGAGCGAGTGTGCGGGCGTTTTGCAGTATGCGCAGACCTGCTTTGAGGGATTAAAGGCATACACGACGCAGGACGGGAAGACTGTGGTGTTCCGTCCCGACTTAAATGAGCAGAGAATGCATGACAGCTGTGTTCGTCTTGAGATGCCGACACTGCCCGAAGGACGGTTTGTGGAGGCTGTAAAGCAGGTTGTAAAGGCGAATGAGGCATATGTGCCGCCTTACGGCTCCGGAGCGACGCTTTATATCAGACCGTATATGTTTGGTTCGGATCCGGTTATCGGTGTAAAGCCTGCGGGCGAATATCAATTCAGGGTTTTCTGCACACCGGTCGGTCCGTATTTTAAGGGCGGCGCGAAGCCGCTGACAATCCGCGTCAGTGATTTTGACCGCGCGGCTCCGCACGGAACGGGGCATATTAAGGCGGGCTTAAATTATGCGATGAGTCTCCATGCGATTGTCTCTGCACATAATGATGGATTTGACGAGAATATGTATCTTGATCCCGCAACGCGCACAAAGGTAGAAGAAACAGGCGGTGCAAACTTCCTTTTTGTAACAAAGGACAATAAGGTGGTTACGCCGAAGTCTGACAGCATTCTGCCGTCGATTACACGCCGTTCGCTGATGGTTGTGGCGAAAGAATATCTTGGCTTGGAGGTAGAGGAACGCGAGGTATTGCTCAGCGAGGTGAAGGATTTTGCAGAGTGCGGGCTTTGCGGAACGGCGGCGGTGATTTCACCTGTCGGAAAGATTGTGGACCATGGGACGGAAATTTGCCTGCCTTCCGGTATGGACGAGATGGGACCGGTTACCAGGAAGCTTTATGACACGCTTACGGGTATTCAGATGGGACGTCTTGAAGCGCCGAAGGGATGGATTGTGGAAATTTAAGATTGTGAGAAACGGTAACGGCAGTATTTCGGTTTGATACGAAATGCTGCCGTATCGTTTTTTTTATTTTGGAAATGGGATAAAAACAGGAAAATATGACAAAAGTTTGAAAAATTTAAAATATCCCCTTAACTTATGTCAACAAATATTGTATTTTACAACAAAAACCCCGCAAATACGCCATTTTACAGGGTTTTGAACCCCACAAAAAAGCGTTTTATAACAAATTTTATAACATAAGCATGACAAAAGCCGTCAGGTAACAGAAAAAGGAAACTGTGCCGGCTTTTTTGTATTTGGAAAAAGAGGCACTGCGTCAGATCCGAACGGGAGGTCAGGCTTATGGAGAATGAAGAACTTGTTGCATTGATAAAGGATAATCAGGACGTAAAGGAAAACATGAAAGCCCTGTGGATACAAAATCAGGGCTTTGTCAGGTCCGTTGTTGCAAAGTACGCAATTTATGAGGATATGGACGACTTATTACAGCAGGCGTATTTAGGAATGCATACGGCAGTATATAACTATACGCCGGAGCATAACGTCAGGTTTCTGTCATATGCAAAATTTCTGATAAAGGCATCAGTACAGGAATATATTGAAAACTGCAGCAAGACCGTGCGTATTCCACGGAGTATGTTAATTCTGAAAAGGAAGTGTGCCCGAATTTCAAATTATATGCTGAAGGAGTTCGGAAGGGAGCCGACAGATGATGAGCTTTGCGGTACTCTGATCATAACAGAACAGCAATTGCGGATGATAAGGTGCAGTTGTATCTTTGACAATATAAAAAGCCTGAATACACCAGTGGGGGACGGGGAAGACAGCGACATTATGTTGTCCGACTGCATAATGGGTGGGCAGGATATTGAAAAAGAGGTTACGGACGGCATTCGGGATAAGGAGCTAAAGGAGACACTGCGCGGAATGCTGGCAGAGCTTACACAGGAGCAGCAGGAAGTTATCAGGCTCCACTATTCCCAAAACATGACTATGCCGGAAATAGAAGCCTTATTGCACATGAAAACAGGTTCGGCGCGTGAGCAGAAAGATAAGGCATTGCGTGAGCTGTCAAAACCGCATAGAAAGAAAAAACTGGAGGTATTCATTGAAGAGCGCATATCAACACGTGCAATGAAGGGAATAGGCGTCGGTGCATTCAACAGGACATGGACGAGCGCAACGGAAAAAGAAGCGTTTAAACTGATTGACTGGCAGCAGTCGCACGGCTGAACTGCATACCCTGCTGCCAACGTGGAACAAAATGCGGGTATTCTGTCTGAAAAAGTGAATGTCTGTCATAAGAACAGAGCCGGCAGACAGGCAAATGAAAACAGTTTGTTGACACCGTTACGCGTGCGCGCGTCAGTATCCCCCTGTCAATCAGTGCTGCGCAAACAGAGCCAAGACCGGCAGCACAGATTGATTTGATACACGCCCTATCATAAAGGGGGGGTATCTTGGGCGTGAACGGACTGTGTTGCGACGTCACAATAAAAATATGATCCTGATTACCGTAGCATGTCTTCCGGAAACAATGTACCATGCGGACTTATGCAAACCGCAACATGCAGTAAACTATAAAAAAGTGACGGTTAAAACATTGTAGTCATTTAACGAAATTAAGCCGTAAGGCAAGATATGAAAACATGAGGGTAGAATTCACAGCCTGTAATTTGATAAAATTTTAAGCGTAATGGAGAACATGCCACTTGATGATAAAAAAGACGGTACGAGCCACCACATGAGCGCACAGGAGCATTGAAACGGGGCAGGCAGTACAAAAGAACAGGAAAGGAATGTTAAGCATGAAACGCAGAAGACAGATAATCAGTATGATTAATCAGATTACAGACAACCGGTATTTGGAATATTTGTATATGCTCATAAAAGAGCTGATGCAGTCCGGACAGAATAGAGAATAATAAAACTGCTGCCATAATAGCACACTGGCAGCAGGGAATAAACAAAGTATTCAAATCGGGGAACCCCAAACAAGGGTTTACAAATCTGCACGTATGGAATATAATATACTTAACAAGGAAGCCGACACGATAGCGCACACCTATCCGTTTCCGGCGAAAATATTGGTAAAAAATAGCACCTTTACTTTGTCAGAGCGGGGGTGCTATTTTTTATGTGTGTATGTCAAAATTGCAACGATTAGTAAAGCAATAGATGTAATAAGCTGTAATTCTTCATATGTACTCATAAAAAACGCCTCCTTCCTTCAAGGCTCGGAACGGAGGTATTCACACCCTGTCAGCTTCCCGGTTAAGCATATTATATTTTCATGGTGCAAAAGTGTATTATCCTGCCTTTTCAGGGGAAACGCTACACAGCTCCAGGGCGCATTTCTCTAAAAATTCCCATTCATCAGAATTTAATCTTGCAAGCATTGAGATAAAGCGGTTTTTGAAACTGTCGCTTTCCTCGTTCAAAAGCTGGGAAGTCAGACGTGCAATATCGGAATACCGGTCATTGCTTCTGAACATGTCCCCTGAACCCTCACGAAGCCACTCTTCATTTACATTAAATTCGCGGCAGATTAAAGATATAATAGCACTGCTGGGAATATTGGCAGATACTTCATATTTGCCTATATTAGCTCTCGAAGTGCCTATTCTATCAGCAAATTGTTGTTGTGTTAATCCTAATTCTTTTCTAAGTTGTTTCATTCTTTCATTCATTAAATCACCCCATTTCTTAAAGATATTATACCGCATATATAATGCAGTAGTCAATTAAAAATGTGATTAAAGAACAAAAAAAGATTGACAAATGTTCTATATGTGCATATAATTGTGCGTATAGAACAAAAATAAACGAAAGAGAGGTAACCAGTATATGACAGAAACGGCAGTTAAGGAAGTAATGACAGACAAAGAACGGAAAATCATGCGGACATTCGGGGAAGTAATACCGAAGCTTACAGAAGGCGAAAAAGATTATCTTTTGGGGCTTGGTGAGGGGATGAGGGTATCAATATCAAAAACAGCAACGGGACAGAACACCGCACCGGCAGCAGGACAGCCAAGCAGGAACGAATAACCTGCTGCCATGCGCCAAGAAAGGAAGGATAGTTCAGGATATGAAAGATAAAATTGGATTTTATAGAAAGCAGATAAGAAGATTAGTAATGCAGATAGACAATGAAAAATTCCTGCGGCGTGTTTATATATCTTTAAGGGATTTTTTTTAGAAAGTGGGGAAAATCCCCACTTATTCTATATCAAGAAGTTTTTTCAGAAAGCTTTCAATTTGTGTTAGTGCTTCAGGGCTTGTTTCTGCAATTGCATTAACCCATTTTATAATTGTTTCGTTGTCCGTCCGCTGAATTTTTCCAACATTTTTTGCAAAACGGTCTTCAGGACTAATAGGGGAATACATTTTTCCATCGCCAGTACGTAGCCAGTTTTCATTAATATTAAATTCTCTGCAAATAGAAAACAAGACATTGTCACTAATTCCTATTCTTCCCATTTCATAAGATGCAACTGTATTTTGCTTAATTCTTAATCTTTCGGCAAATTCTTTTTGCGTCAAATGTGCGGACGTTCTTACTAGTTTTATTCTTTCTTTCAATGTTATCACCACCTTTATATTCTACATTTTAACATGTAATTATCATTTAGTCAACAATTAGCTATTGACTAAATGATTACTAGATGATATTATAAAATCGTTCAATCAATAGAAAGGAGTTGACACATATGTCTAAAACAAGCAGAAACATTAAATTAACAGATGACCCATTAACAAATATTTATATTATGGTTCCTATGCTGAATAACAGAGAAAGGGAAGCGGTTTCACATCTTATGTATGGCTGTCTTATTGGCGCAACGTTGAAAGACACAACAAAGGACGCATCAAACACCGTACTGGCAGCAGGGCAGCCAAGCAGGACCGAATAACCTGCTGCCATGCGCCAAGAAAGGAAGGATAGTTCAGGATATGAAAGATAAAATTGGATTTTATAGAAAGCAGATAAGAAGATTAGTAATGCAGATAGACAATGAAAAATTCTTGCGGCGTGTTTATATATCTTTAAGGGATTTTTTATGGGAAACATGAAATCAAGACCGAAAACGGAGAAAACACGAAAAACCTTGAGGGCGGAGCAGCAGCCTATAAAAAACGAATAATAGAATTGCTGGATATGGTGCCCGATGATGACATAGTCTGTTTTCGTTTTATATATACCCTGTTAAACCGCCATGTCAAAAGTCGCAGAAAATGGATTATAGGATAATAAATATAATCCAATCAAAACAGGGGTTCGGAATACCAGTTCGCACACAACACGCAAAAAGAATAAAAAAATTACCGTCGGCAACCCTTCCATAAGCCCGACGGTAAAGAACCTGCCTCAACAGACACCCTGTAATACAAGCGCTGTATTAAAAGCTGTCTTTATTATAACGGTCATAGCGGAAAAAGTCAAGAAAAATGAGGGTTTTCGAACCCCTGCGACGGTCCATAAGTTTATTATCCTATGGACATCAGACAGAAAAATTTTAAGGAAATAACCAAACATAAAAACGAAAGAGTGGTTGCATATATGCCGTACATCAAAAAGACCTGTAAGGCAGGAAAAACGAAACACGTAAAAATGTATTATTCCATACGCTGGCACAGCAGGAAAGAGGGCAGGAGGGAGCCAAAGCGCAACCTTACCAGCGAAGCGCAGAAAAAAGTAAACCTCCGGCAGGCAGAAGAGAAGCTGGAAAAGAAGCTTGATGCGAATTTCTGCGGTGACGATTACTACCTGACACTGGATTACAGACCGGAGGAACGCCCGAACGGAAAGAAGGGAATAAGCGAACACATGAAGCGTTACCTGCGCACAATGCGGAACCTGTATAAAAAAGCAAAAAAGGTATTCAAATATGTTTGGGTTGCGGAAGTCGGCAGCAGGGGAGCCGTACATATACATATCGTCATCAGCGGGACGGATGACATGAGGGCGGTAATTAATGCGTGGACGCATGGCGGGACCACAATCAAGCCAATGTATGCAGACGGGAACTACAGGAAGCTGGCGCACTATTTTATCAAGTACAGCGAAAAAACGCTTAAAACGACGGGAGAGCTTCAGGGTAAGCGCTGGAACGCAAGCAAGAATTTAGTTACGCCTGTCGAGAGAAAGAAAGTTATCATGCGGGACGCGTTCCGTTATGATATAAAACCGCCTGAAGGCTACTATTTGGATAAAGACAGCGTAAGAATGGGCATTCATGAGGAAACAGGTTATTCGTTCCTGAAATATACGCTAGTACGGCTGACCTGCTGAAGCGTGGCAGGGCGGGCAGCAGCTCCGGACGTGACGCAGAATACTGCTGCCAATGCGGAACAAATGACAGTCACGGAAAGAAGGTGAGGAAAATGGACGGTATGCGGGAAAAGGAGAAAACAGATGTTGAGAAAACAGCGGCGCAGGAGTGGCGCGAAATGACCGTAGAGCAATTGAAGAGGATTGCCAACCAAACGGATTTGAAATGTGTTTACTATTTTACAAAAAGAATGGCAGAACTTCAGTAAAAGCGTTTCAAGCAAAAAGGTCAAATATGACAGATAGAACAGTTATTCGGAAAGGAGAAAAAGGATGTACACATGCGAAAGATGCGGATGTAACTATGACGCGGGCGAGATGAAAGGCAGGATATGCGTTGACTGCATGGAGAGGCAGCAGGAACGCGACAAACACACAAAAGAGTATATGCGGATGATACAAAGACAGCCGCACCAGCTAATGTTTGACATGCAGGGATGCAGTAATGTGCGCGGAATGAAGCGCGGAAAGGAGGCGGTGACAGGTTGACGCCAACAGAAAAGAACAACAATATCGTACCAATGAGGAAAGCCCCGGAGGCGCAAAGCAGATGGATGCGTGCAAAGGCAGCAACGGAGTATTTTCACATATGCAGGAATACGCTCGACAAGATAGCGCATGAATGTGACGCGGTGGGCAGGATTGGTGACAAAATCAAGATATATGACGTACAGAAGATAGAACGGTATATCAGGATACGTTAAACTGCTGCCAATGGCATAACACGGACACATGAGGGACCGGAACGCGCGGCGCATCGGCAGACACATACAAAACGCGCCCTGACAAGCGGATTATCAAGGCGCGGTGTATGGTTAAAGAAAAGAAAGTTTAAACGCAGCATTATTATACCATAATATGCCCATAAATGGAAAGGAAAAGGATAAAAATCATGAAAAAGGCAAACAAACGCTTCAGGCGTGAACTACTGGCAGCAGAACGGGAGGGAAAGAATAGTATAAAAAGGTATCCGCTGAATAACAGCGTCCACACGGACGACGAAGACGAAGAATGCGTTACGCTTTATGCCGGCGGCGGGGTAATGGTATCATGTTCGGCGAACTTATTCAGCCCGGAGTAATTGAAAGCATTGAGGCAAAAAGGCAGCAGGGGGCATCATATGAGCATACAGGGGCATTGAATGACCGACACACGCAGCAACAACTGCTGCCGATATGCCAAAAATCCGGAGAATAAGGTAAAACCGGAGTTTTCGGACATCGTTACGCGTGCGCATGGAAAAAGAAAATAGTAATTGAGAGGTATATGCAAATGAACAAATTAAAGATTTTTGAAAATACAGAGTTTGGAAGAGTGAGGACGGTTGATATTGACGGAAAGCCTTATTTTGTGGCAAATGACGTTGCAAGAGCTTTAGGGTATGTTGAAACAGCAAAGGCAGTAAGAACGCATTGCAAAGGGGTGTCCGAAACGGACATTCCCACTAATGGCGGCATTCAGAAAATAAAAGTTATTCCCGAAGGTGATATTTACCGTCTCGTTATCCGGTCACAGTTGCCGGAAACGGATAAATTCGAACAGTGGATATTTGATAAAGTCATACCCTCAATCCGCAAACATGGCATGTATGCAAAAGAGGATCTTATAAATAACCCTGATTTGCTTATCAGCGTAGCACAGGAGTTAAAAGCAGAGAAACAGCGGAATGAAGTGCTCAAGGCAGAAAATGAGCGCATGAAACCAAAGGAAATCTTTGCGGATGCGGTGAGCGCTTCCAGCGCGTCAATGCTTGTAAGAGACGTTGCAAAATTGTAGAGAACATATTTTTATTAATCCCCAAGTTAAAAATAGCAAAAAACTTGTCAATATAATAAAAAAGATTTTTAAGGACAGATTCTTGTCTCGACATACAGAACAGCTATTTAATGAGGTTGCGACTATAACAGATGAGCAGACGGCGGCAGAGCTTCGGCACGGGTGGCTTGATTGGCTGAAAAAGGTACGAAGGCTGGAACAACATGAAGCTGCAAAGGGAATATTAAAAGAGATACGGAGCAAAAGGCTTTATTATAGGGCAAGAAAAGAACAGGAAATTATAAAAGAATTGTTTTATATTGGTTTTGGACTTTATGACAATAAAGCTACCTGTAATAGTCAGCAGGGCGCGCAATACGCTTTTATGTATGGCTATCTGTCAGGTATGAAGGATACTGAAGCTAAATTTGCCCAAAGCATTGTATAACGGCAATAATATTGAGTGTGGAACTGACAGCAGGAGAGGACAGGGACGAGGTAAGATTGCCCTGTCCTTTTTCTATGCGCAGACCCGTGCAGATGAATTATGCCGCTAAGGCGGCGCACGGGTCGCGCGGCGAGTAGTGGAGAAGGTCATTCCCCTACTCGATTAATATGCCTTCCACTGCCACAAACGTCACCGCAAGGCAAAAGAAAGCATGACAGGCAATTAAATTCTAAGCATCAGGGTAAAAAAGGCAGCAGAGGGCACCACATGAGCGCACAGAGGCATTGAATGATTGTCATGGTCATAAGCCTGCTGCCATCATGACGGCAGGGCAGCGGTATATATAGTGATATGCCGTTGCCGATCGGCGGCGCCGGCAGCAGGGCGACGGCGAACAAACGCCACCGCATCAGCAAGCGGATAGTTCCCTTACTCCGGAAAAAGAACATACGTTAGATAAAAAAAGCAAACATGCGTTAGGATAAAAAAGCACGTATTGATGCATAAATATACGAATATACACAAAATAACGCATAAATATGCATAATGACACTGTATAAAACACAATGAAACAAAAACGGCATGACAAGGAAAAAGTAAAAAACCCTGAAACCCTTGTAAATAGGGCATTTTTCGCACCTTTGCATCCAACTATTCACAAAAGATTAATTTTGCGAATAGTTAAAATCCGCAAAACCGAACAAACAAGGGTAAAAGGTAAAACAAACAAGTGTAACAAACAAGTGTACAAACAAGTAAATTTACAAGTGCATAGGAATGATGTAAAATAATAAACACCTTTTGTCATGCTTGTGCAGAAGGAGATTGAAAGATGGTTAAAGAAAGACAAAGAACAACACGAAAGGACAAACGCGGAAGGATTTTAAAGAAAGGAGAAGGACAGGACAAGAACGGACGATATTATTATGTATACACAGACACATCAGGAAAGCGAAAACGCATTTATGATATGGATTTGGCAAGTCTTAGGGAAACAGAAAGGCTTATACAGAAGAACTTAGAAGACGGCATAGACATGAGCGCGTCAAATAGAACGCTGAATGAACAG
>ERZ808028.1094-NODE-1094-length-17832-cov-4.948859_pt1 | contig 17832 bp, 15 predicted proteins | sample MGYA00380184_ERZ808028 | MGnify/ENA primary metagenome ERZ808028 (study PRJEB31490, sample SAMN06133397) | mouse gut metagenome | isolation source: J8_1 | host: mice | place: China: Chengdu | collected 2015-05 ...
GTGGTCAGCTTTGTAAACGCGGGGCTGATGACGCTGTATCAGGCGGCGGGAGTCATCTTTGGTTCCAATATCGGAACGACAGTTACAGCACTTTTGGTATCATTTAAACTGGAAAAATTCGCGCCGGTCATTCTGCTTGTCGGTGTCCTGATGGTGATGTTCTGCAAGAATCAGAAAGTGTCAAAATTCGGGGAAGTGATCATCGGCTTCGGCGTGCTGTTTATGGGGCTTGCCACGATGTCAAACGCGATGGCGGGCCTGAAGGAATCCCCGTTTATCATGGGGATGTTCGCATCGCTGACAAGCCCTGTTCTCGGGATTTTGCTGGGCTTTGTGCTGACGGCGATCATCCAGAGCTCCTCCGTCACCGTCAGTATCATGGTGCTGATGGCGAATCAGGGGCTGATGGGGTTGGATATGTGCATGTACATCACGCTGGGCTGTAATATCGGCGCCTGTACGACGGCGATCTTGGCATCCCTGACCGGTAAGAAGGACGCGAAGCGGGCGGCGATGATCCATCTGCTGTTCAATGTGTTCGGTACGATCATCATGTATGTCATCCTGCGGCTTGCCATGGAATGGATCCTGGAGATGTTTGTCAGCATGGCGGGAGATAACCCGGGGCGTATCGTGGCGTATGCCCATATGTTCATCAAGATATTCCTTGTGATCGTGCTGACGCCCTTCATCGGCGGCATTGTGAAGCTGACTTATCTGATCGTGCCCGGCGACGATAAGAAGGTGGGCTACAGAGACAGCTTCCAGCTCAAGTACATCGGCAACAAGGTCGTGCTGAACCCGGCTACGGCGGTTGTGGAAGTCATCAAGGAGATCGACCGTATGGCATCCCTCGCCAGCGAGAATTTAAACCGTGCCATGAATGCGCTGATCACGCTGGATGAGGAGGATATTCAGGAAGTGTATGCGGTGGAGGAAAACATCAATTTCCTGAATCATGCGATCACGGGCTATCTGGTAAAGATCAACCAGACCACGCTGCCGATAGAGGATGCGAAGATGATCGGCGGGCTGTTCCATGTGGTGAACGATATCGAGCGCATCGGCGACCATGCGGAGAATGTGGCGGATAATGCGGTGAAGAGAAGAGAGGGCGACATTTCCATCAGCAAAGATGCACAGCATGAGCTGGGCGAGATGTTAGATATGGTCAACACGATCATCCGGTATTCTGTGGATATGTTTGCGAACGGCACGATAGAGCATCTGCAGGATATCGTGCAGCTGGAAGAGGCGGTGGACGAGAAGGAGCGGGAACTGCAGCAGAACCATGTGGACAGGCTGACAAGGAATGAGTGTACGCCTGCGGCAGGCATGCTGTTCTCGGATATCGTATCCGGACTGGAGAGAGTTGCCGACCATGCCACCAATATCGCGTTTTCTATTTACAGCAGCGATAACGAGGAAGCGGAGGGCTGACAGAGCACATGTCGATATGGTTTAAAAAGATAAAGCATAGAAAAATATTATTTGGTTCCTGCGGAGTGTTTCTCGCCGCAGGAATGTTTTTGATGACGGGTTTCGGGGCGGAGGCGAAGGAAAAGGTGCCGAGAAAAGACGTGATGTTGAAGCCCGTCGGGATCGACCGCGTTATGGACCCGGAAAAGAGCGATGAGGAGATTCTGGCTGAAGCAGAGAATATTGAACTGTTCGGCTATAAAAATCTGGGGATCGCCAATGTGGAGAACAACCTGAATGTCAGAGCGGGCGCGGACGAAAGCGCAAAACTTGTGGGAAAAATGCCGAAGGACTCTGCCTGTGAGATCTTGGGACAGGAGGGAGACTGGTCGAAGATCACTTCCGGCAAAGTGGAAGGGTATGTGAAGACAGAGTTTTTGTTTACCGGTTCTGATGCGAGGATCAGGGCGATGGATCTGATCTCCACCTACGCGGTGGTGCATGCGGATGCCCTGAGGGTCAGGCAGGAACCGAATACGGATGCTTCTATCTACACGCAGGTTGCCCAGGGGGAGATGTTAGAGTATGTGCAGACGCTGGAAAACGGCTGGGTGGAGATCATGCTGGACGATGAGGCCGTGTATGTCTCCGGGGAGTACGTGGAGCTGGAGGATAAGCTGGAGACAGCGGTGACGCTGACAGAACTGCTTTACGGCGCGGGAGTTTCTGACGTTCGTGTCAGTATCTGTGAGTATGCGAAGCAGTTTTTGGGGAACCGGTATGTGTACGGCGGCAGTTCCCTGACGAAGGGGACGGACTGCTCCGGGTTCACGATGCGGGTCTACCAGCAGTTCGGGATCTCGCTTCCCCATTCTTCGAGGGCGCAGGCGAACATGGGAACAAAGATCAGCGCGTCGGAGGCGAAGCCCGGGGATCTGTTTTTCTACGGCGGCAGAGGGTATATCAACCATGTGGCGCTCTATATCGGCGGCGGCCAGGTGATCCATGCCAGTTCGCCGAAGACCGGGATCAGGATCAGCAGCTGCAATTACCGGACGCCGGTGAAGGTGGTCAGGATCATCAATTCTTAGAAGATCGGTCATTGAAATCAAAGCCGGGCATTAATTTGTGCTGATAAGGAGGAGATTTTTATGAGACTGATAACAAGGCATGATTTTGACGGATTTGTCTGCGGGGCGCTTTTGCTGGAGGCGGGCATTATCGATCATTGGAAGTTTGCCCATCCGAAAGATCTTCAGGATGGACTGGTGGAGGTCGATGAGGATGACTGTCTGGCGAATGTGCCGTATGTGGAAGAATGCGGCCTGTGGTTCGATCATCGTGCCAGCGAGAACGAGCGCCTTAGGCTGGCGGGCAAGTACAAAGGAGAAAGCCGGACCGCGCCCTCCTGCGCCCGCATTATTTACGAATACTATGGCGGTGCGGATCGCTTCCCGCAGTTTGGGGAATTGATGGATGCGGTGGATAAGGTTGAATCAGGTGATCTGACTGTGGAGGAAGTGATGAACCCGCAGGGGTGGATTTTGATCGGCTTTCTGATGGACCCGAAAACCGGTCTTGGACGTGGGCATGAATTTTCTATCTCCGACGATCAGCTTATGGGGAAGCTGTCGGAGGCGTGCCGGGTGATGGGCACAGCGGATATTCTGGCTCTGCCCGACGTGCAGGAACGTATCGATGTATATCAGGAACAGACGGAGAAGTTCAAGGAGATGGCTGCGGCTCACACCCGTGTGGAGGGGAATGTGATCATCACGGATCTTCGCGGCGTATCGCCGATCTATGCCGGAAATCGTTTCATGATCTGTGGGATGTATCCTGAACAGAATATTTCCGTATGGATCGTCAGCGGGAGAGGAGGCCGCGGATGTTCGGCGACAGTGGGGTACAGTGATTTAAACAGAACCGCAGATCTGGATGTGGGAAGCCTGATGTTTAAATACAATGGAGGCGGCCATAAAAAGGCGGGCATCTGCCGCTTCAGCGATGAGACGATGGAAAAAGGACTGTCTGAGATGCTGGCGGAGCTGTGCGCCATGGCGAATGCTTTAGAACCGGTTTTCATTTCAGGCCGGAAGCCCTGACAATTTTTTTCCGCCATACTTTATGAAAAGTATAGCAGAAATAGTGCGAAAAGTGAATCGAGAAAAGGGATTGTTAATTTGCTGGGTTTCCCATATAATGAAGATGTGTGGAGGGGATGGCCTATGGGAGTTTATCTGAATCCGGGAAACCAGGGATTTTTGAATGCAATACGATCCGAGATTTATGTGGATAAGACAGAATTGATCGCATACACGAATAAATGTCTGAATACGAGAGAACAGTTTATCTGTGTCAGCAGGCCGAGGCGCTTCGGGAAATCCATGACGCTTGATATGCTTGCCGCTTATTATAGCCGGGGCTGTGACTCAAGAGAATTGTTCAGGGGACTCGCCATTGAAGAAAGAGACAGTTTTGAGGAGCATTTGAACCAATATGATGTGATATATTTGAATATGCAGCGATTCCTGAGCAGGGCAAAGGATCAGGATGTGACCGGGTATCTGGAGCAGGCGGTTTTGGAAGAGGTCAGAGCATTATATGGAGAACTGTTTTCAAAGAAGGTAACGATCCTTGCAGAAGCACTTGAAAAGATCTGTGCGCAGACCGGAAAGCAATTTGTTTTTCTGATCGATGAATGGGACTGCGTTATGAGGGAAAGACAGGAATCGGAGAGACAGCAGAAACAATATCTTGAATTCCTGAGGGATCTTTTAAAGGATCAGCCTTACGTTGTCCTTGCCTATATGACGGGGATCCTGCCTGTTAAAAAATACGGGTCACATTCCGCGTTAAATATGTTTCTGGAATATTCTATGACAGATCAGAAGGCGTTAGAGGAGTATACCGGTTTTACAGAGACAGAAGTGAAGGGACTGTGTCAGCGTTTTGATATGGATTTTGAGGAGATAAGCAACTGGTATGACGGATATTCGCTGATCAAATTCCGGCATATCTATAATCCGAAATCTGTTGTGGAGGCGATGTGTTGGCGCCGATGCGCCGGCTATTGGACAGCCACCGAAACATATGAGGCTCTGAAAATATATATAGATATGGACTTTGACGGACTGAAAGAGGATATTGTCAGAATGCTCGCCGGGGAACGTGTCAGAGTGAATGCGTTCAGCTTCCAGAACGATATGAAAAATCTGAAAACGAAGGACGATGTGCTGACATTACTGATACATCTGGGGTATCTGGGCTATGATGCGGAGAACAGAGAGACTTTTATTCCCAATAAAGAAATTCGTGGAGAATTTGAAAATGCCATGAGTGTCGGCGGTTGGTCGGAGATCATGCGAATCCTGCAGGCATCTGAGAAACTTCTGGAGGATACGCTGGCCGGCAGGGAGGAGAGTGTTGCCAGGGCTCTTGATGCAGCACACACTGAGGCGGCCTCTGTCCTGACATACAATGATGAAAATTCCCTTGGGTGTGCAATTGGCCTCGCTTATTACAGTGCAAGGAAGGATTACAGGATGATCAGGGAGTTTCCGACAGGGCGGGGCTTTGCGGATGTGGTTTTTCTGCCGCTGTCATCTGCCTGTAAACCGGCGATCATCGTAGAATTAAAATATGATAAGTCTGCTTCGGCGGCTATTGAGCAGATAAAGAGCAGAAATTATGTGCAGGCGCTGGAGGGATATCGTGGCGGGATTCTGCTTGTCGGAATCAATTATGATAAAGATAATGTGATGAAACCGCATAGCTGCATTATAGAAAGGATAGAAAAGTAAAAAAGGAAAACTTCATTTTGCGGAATTCAGCAATAAAAATTTTTGTTTACAATTATCATACTTTGTGCTATAGTATTCAGGTATGAGTTCAGCCGATACTCAGGGAAAGGAGGCTCCGACCTGCCCTTGGTATCCGGCGGTTATAATAAAAGGAGGAAGAAACAATGATTTCTAAGGAAAAGAAAGCAGCGATCATCAAAGAGTATGAGAGAACACCGGGCGATACAGGTTCACCGGAAGTACAGATCGCTATCCTGACAGCAAGGATCCAGGAGCTGACAGAGCATCTGAAGGAGAACCAGAAAGATCATCATTCCCGCCGCGGTATGTATATGATGATCGGCCAGAGACGTGGGCTGCTTGATTATTTAAAGAAGAAAGATATCGAGAGATATCGTGCTTTAATTGAAAAACTTGGTATCAGAAAGTAAAAAAAGAACGTGATGGATGGGCGGAACCGTGGACTTCGTTTTGGGTGCCGCCTTTCCCGGTTTCAGGAAAAAACCCGGACAAACCGTTTTACAGAGGATTTGCTCGTATCATAGTTTGGAATGCAGCAGTTCGGTTTCGGGTTTACGGGGCTTTCCGATCAATGGATTCGTTCAGGCAGGGGAATAGTTCCGAGACCACAGAAAATGGTACTTCCCGCGGGAAGCGGCATTTTCTGTAGTTTCGGCCTCTTCTGCCTGAAAAACAAACTATATTTCGGAAAACAGAAACGCTTTCTGTCATCAGAACTGTGACATAAGTAAAGAAAAGGAGAAGAGAGAACATGTACAAAACTTACACATTGGAACTCGCCGGCCGTACATTAAAAGTGGACATCGGCAGAGTCGGCAAACAGGCAAACGGCTGTGCGTTTATGCAGTACGGCGAGACGACCGTACTTTCCACGGCGACGGCTTCCGAAAAGCCCAGAGAGGGAATCGACTTTTTCCCCTGCAGCGTGGAATATGAAGAGAAATTTTATTCCGTGGGAAAGATTCCGGGAGGCTTCAATAAGAGAGAGGGAAAGGCTTCCGAGAATGCGGTGCTCACAAGCCGCGTGATCGACAGGCCCATGCGCCCTTTGTTCCCGAAGGATTACAGAAACGATGTGACTTTAAATAATATGGTAATGTCGGTGGATCCCACATGCCGTCCGGAACTGGTGGCGATGCTGGGGACTTCCATAGCAACCTGCATTTCCGATATTCCCTTTGCCGGTCCCTGTGCGATGACACAGATCGGTATGGTGGACGGGGAGTTTATCGTAAACCCCGGCCAGGAGCAGTGGGACAAGGGGGACCTGAAGCTGACCGTTGCCTCCACGGCTGAAAAAGTGATCATGATCGAGGCGGGCGCCAATGAGATTCCGGAGGATAAGATGATCTCCGCTATCTACAAAGCCCATGAGATCAACCAGACGATCATCGAATTTATCAACAGGATCGTGGCGGAGTGCGGCAAGCCGAAACATGACTATGTGAGCTGTGCGATCCCCGAGGAGATGTTTGAGGAGATTAAGAAGATCGTACCGCCCGAAGAGATGGAGACGGCTGTCTTCACGGATGAGAAGCAGGTGCGTGAAGAAAATATCCGAAATATCACAGCAAGGCTGGAGGAGGCGTTTGCGGAGAACGAAGAGTGGCTCGCTGTTCTGGGCGAAGCCGTTTATCAGTATCAGAAAAAGACAGTCCGCAAGATGATCTTAAAGGATCACAAGCGTCCCGACGGCCGTGAACTGACACAGATCCGTCCTCTGGCGGCAGAGGTCGATATCATCCCGAGAGTGCACGGTTCCGCGATGTTTACCCGCGGACAGACTCAGATATGCAACGTGACCACGCTGGCGCCTTTATCCGAGGCACAGAAAGTGGATGGGTTGGATGTGAATATCACAGAAAAGAGATATATGCATCACTATAACTTCCCTTCCTACTCGGTAGGAGAGACCAAGGTGAGCAGGGGGCCGGGCAGAAGAGAGATCGGACACGGCGCGCTGGCGGAGAGGGCGCTTCTGCCGGTACTGCCTTCCGTGGACGAGTTCCCTTATGCGATCCGCACCGTATCGGAGACTTTTGAGTCCAACGGTTCCACCTCCATGGCTTCCACCTGTGCATCCTGTATGTCCCTGATGGCGGCGGGCGTGCCCATCAAGAAGATGGTGGCGGGTATTTCCTGCGGTCTGGTGACAGGCGATACGGATGATGATTTTGTACTGCTGACAGATATCCAGGGGCTGGAAGACTTTTTCGGCGATATGGACTTCAAGGTGACAGGTACAACAGAGGGTATCACAGCGATCCAGATGGATATCAAGATCCACGGCCTGACAAGGCCTATCGTGGAGGGTGCTATCGCACGCTGCCGTGAGGCGAGATTGTTTATCATGGATACCTGTATGAAACCGGCTATCTCCGCGCCGAGGCCGGAAGTAGGCCCTTATGCGCCGAAGATCATTTCCCTGCAGATCGATCCGGAGAAGATCGGCGATGTGGTAGGACAGCGCGGCAAGACCATCAACGAGATCATCGCAAGAACTGACGTGAAGATCGATATCACGGACGACGGACAGGTTTCCGTATGCGGCACCGATCAGGCTATGATGGACAAGGCGGTGGATATGATCAAGACCATCGTGACCGATTTTGAAGCGGGACAGGTATTTACGGGCAAAGTGGTGAGCATCAAGGAGTTTGGCGCGTTCATCGAGTTTGCGCCGGGCAAGGAAGGCATGGTGCACATCTCCAAGATCGCGAAGGAGAGGATCAACCGCGTCGAGGATGTGCTGACGCTGGGCGATGTGGTGACGGTTGTCTGCCTCGGAAAAGACAAGATGGGCAGGATCAGCTTCTCTATGAAAGATGTAGCGCAGAAATAAGGTGAAAATAAGGCGGTGATCCGGATGGATGACCGCCTTTTGTGACTTCATGGGAAATGTGATCTTTACCGTTTTTATGCCTCCCATTCCACGGCGATACCGGTTGTGTTGGGACCGACATGGGAGGAGACGATGAGGTTTAAGCTTGCCTCATAGCTGCCCGGGATAAAAGATCTGCATTTCTCAAACATGTCCCTGTTTCCCACATAGATATTGCCGATGCGGGCAGCTTTTTTGCTCTCCGCGATGGCCTGGATATTCCGCAGGGCGCTGTTCAGGCCGCGGGATTTTTTGTATAATTCGATATGCCCTTCCCGGATGGTCAGGATCGGCTTGATATCAAGGATATCCCCGATCTTCCCGACGGCGGGGGAAACCCTGCCGCCCTGTATCAGGTATTTGAAATCGTCTACGATAAAGAAAATATCCAGAAGCTTTACCCGCCTTTCTATTTCGGAGGCGGTCTCTGCCAGAGATTTTCCCTGTTTTTTCAATTCCATGGCGTCGGCGCAGAGAAAGCCCGCACCGAGCGTGGCGCTGAGGGAATTGATGATCCTGATGGAGGATGTGGGATAAAGCGCCTCCAGTTCCTTTGCCACCATGCAGATCGTGTTGTAGGAACCACTGATGCCGGAGGATACCGCGATACATAAAATGTCTTTGTCATCCTTTAAAACCCGCTCAAAACGATTGCAGGTCAGATCGGGGTTGACGCCTGCCGTATAGGCACGCCTGCTGCTGAGCTGTTCAAAGAATGCTTCCCTTGACAAAACCTGTTCATCACCGTAAACAGTTTCGGGATCGAAGTAGTAATACTGCGGCAGCATAACGACATCTGTGTCATAAGGTTTCGGTACGTCAACATCTCCGTCCGTAAAAATAATGAAATCTTTCATGTTAAAAATTCTCTCCTGCATTGTCTGGTTTTATTCAAAGATATATGCTGTAAAGCATACAGGACCAGTATATCACTTTTACCGGAAGTTTGCATGGATTTTATGGAGTTTTAAGAAAAACAGCAGGCAATCTTAAAAGTCTCACCGGAGCGCGGAATCGCTTTTTATTCCTTGACTAAAATTGCACAATAATTTAAAATATAGATAAGGTATTGTCAAACAACTTTGGAGGAGGTATAGTATGCAGGACATCATTAAAATTGAATCAAAACAACATCCGAAAGTGGCATTAAGAGTGATACCCGGGCATTTTGCAACGCCCTACTCCCATGTAAACTACTATCTGGATATGACGGCGCTGAAGGCGAGGCAGAGCGAGGCGGCGGCAGTGGCGGCGGAACTCAGTAAGCAGATAGCAGTGACGACGATCGTCGATACGATCGTCTGCATGGACGGCTGTGAGATCGTGGGTTCCTATCTGGCGGAGGAGCTCACAAAGGCCGGCATTTATTCGATGAATGCCCACAAGACGATGTATATCATCACACCGGAATTCGGTCCTTCCGGGCAGATGCTGTTCCGCGAGAATTTAAAACCGATGGTGAGAGGAAAAAATGTTCTGCTTCTTATGGCTTCCGTGACAACCGGCCAGACGATTGTCAGGGCAGTGCGGGCACTCAGATATTACGGCGCCGAGCTCACCGGGATCTGCGCTATCTTCAGCGCGGCAAACAGCATAGCGGGTATGACGATCAACTCCCTCTTTACGATGGCGGATCTTCCGGACTACAGAAAGTACGAGCCGGAGAACTGCAGTATGTGTAAGGCAAAGAAGAAGATCGACGCTTTTGCGAATGCGTTTGGATATTCGTTGATCCAGGAATAGAGGAGAAAGATAGAAAGGCTGCCAAAAAAGAGGCAGCCTTTTTAAACACTTTATCTTTTGATATCGTAGTTCATATTCATCAGATTCTGGATCGTGGAGACATCGTCCGTGATGTTGGCGTCGCCGCGGATCGTGTGCTTGATGGCGCTGCTGGCAACCGCAAAATTCACGATGTCCATAGGCTTGTAGCCATGCATCATGGCGTAGATCAGGCCGCTGGCGAAGGAGTCCCCGCTGCCCACGCGGTCCAGAATATTGAATGTGAATAATCTGCTCTCAAAGGTATGGTTCTCATACCACAGAAAAGCCTTCAGGCTGTTTTCACTGCCGCTGTGCGCATAGCGCACATGTCGGGCGATGCATTTGATATTCGGATATCTCGCCACAAACGCCTGAAAGACTTCATCCTGCTGCTCGTAGTTCGGCTGAAAAGGTATATCGTCTTTGATATCGCCTCTGCTGTGGTCCGCTTCATCCTTCCAGAGGTGATAGGGTTCAATGCCGAAAAGTACATCCACATAGGGAAGATACTCGGTACAGTAGTCCCTGGCTTTTTCCCACGACCAGAGTTTGCTGCGGAAATTGCCGTCGAAGCTGACGGTAATGCCTTTTTCCTTTGCTGTCTTTAAGCAGTTTGTGATCAGTTTATGGCAGTTTTCCGAAAGGGCAGGGGTGATGCCGCTTAAATGAAGCCAGGTGAAACCCTCTAAAAGGCTGTCGAGATCCACTGTGCTGAAATCGAATTCCGCTATGGCGCTGTGTTTTCTGTCATAGATGACTTTGCTGGCACGGATGCCGTATCCTGTTTCAATATAATAGGTGCCCAGACGGTGGGTAGGGGTCTGCTCAGGAGTACTTAAAATAACAGGTGTGCAGTGGACATCGTTGCTCCGCAGCATACGGATGGCGCTTTTTCCGAGGCTGTTGTTGGGAACCACGCTGAAAAAGGTGCTGTCCACACCGAGGTTTGCCAGTGCCAGAGCAATATTTGCCTCACTGCCGCCGTAGCTTGCCTCGAAAGTGGAAGCGGAACGTATCTTTTCGTAATTGGGCGGCGTCAGGCGGAGCATGATCTCACCAATGGTGATAAATCTGTTGCTGTCATTGTTGTTTTGCAGTAAAGGGTTGAAATTTTCCATGATTGGCTCCTTTCTTGGGATAGATGATGTAAGATTTGATGTTTATCCGAACCATATTATAAAAAATATACCATAAATGTATTTTGGCGGCAACTATTTAGCGGTATTTGGGATAGAAGAAAATGGGCAAAATTAACAATAATAGAACATTAGTAATTGATTTTTAAGGAAGTTATCACAGAAATGATTAATTTATTTAAAGGATATACATAAAAAAATCACAAAAATTAAGAATACAATTCGTTGACAGGTAAAAAAAATGATGCTATAATTGAAAATAATTTATCAACATAAAAAAAAATTATCACTAAATATTAAAACAACGAGGAGGAGAAAAATGGATGGAATAAGAGAAGAATTGCTTACCATTACTCATACGGCAGATGAATATAATAAATATTTAAATGCCGTCGTACCACCAGTATTTTTAAATTCATTGCATTTGTATGACAGCTTTGAAGAATATTTGGAAGCGGCATCAGATCCTTGTCAGGAAGAAAAGTTTGTTTATGGGCGCGATCAAAATCCTACAGTACATATATTAGAGAAAAAAATTGCAGAGTTAGAACATGGAGCTAGGGCAATAGTATTTGCCTCTGGGATGGGGGCGGCAGCAGCGGCAATTATGACAACTTGTAATGCCGGAAGCCATATTGTTTGTATGAGGGATGTATATCAGCCAGTAAAGCGCTTTTTAAATTATTTTTGTGTTCCCAAATTTGGAATGACAGTAACTTATGTTTCAGGAAATGATTTGGATGAAGTGGAAATGGCAATGAAAAAGCCAAATACAACTTTAATGATTCTGGAAAGTCCGGCAACTTTTGTATTTCGGGTAGTGGATTTAAAAGCTATTGCAAAATTGGCTCATCAATATGAAGTAAAAACCTATATTGATAATACTTGTATGACACCTTTGTTTCAGAAACCATTGGATTTGGGAATTGATATTTGCATGCACACAATGTCAAAATACATTGGAGGACACAGTGATATTTTGGGTGGCGTGTTGGTATCAAAAGATGAAAAGCTGGTGTGTGATATGATTACAACTGTGCGGGAATGGTATGCTAGTGTGATGGGACCAATGGAAGCATGGCTTGCGATTCGTGGTTTGCGTACTCTTTCTGTTCGAGTGGAAGAACATCAGCGAACGGGTATGGCGGTTGCCAAATGGTTAGAGAAAAATGAAAAAGTAAAAAAAGTATATTATACGGGTCTTGATTCACATCCTCAGGCGGATTTAATTAAAAGGCAGCAGAAAGGACATACTAGTTTAATGAGTCTTGAATTGGATGCAACCCCAGAAGAAACGATAAAATTTATTAATCGTTTACACTTGTTTGGGAAAGGCTGCTCTTGGGGCGGATTTGAAAGCTTAGCGATTATGCCTTTATATAAAGCAGAACAGGAAGAATTAGATTTTCTGAAAGCGCCTAGAGGCTTGATACGTTTATATTGTGGTTTGGAAGGAAGCGAGAACTTGATTGAAGATTTGGAAAGAGCTTTTGCCGGAATGTAATCCGGAGGCGATAAAAAAAGGAGGAAAAGTTTATGAGAAGAAAGAAAATAATGGCATTGGCACTAACAATGGCATTAACACTAACAGTTGTAGGCTGTGGAAGTGGAAATGAGGGCGTGGCGGATAATGGCAATGGAACATCGGATAATGGTTCCCAGTCTGGAGATTCTGGTTCGGGACAAGCATCAGAAACAGAAATTACATTGCGTTTTTTGGATGTTTCACCGAGTGAAACACGTCAGAAATATTATGAAGAAGCCTTTGCTAAATTTCAAGAAGAGTCGGGAATCAGCGTTGTTTATGAAAGTGTACCGTGGGATGATGCAGCAAATAAAATTACTGTACTCGGTGCATCTGATCAAATGCCAGATGTTTTAACAACACATTCAGGATGGCTCGGCCAGCTTACTAGTTCTCAGTGGATTATTCCACTTACGGATTATTTGGGGGATAGCACAGATGATTATACAGTGGCAGTAAATAGATTGTTTTGGCAGAGTGAAAAAGATCGCTTTGGAGATATTTATACAATACCTGACGGAATGATGGTAAAAGGTATTTTTGTTCGTAAGGACTGGTGTGAAGAACTGGGTATAGAGTTAGATCCGGCTAAAGGATGGACTTATGATGAATATTTTGAAGTTGTAGAAAAATTAACAGACGCTGAAAATAAACGATATGGTGTTTCTTACCGAGGTGCTCGAGGGGCTTTTGATCCGTTGATGACTTATTTACAAAACTATACAGGTGGAAATACGTATGATAGCGAAGGGAATGTCCTTATAAAATCAGATGAGTGCAGAGAAGCATTTCAAAAGTGGACGGATCTCTATTTAAAAGGCTATGCACCAGAAGATTCCATTAACTGGGGATTTACTGAAATGGTGGATAATTTTGTAGGAGGCCTTACAGGAACTTTAATGAATGATTCAGAAGTGGCTCCGACCTGTATGGAGAATATGGATGACAGCCAATGGATGGTAATGCCTGTACCAAGAAGTGAAAAGGATGGAAAACTTTATAATTTGATTAATGGATCTTATTCTCTTTCCATATCGTCAGATTCAAAAAATCCTGATGCTGCATGGCAATTAATTGAATTTCTTACAAGAACAGATAATAGTAGTAATTATTGTCGGCTTTCTGGGTTGATTCCAATTAAAAAGGACGCGGCTGAAGATGAGTTATATGGAGAAGGAGGACCATATTATACATTTACAATGCAATTAAACGATCCAAATTTAGTAGTGCCAGCGACAATGGGAGCGTTTGATTATACAGATATGCATCAGGGTATGATGCATGAAGAAATTCAAAAATATTTATTAGGTGATATAGATGCAGATACAGCATTGGATACTATAGCAGATGAATTGGAGAGGAGGATGAAAGCCTATATTGAGGAGCATCCGGAGACTACTGTAGAAAATGCACTTATGATGCAATAGGAGTATATCTTGATAAAACTGCCGCTTTTAACAGGGTGGCAGTTTTTCATAGAAATCGTTTGCAATTTTAAATTAGGCATTGTAGATGATTTATATTTTATATTTATAAGAAAGGCGAAACTGCTAATATGAGCAAAAAGGCAAAAAATGTAAATAAGGAAATGGGAGCACTTGCCCAAAGGCGAAAAAATATGCCTTATTATTTCTTGCTTCCAGTATTGCTTCCTCTTGTACTGTTGTTTGGATATCCATTGCTTAAAAGCTGCGTTATGGCATTTCAAAATTATAAACTTGGAAATCCAGATATTTATTTTAATAATTTTGAAAATTTTAAAAAGCTATTTGCAGATAAGGATTTTGGATTAATTTTAAAAAATTCATTAATTTATGTAATTGTCTCTGTTGCAGGACAGTTTCTATTAGGGCTTGGCTTAGCGCTTGCATTAAAGAAGAAATTTCCAGGAAGAGGAATTTATCAATCTATTGTATTTCTTCCTTGGGCGTTTTCAGCATTTGTTGTAGGTTTATTATTCCGTTGGTCTTTTAATGGGGAATACGGAGTGGTAAATGATTTGTTATTAAAGCTTGGCATTGTAGAGAAAGGACCAGCATGGCTTGGAACGCCAGGACTCTCTCTTTTAGTTGTTATTATTGCGATGATATGGATAGGTATTCCATTTTTTGGCATTATGATATTGGCTGCATTACAGTCTATTCCCAATGATGTATTTGAAGCAGCAGATATTGATGGATGTGGTATTTTTCGTAAATTTTTTTCTATTACAGTGCCATATATAAAACCAACTATTATTATTACAGTTCTTTTGCGGACAATTTGGATATTTAATTCTTTTGATTTAATTATTATTATGACAGAAGGTGGACCTGCAAACTATTCTCAGACGTTGCCTTCCTATATATATACGAAAGCATTTTCTGCTTATGATTTCGGGCTTGCCGGGGCATTTGGACTGATGCTTATGATAATTTTGGGTTTATATGCGGCAATTTTCTTGAAAATAAGTAAATATGAGGAGGCTGGTGATTTTTAATGACAAAAACAACATCAAGAATAATTGAAACTTTGGTACGTGTAATTGTCCTAACGTTTTATGGGCTTCTTGTGGTGTTGCCTATTTATTGGATGGTAATAACTTCTTTCAAAACGAATCCGGAAATTGTTAATGCACAGCATATAACTTACTTTCCAGAGACTTTTACATTGGAAAATTATCAATCTTTGTTTAGAATGTTGTCCTATAGTACCTACTTGAAAAATAGTATTATTGTGACATTAGTGACAGCTATTGTTATCGTATTTTTATCGATATTAGGGGGCTATGGCTTGGCACGCTTCAAATTTAAGGGAAAAGGCGGTGTGTTGATTTTTTTTATGCTGACGCAAATGATACCTTGCATTCTTGTAATTATTCCGCTATATATTATATTTTCCCGAATGGGTTTGATTAATACTAAGGTTTCATTGTTTATTTATTATGTGATTACAAATTGCCCATTTTGTGTAGTGACTATGAGGAGTTTCTTTGAAAGAATACCTTATGAACTGGAAGAAGCAGCGTATGTGGACGGATGCGGTAGATTAGAAACACTTTGGAGGGTAGTGCTTCCGGTTATGTTTTCTGGTATTGTGGCAGTATTTGTGTTTGCTTTTATTGGGGCATGGAATGAATTGATTGCAGGCACAATATTTTTGAATACGCCAGATATGTGGACGATACCAGTAGGATTAAAATCGTTAATTGGAAAATATAGTGTACAATGGGGAGCACTTATGGCTGGAGGAGTTCTAGCGTTGTTGCCCACAGCAATTATGTTTATGTTTGTACAAAGATACGTGGTGGAAGGTATGACATCAGGAGCTGTAAAGGGATAAGGCGTTGGGTATATAAGATAAAAAATCTCCCCGGCATCTGTCGAGGAGATTTTTTATATCTATTTTTCGGCAATTGCTTCTATTTCACAGAGAACATTTTTCGGTAAATCTTTTACAGCGACACAGCTTCTTGCAGGTTTGGAAATGAAATACTTTGCATAGACTTCATTAAAAGCTGCAAAGTCATTCATATCATGCAAAAAACAAGTCGTTTTAAGAACCTTTTCAAAATTGCTACCAATACTTTCTAAAATAGCACCTACATTTTTGCAGCTTTGTTCTGTTTGGGCAGAGATGTCTTTTGGAATATTTCCGTTAGCAGGATTTACTGGAATTTGTCCAGATATAAAGATGAGATTACCACTTTCATATCCTTGGGAATAAGGTCCTATTGCTTGAGGAGCAGTCGTTGTAGAAATAACTTTCATAATTAGTATCCTTTCTATAATAAATATAGTAATTTTTTTAATTATAGTATACTATTGTAGCCACTAAAAGGCAATAATTTATTTTTTGTATAAAAAAAAATTATTAAACTGTATCAAAATAATTTGATATAATTAAAATGAAAGTTGCTAATTTGGACATTATTTTACAAATTTACAATGTTTTCTTGCGGAGTGTTAGAAATATGTATATGATTAAGATAAAAATGTAAAAGTGAAAGGAAGTTTTGCGGATATGACAAATCAAGAAATATTAAATGTTTATCGCCCACTTGTGAATTTTTTGGGGAGTGCACTAGGAGAGAATATTGAAGTTGTGCTGCATGATTTTTCCAATCCAGAACATTCTATTATTGCTATTGCCCATGGACATCATTCAGGAAGGAAAATCGGGGATCCCATGACGGATTTTGCGATTGAAGTGAAGAATGAAAAGCTTTATAAGTCAGCAGATTTTAAGGCGAATTATCGGGCGGTATCAAAAGAAAAGGAATATTTGTCATCATCATATTATATTAAAAATGGTGAAGAGCTTATTGGTATGCTCTGTCTGAATTCTAACATGCATTCAGCAAATCAGTTTATGGAAGTAACAAAAAGGTTATTTCAGGATATGAATATGGGGTTCATAATTAAGGGAGAAAAAGATAAAGATAAAATTGAAGAAACATTGGATGTTCCAATTGTTTCTTTAGCAAAATCTATTATTGAGACAACTATTATGAACTATGATGTGACACCGGAAAGAATGTCTCGTGACGAAAAAATGCAAATTGTATGGGAATTGGATGATCAGGGAGTAACTCAGATGAAAGGGGCTGTTTTTGAAATAGCAAAACAATTAAAAATATCAGAATCTACTATTTATCGTTATATTAGTAAGAGAAAAAAATAATAATATTAGTTTTGTAAATTATATTAGAGTGTTTGTATATTCAAAAAAACCGCCGTGGTGTACGGCGGTTTTCCGGTCAAAGATTAGATTGCCTCATGGAATGTACGGCTGATAACGTCTGCCTGCTGTTCCGGTGTGAGCTTAATGAAGTTTACTGCGTAACCGGATACACGGATCGTAAGCTGAGGATAATTCTCGGGATGTTTCTGAGCATCCAGAAGCATATCTCTGTTTAATACGTTAACATTCAGGTGGTGTCCACCCTTTGTTGCATAACCGTCCAATAAATTAACAAGATTGTCTACCTGTGCGTTTGTGTTTGCCATGATGTATTCCTCCTTAAAAATATAATTTAATAATAGTAATGATTACTGTTTCATTAATCTAATAATAGTAGTTATTCTCATTTTTGTCTATAGTTATTTCAATATTTTATGTTTTTTTTCCGATACAATGATGGTAATATTTACATGTAAATGCTGGGACGGTATAATAACGGGGTGAGGTGCGAGCTGAGAAATCAGCATAGCTGATTTCCCCTGGTGAGCGGAAGAAATTCTGCAAGCCTTGGTAAGCTGATAATAATACAGTAGGAAAATCCTATCAGGTAAGGTCTAGCCA
>ERZ808028.1098-NODE-1098-length-17786-cov-8.641990_pt1 | contig 17786 bp, 21 predicted proteins | sample MGYA00380184_ERZ808028 | MGnify/ENA primary metagenome ERZ808028 (study PRJEB31490, sample SAMN06133397) | mouse gut metagenome | isolation source: J8_1 | host: mice | place: China: Chengdu | collected 2015-05 ...
TTCCCCGCCAGCGCCTGCTCCCAGGCCTCCGGCGTGGGCGGCTGGGAGCCGGGCCCGTCGCCGGGGACGCCCTCCAGGATGATGCCCAGCGAGGCCCAGGTGGTGGGGAGCGCAGTTTCGTCCCGCGACCCAAAGACACCGGCCATCAGCGGCTGACCGTGGGAAGCGAGGACCTCCCAGGGGACGACGCACTCCCCGCCTTCGTCCAGCAGCACCGTCCGGCACCGGCTCCCCGCCTTGAACACCGCTTTTCGGGTCAGCCCTTCCCAGTCCCCGGAAAACTCGAACCGGGCCCGGTATACGTTCACCGACCCGCTGGTCACCGGCTCCCGCTCCGCCGCCTCCAGCTTGTTTTTTCGCGCTCTCAGAATAAAAATGGCACATCACCCCTTTTAAAGAATCAGAATTTGTACATGGCTGCCGTCTATCCGCCGCATCACCCTGAATCTGGTCCGCTCCTCAGATTTTGCGGCGGCAGACCCCTCGCCGACCCGGCACCATCCATCTACAACGCAGGTCCCATCGTCGACCACAATCAGCTTCCCCATCATGCCGACCGCATCCCACTCGCTGCGTTTGGAGCGAGGGACGTACTTTTCTTCCGGGTTATAATCCGGATTAAGCCTTGGTTTGATTTCAGTATGCGCGGGAATGACTCTTGACCTTGTGTTTTCCGGATTATCCTTTGTGGGGCACGGAATTTCCTCAACTTGCTCTTCATACTCAAGCGTTTCAAATAGAATGCGCCCAAACACGTCCCGCGCGTACATGCCGTGCCACTGGTCGTCGTGATTGTCGCCCACCACGGACGGGTCCCCCGACACCACGCCGAGAATAAAGCCGTCGTCCGCGTTCGCAAGCCGGATTTTGTCTCCCTCCAGCGTCACAAATCTACCGGCCCGGTCTTCTCCGCCGTCGTTTCCGTCGGCCCACTCAAACAGCTCCGCATAGTCCGCCCCCGTGGAGCGGTACGTCCCGCCAAAGACCGCATCATGGGTCACGCGCAGGGAGTTGCCCTTAGCGCCAGAGGATCCCTGCCCGAGAATAAAGATGGACCGGTCTACTGTGGTATTGGGCATACTTCCCATAACGATAGCCGCCCCGTGGGAGCTGTCTGCGTCGTAAGATATACCCTCTTCCACACCGTGGAGGAACGCCCCATCGCATAACCACGTCGAGACGTCGTCCGCAAAGCTCACATTCGTCCCGCCAATATGGACGCCATTGCCGCAATGTCTAGGATTCATGGTGGCTTTGGAGAGAAAGCCGTCGAAGTGTCCTTCCACATGAGCTCCCTCACCCACGCTTATTTCTGTGTGACTGAAAAATCCCTCTACATGCGAACCGTATCCCGTATAAACCGTCACAGCGCTCAGGCGTCCCTCTATATGCGATCCGCCAGTCGCATTAATGGATGAATAATCAGATTCTCCTTCGATGTGCGAATCAATCACATTCTCTATTGTAAGGGCGTTGTGCGCTCCTTCCAAATGTGAATTACTAAAATATAAGACATTAATTCCGCCTCCGAGCACTTCCATGTGGCCGCCATAGATCTGGCCTCTGGTTTCAGCATCTATACTGTCTATGGCGCCAGATCCCTCTATATGTGAATCAGACACATTGCAGTTGCCGATTTGAATATTACCTTCAACGTGGCTGCTGAATACATTGTCAGGCACAGTCCCCGAGGGGCTGTCACCAGCAACGGGATAGACCGTAGCGCCGAGCTCAAACACACAATTGATTCCGCCGTTTAAAGTGTTTCGCCCAAGAGCGACGGAATCCTCTCCATAACATATGGCTCGGGCCCCAACGGAGAGAGACCCCACCCCAGGCCCACCCCAAACGGCGTCAGGAAGCCCATCGGGGTTGATAAAGACGTATTTCGAAAAGACAGGACCTTCAATCGGCGCCGCGCCGGTTATCTGTTCCACGGAATAGTCCCCCGCCTGGGGAACCACCGCCCCGGTGCGTTCGTTAAAAGAGGATACGCCCCCCTCCGGCGCGGCGGACCATTTTGCGTCATAGTCGGAATCAGAGGCCTTTGTCAGCACCTGTCCGGCGGAACCCCCGGCGGGGACGCCGGAGCCTGGGGGCCCAGGCTCGCCCTGCTGACCCGGTCTGCCCTCCGGTCCCTCCGAACCGGGCGGTCCCTGGAGGCTTCCGATGTTTTTCCAGCTCTGTGCATCCAAATCCCACAAATAGATGCTGTTTTCCTCCGCACTTCCCACGGCCCACGCCTCTCCCTCGCTGCCGGAAGGGTGGGCCTCCGTCAGCTCATCCAGCGTGTCATACCGCCCGGAGACGACGAAGGAAGTGCCGTCCCGCCCTGGGTCGCCCTGGGCGGCCTTCCCGGAGTCCTCATACTGCGTAGTCGACGCGTTCCACGTCCACCACGTGCCGTTTTGGATGATGGGCGGCTTCCCGGAATACTCTTTTGCCGACAGGGCGCTGTCCTCGGCGTCTTTCGCGCTGCCGGCCGCGTCCTGAGCGCTGCCCGCCGCCCGTTCAGCCGCCTCATGGGCGCCCTCCACGTATTGGCTCACACCGGCCTGGGCATACCGCTTCCACTGCGCCCCCGTCATATGCCGGGCCTCCCCCTGCTGCTCCACAGGGAGGAGGGTATCGTCATACAGGTCGGCGATGCCGGGAAGGTTCCCTATCGCGGCATCTGTAACCGCGCCGAGCCCGCCTGTGGTTTTGTCAGCCATCTTTGCCATCCTCCCGCTCGCCCGCCAGCTTATAGGCCGCCCGAAGCCGGGTCCTGGCCGATGCCAGCGCGTCCACCGCATCCCCGGAAACCGGGATGGACGAAATCAGCTTGAATACCAGGTCCAGTTCTTTTTGTACCTCAGTCATGACAAACTCCTTTCCAGCTCCGCGACGCGGGCCTTCAAATGTTGTATCTCTTCGATGCACAGCGGAATAAATTCCCCATAGCGAAGGGCGTAATCGTACCCGGTCCCGTCCGGACGTTCGGATTTGATGAATCCGGCAAAATCAAGGCTGGATATCCCCGCCTCCTCCATGGCCTGCTCCACCTCCTGGGCGCCTAATCCCAGGTGCCTTCGTCCGCTCTCTCCGTCCATAAAGACGAAGCTCATTGGCTTTAAGGCGTCAAAAAGAGCGCCGTAGCCGTCCAGGCCGTACACAATATCCTTTTTCAGCCTCAGGTCGGAGGTCTGAATGACGGCGTTGTTGGCGTACACATCACTCCACTTATAGACGCTGGTCCCCAGCGGGGAGACGTTTCGGGACACAAACGGCGCGTTGACCGAAACCTCCGAACTGATCCAAAGATGGTGGCTGCTCTGCTCGGAATTTATGAAAACGTCGCCGGACTGTGCGGTGAGCCGCATGGCTCCGTAGCTGGTGATGTCCACGGCGTATCCGGCTGTGGCCGCTCCGGTGAGCCGCATCGACCCCGCGTAGTTTTCGTAGGCGTCCAGCAGCTGGACGGACCCGCCTTGGATGGTGGAGGCCCTGACGGTCCCCGTCATCAGCATCGCGCCGTCAATATAAGTGGTGCCGGAGTAGGTCCATCCGCTCACCGTTCCCGACGCGTCGCTGGCCGCCGCCGCCGCGCTGTAGGCCGTGGAGAGGGCGGTATCCGCCGCGCTTTGGGCGGCGGCGACCTCTCCCTTCGCGTCGGACGCCAGGTCGCCCCAGGTGATAGCGCCCGTGAGCCGCAGGTCATTGACATTGATTTTGCTTGCGTCCAGCTCTTCCGTCTTAATTTTGCTTGCGTCGATTTGGCCCCCGTCTATGGTCAGCGTGCTGCCCTGGGCGTTGGTGATGGTTACGCCGTCGGCGGCAATGCGGAGCGTATGGGAAAGGCCCGCCTCATTGTCTTCCACCCGATTGGTGATGCCCTCCAGCTGTACGTCGATGGAGCTGGACAGACCCTTGATCTCGTTGGTGACCTCCAAGCGGATTTGCTCTGCCGTTTTTGTAATTCGGGAGCGGGTCTCAGTAATTTTTCGGTTAAACGACTGCGTCATAGGTCCGCATGAGGGGAACTCATCCTCCAACTCCGGCTCGCCGGGAGCCGCGATGCCTGAGTAGCCGCTGCCGTCGTCGCTCAGCCTGGAGATTATGGAATAGACGCCGCCTGCGGTCACCCCGTCCCCCAGCTCCGCCGACGGGTCCAGCGCCGCGTTGTCCGCGCTGAACATCTGGTAGCGGTAGCCCCCCACCTGGGCCAGTATGGCCTCCGCCATGGCCTGGGTGGCGTGGGGACAGTCCGCCATCAGCTCCGCGCCCGTGTCATCCCCGGCGGTGACGCTGTTCTCGTCGTCCAGCAGAAGGGTGACGCGGGAGACGGGGCGCTGCACACCGTTGTCCTCCACGCCGGTCAGGTCCAGCCCCACAAAAAATTTGTCAGACAAGGAGTTTTACACCTCCCAGCGTGATGGCGTCGCCGTGCTCGGTGACGAGGTAGTTCGTTTCCGGCGGGATGGACAGCAGCGGGACCAACAGCAGTTTCCCCTCCCCGGTGATAATCCAGTTTCCGGCGTGAGCGGCGGCAATCCATTGCAGTTCCTGACGGATGCTGTAATAGTCTCCCGCCTCGCTGCCTGGGTCGCTGGCCGGATAGTCAATGGTGTATGCCGGGTTCAGCTGGGTGCGCGGGTCGATTTCCACGCCCATGATGCGGGCAAATTCCTCCACGGCCTCCGGCATAGGCAGCGGAAACTCCAAAGATTGGTCCGGCTCCCAGGACTGCTCCGCACGGCGCATGGCGTCAGAGGCCTCAATCGTCCAGAACCCGTCCTCTTCACTGCGGCGGTTGGTAAAGAACACGCCCTTGGGGAGCCATTCGCTGGCCCGCTCGCCGTTGCGCAGGCGGATATACCGTTTGATGGCCGCCCCCCGTGGGACGCTTTCTGCGAACAGGGAGATGGTCAGCTTTGCCGTGGCGGCGTTTCCGATTCCAAACTGCTCGTAGAGCCCGCTGTCCACGCTGTGGGTGACCTCCACGTCCGGACCGTATATCTTCCCGGAAATATCAAATTGATACTCTCTTGTGGTCCCTGGGGTGCGCCACAGGGCCTTCCACAGTGCGCTGGTTGTCTGCGCCACGCCCCACACCTCAAATCTCGTGCAGATTGAAGGAGATACCCTTCCACACCAGATTTCCCTTGTCGACAACCTGGTGCAGCTTTGCGGGGAGTTGGGAACAGTAGAACTCTCTGGTCTGGTCCCCGTGGAGATCGTGATATCGGACGGAAAACTGCGCGGCGTGCAGGTCTGTGTCCAGCTGGGCGGCCAGCTCCTCCGGCATGGGCCGCATTTTGAAGGACAGGTTCCGCTTCTCCGTGATTTTGTCCCGGCGCATGCTCCCCGTCTTGACCCGGACGGTTTTCTCGCTGTCTAAATCGTCCCGGCTCCAGTCGTAGCCGTCGTCCTCCACCCAGCGGGTGTAGTCGTGGCCGTTGATAACCAAAATGTTCATCATTGCTCACCTCAAAACAAGAGAAGCTGCTTCCCGGCGGAAACGGTGACACTGTTGATCGTCTTGATTGCGGTGCGCCCAAATACGGAGCCGTCCACCATAATGACGTGCCCGCTCTTGACCGCGCTCAGGATGGCTTGGAGCAGCTGAATGAGCTCGGCGCTCCCTCCGCCCGACTCCTCCCGGACGATCTTTCGGATCAGGTCCTCCGGGGCCTCCAGATTGTTGCCGCTGCGCTGGTCCCCCAGCACCGCCATGAACTCCCGGTTGGGTGGGATCACCGCGCCTTTGGCAAGGCGGGGGATTTTGGCTTCCGGGATGCTGGGGATGTTGATGCCGAAAGACTTCCCGCCCACTATGGGCACCCACTCAGGCAGACTGAAATGGATGGTGTTCAACTTGCTAATCAGCCAGTTGATTCCCCGAATGATCAGATTGACAGCGCCCTCCAGCAGGGAGACGATGCCGTTCCACGCCCCTTTGAAGATATCCTTGATGCCCTCCCAGGCCATGTCCCAGTCGCCAGTAAACACGCCGGAGATAAATTTTGTGATCCCGGTGAATATCTGTTTTACCGCGTCCAAAACGTCCCCCAGCGTGGTGTTTACGCTGTCAAAGAACCCGGTTACAAGCCCTTTTGCCGTCTCAATGATACCGTGGAACCTTCCGCCGGTCTTCTCGTCCAGCCAGCTTAGAAAGCTTAAGAGACTGTCTTTTACCCCATCAACAACGGAAAAAACCGACGTTTTCAGCCCGCTGAATATCTTCTCGATACCGCCGACCGCTTTTTCGATGTCCCCGGTAAAAATGCCAGTGAAGAATTCGGCAAAGCCCTCCATCATGGTGCGGATGCCGTCCAGCAGTTCCTCGCCGTGCCCCGTGGCCACGGTCAAGGCCAGCAACAGCGAAGCGATACCCGCAATCAGCAGCGGAATCCAGGAGCCGGTCAGTATGGCGATGCCCAATCCGGCCGCTAAAAGCCCCGCAATGGCTAACAATGTGTTTTGCAAGTTCCAGCCGTTCTCCATGGCGTCATGAAAGGCGGTAACCAGCATACCGATCCCGCCGACGATCAGCGCGATACCCGCCGCAATTGGGCCGAACAGCAGATACAGTCCCAGCGCCGCAGCGGCCAGTCCGCCGATCATCTCAATGAGGTTCAGCCAGTCCACGCCGTTCTCCCACGCGTCTGTGAGCCCGTGCCAATAGAGGAGCAGCCCCCCTACCGTCAGCAACAGTCCCGCCAGCTTCTGGGCGATGGTGCCCAGCATTCCCGGCAGCATCCCGCTGAGCTTCCACAGGGCCAGTCCCGCCGCGATCAGTCCCACCAAATCAGCGATTTCCTTGAGACGGTCCAGCATGCCGCCCATATCATCCGCCCAGGAAAAGTCCGGCGCGATGTCCGCTGATACGCCGCCTCCGCCTCCCGCGCCGCCGGCGTTCTCCGTGCTAATCGCGTTGATCTCGTCAAACCCCGCCAGAGAACCCATGGCCTCTTTCGCCGCGCCGCCCACGGCCTCAATGCCGCCGGCCTCCTCATAGAGCGCTTTCGCGCCGTCCTTGGACTGCTTCAGCGTTTTCCCGAACAGCATGGACACCAGCTGAGCCGCCGCCGCTACCACCCGCGCCAGCACATTCACCAGCATGGTGAACGCCGGAATAACAACCTCCACCAGGGGCTGGGCCAGCGTCAGCAGCGCCCCTTTCAGCTGGGCGATGGATTGGCGGGCCTCGCTGTTGGCCTTGATGGATTTCCCGACCCAGACGGTAAACTGGCGCAGACCGGCGGACACGATGTTGAAGATGAACGCGGAGGCAAGGATACCCTTCATACGCTGGGCGAGCTGGGCCATACGCGCTTCGGCTCGGTCCGCAGCCCTGGCCATTCGAGCCGCGCCGCCATTGGCCTCCTCAATCTGCCGAACCAAATCCCCCGCCTCCGCCTTCTGGCGAGCCAAAATCCCCTCCGCCTCGCTCAGCTGGGCGGCATACCGTTCGGCGGCGTTCTGGGTCTTGTTCCACTCCGCCTGAAGGGCGTTGACCCTCGTCTGCTGGTCCCTGCGTTCCTGCTGGACCACAGGAATCTGCATTTTTGCATCTTCACGCGCTCCGGGCCCAAAGCTTTTATCCTTCGCCACGGCCCGAATTTCGGCCAACTGCTTCTCGATCTCATGGAGCTTAGCCTTTTCCCGGTCAAGCGTATTCATGTCAAATAGGCCCTTTTCTCTGGCCTTATCCCGCTTAGAGCTAAGCTCGGCGATTTTTTGTTCCTGTTTTTCAATTTTCTTGGTCAGCCCTGCTAAGTCCTTCTCCAACTGGGCGTTATCCAGCGCCGTGGAAAAGATAATAGAGCCATCGTGCATGGTTATCACCTCCGCCCTCTTTATGGTCATTGCGGGTATTTGATTTCTCGGGCAACCAGCGTAAAACCCCTCTTTGAAATTTGTCGAAAACTATAGACAGGTCACAGACAGTATGGTATTTTATAAAGCGAGGTGAAAAAATATGAGCAAATTGTCGAAATGTAAAACATGTGGCGCAGAAATAGCCAAAAGCGCCAAAATCTGTCCCCGGTGCGGAGCAAAGCAAAAGAAGCACACTGTTCTCGGTATTTTTCTACTCATTATCGGTCTTTTTCTCATACTCGCGGCCATCGGCGGGGGCAGTGGCAATCCTCAGCAGACCGTCGAAAGCAATCCGCCCGATACGCGCGAATCTACTGACCCGAGCCCGACACCCGACCCCAAAAATGAAGTATTCACTGTAGGGGATTCTGTCTCGCTGAAAGATATTACCGTTACCCTTGTTGATGTTTCAGAAAATAATGGCGGTAACTATATGACCCCCAGCGATGGAAAAGTTTTTGTCGTTTGCGAGTTTGATATAGAAAACAATTCCGACAAAGACATTGCCGTGAGTTCCATTCTCTCTTTTGAGGCATATATTGACGATTATTCCGCGAATATGAATTTGTCCGCCATGCTAAGCGCCAATAAAAACCAGCTGGACGGCTCTATTGCTGCGGGAAAAAAGATGAATGGTGTGATTGGTTACGAGGCAGATCCAGGCTGGGAATCCATTGAAATCAGGTTTAAGCCCGATTTCTGGTCTGGAAGCGAGTTCCTATTTACATATTCCAAATAACCTCGCTGGCCGCTCTCGCTCGCAGAGAGCGGCTTTTTTATATTTCTCTAAAATCCCCAAGCCCCCGCCCGCTCGTCCTCCTCTCTGGTATACTTCCGCTTGAAGTCCACCAGATGCCGGTTGTTCCGATACCACTCCTGGTCCTGTTTGTCCAGCGTTTTCCCCCTGGCCAGCCCGTCCCGGACCCGGACGATTTGAGCAAAGGTACAGTCCCCGATCTCATAGAACGCCGCCAGGAAGGTCCACCAGTGCATGTACTCCACCGCCCGAACCTCCAGCCCCATCACCCGGTTAATGGGGGCCGCGATAGATTGGAAGTCCTGCTCCCAGTCCACCAGTTTGGGGGCCCTGTGGGGCGATTCCTCGCCGCCGCCGCTGATAAAGCGCAGACACTGCTCCACCGCCTCCTGGTAGTGTTCCGGCGGGATGTTGGCTAGGTCCGGGTAGAAAATGGTCAGGGCCGCAATGGACCGCTCCTGCCCATCCAGCTCCGGGTCGGAGAGGGCGGCGCAGATGTCCAATGCCGCCCGGTAGTCTGAGCGTATCTCATACTCCGCGCCCCCTATCTCCATCCGGGTGGGCAGACGCTCATTCCATGGGGACGACATTATTATTCTTGCGGGCCTGGTATTTGGCGGTGTACTTGGCAATGCGGCCCTCCCGCTTGGCCAGGTTGTCCCGGACGCTCTCGTCCATCTCGTCCATGATGGCAAACACGAAATTCTCCAGCACGGACAGGCCGTCGGCCAGCGCCGTCAATCGGATGCCGGGGAACACCTGGGCGCAGAACCCCTCGCCGAACACCGAGTCCACGGCCTCCCTCATCCGTTTGTCGCTGGACCGGGAACGGTCGAACAGCTTGGCCAGATCCTCCGTCTTATCCTGTTTCTTCCGGGTCTCCGCCTCAATGGCCTCGATCTTCCCCAGCAGGGTGTACAGGGTGTCCATGAACCCCACGTCCGCAGGGTTGAAGCGGATGACCCGCCCGCCGTTGACCGCCATCTCCACTAACCCGGTTTCAAATTTCAGCTCTTTCATCGGGCCTCAGCCTCTCCTTTCGGGGTGAAGGTGATAACGCCCTCCGGCGACACGGTGGCGGTGCCCACCTCCCGCCGGCCGCCGAAGGTGACGTCGATGGGCATAGTCAGGGAGCCGCCGCCCCCCAGGCTGGAGGGTTTCACCATAGAGCTGTGGTAGCGCTCCGCGAACACATTGCCCGCCTCGTCCTCGGCGTACAGGTGAATGCGAAGCAGGTCCTGGTTGCACAGCGCCGGGGCGTCCTGGTCCACCACCGCCAGCTCCCACACCTTCTGCTGGTAAGAGTCCCCGGCGTCCAGCTCGCAGGGGTCGAAGGTCTGGGAGATCACCGGCTTCTTCATGGTGCTGTAGGTGTCGCCCAAGATGTCCTGCTTGGACTCCTCCCCCCAGTCCATCTCGGCGGCGCTCTCCTCCACCCGCTTGCCCAGCTTGCCCCACTGGGGGGCCTCGGAGGCGCCGTAGTTGCCGCAGCACAGGTACATTTTCCGCTCCACAGTCTGGCCAGGGGGCGTATTGAACGTATAAGACATGGTCATTCCTCCATTTTCACATCAGATAAACCACGGGTCCGTGGTGGGAAAATATTTGACGAACTGGACGGAGAGCTGGACCATATAGGTCGCCAGCCCCTCGTCCCCGGCGGTGTAAAGCTCGCCGTTCTGGGCCATGATCCGCTCCCGCTGGGGAACGTCTCCGAACACCGGGGCCTCCCCCCGCACGGACCGGGCCTGGACCCACTCCTGGAAATCCATGATCCAGTCGGCGTTGACCGCCGCCCCCTGGCTGTCGCCGGGAGTTTTTTCAAAAACGTAATACAGCCCGAAATTGTACTGATTGGCGACGGTGACGTTTCCCATCAGATCCCTGGTCCGGCTGATCTCCACCAGCCCGGAGGGGAACGCCCCGCCGTTGTTGGGGATCTGGTCGGTGTAGTCGATCTGGAAGTCCTGAAGAATGTCCGCGCCGGGGTAGTTCTTCACGAAATCCGTGATCTGTTCCAGCGCCGTCATCTCCCCGCCCTCCTGTTCACATAGTCCTGGAGGTCCTGCCGCATGGCGGCCCCCTCGGCGGCCATCAGGCGGCGATCCCAAAAGGGTCCGGCCTGGGGGTTCTTGGTCTTGTCATACTCAATATCCCGGTCGCTGGCCACCTTGGGCACCCCCTTCCGGGACCGCCAGCCGTTTGGGGTCAGGAAGCCCGCCGCCCCGGTCTTGGGGTCTACCATCACCTTGCCATAGTAGAGCATTCTGGATTGAGGCGAATCCACATGGATGAACGGTTCATCGGCGGGACTGTGCGCAATCATCAGCTTGATCATCGCTCCGGAGCGGAATGGCATATACCTCTGAATCCGGCGGCGGACGTTGGCGGTGTGAAACCGCTGCACATCCCCCTGGGCGGTAACCCCCAGCCCCCGCAGAACGGCGCTCACCGGCTTCATATCCACCTTGATACGGCCCACAATGTTCACGCTATCCACCTGCCTCCACATGGACCAGACGGCCCTTCCAGTATTTAGGGTCTATGTACTTGACCTCCACCAACCCGGAAACTGCGGACGGAATAAACGCCCTCCATTCCTCCATGGAGGCAATTTCAGGCCCCTCCCCGTGGAGCACCTTGTCCCCCACGGCCACGGGAATCTCCGAGCAGGGGACCACCAGTAGAAAGCCGTTGACCTCCCTGCTGCCGGTTTTGCTGATGCTGTGATTTTTCCGAAAATCCAGAAATGCCCCTTTTTCAATGACCCGGCGGGAAAATGTGTCCGGCCTTTCCAAATGATAGATGGTTACCGTCTGGTTGCACAGGCTGTAATCCGCTGGACCCTCCCGGCGTTTCACTCGCACCATCAGCCGCACCCCCGGTAAATATCCAGATAGCGGGAGGCACAGCGGTACAGCTCCCTGGCCTGGCCTTTGGGGGTCAGGTCCACCGCCTGGGCGGCGGTGCTCCCATAGCTGACGGACACGCTGCCGATGGCTGCGGATTGGACCGGTCCGCCCTCCCCGTTGGCCAGCAGGTCGAAGCCGTACAGCGCCTCCGCCATGGCGCACAAGGCCATGGCCTCGCTGTCCGGGCGGGGGGCGGTCACGGTGTAGAGCCGCCGGTATTTCTCCAGTTGGTCCACCGCCCTGGCTCGGTACTGCTCCCACTCCCCTTCGGGGATGGAGCCGCCGTGGTAGCCATTCAGATAAAAGTCATAGTCGGCCATACCGCCCTCACTCCCGGTCCCCGCTGGGGGCCGTCCCGTCCAGGGCGTCCGGGTGCTTCTCCCTCACATGGGCGCGCAGCGCCGCCCCGCTCTTATACTCCTTCCCACAGTGGGGGCACACCAGCTTCTCAACTGGAGCCAACCCCTGTGTCAGGACCATTCCCACCGTTCTGGCCATGCCGCTCCCTCCTATACCTTGGGCTTGTGATGCAGGTAAATGCCCGCTCGCTTATTCTTGTAGGCGTCGGCGATGGCCACGTGGCGGTAGCCGAACTTGTAGCCGTCGGCGGTCTGGTTCTGCTCCGGAGTGATGATCTTGGGGGCCACATGCTTGGAGAACTGGATCAGCGCGGGCTTGTGAATGGCCATGAAGTTGATGTCCAGGCCGTTGGCTGAGTCCTTCACGAAGCCGCCCGCCTTCTCGCTCTCACTGGAGCCGTCGTACTGGGTGATGGCGGTGTAAAACCGGGTCTGGGGCACCAGGGTGACGCTGGCAAACCGGGACAGAACCTCCCGGCTCTTGGTGGTGTCCAGGTCCTGGACCATGCCGTGGAGGGTGGGGGTGATGAACAGGTGGCGGTCCTCCTGGGGTACCTCATCCTCGTCCATCCGGTTGGTGGCCGCCCGGAGAGCGGCGATCACCGCGCCACCGTCCACCAGCGCGGCCCCGTCCGCTTTGGAAATCCCCTCGACCCCGGCGTAGCTGGCGAAGCGGAAGGCGTCCAGCTCGGGCACCACCTTGGTGCGGATAAACTCGCCGGACAGGCGGCCAAAGGCGATCCCGGCGGTCTCCAGGTTGTCCATATAGTCCACGTTGAACATCCGGCCCCGGTCGAAGTTACACTTGACCGTCTCGTTGGTCAGGGTCACGTCGCCGCTCGCGTAGCCGCTGTTCCGAGAGTAGTCCCCCAGTCCCTGCATGTCCAGCATGGGGATAATGAGCTCGTTGGCGTTGGCTCCCGCCCGGACCAGCTCGGCGGCGCCGTCCAGCTTGGCGGTGAGGGAGGCGTTCTTGTACACCTCATCCAGAATGGGTACAAACTGCTGGGCCAGTTCAATGGCATTCGGCATAATAATCGCTCCTTTTCTTCATGTTTTGTCGGATTTTACTTCTTGTCCGTGGGCAGGCCCGCCGCCGCCCGGATGGCGTCCATGCCGGTTGCGCCTTCGCGGTAAGGGCCCGTCCCGGTCCCGGCGGCGTAGGGGGGCGGGGCCTCCTCCGACTCAAAGAGGTATCCGCTGTCCTTTTTCAGCCCCTCCAGTGCGGTTTTGATGTCCTCCGCCTGGTTCTTGCTGGCCTTGAGGGTGTCCACGTCCAGCAGGGCCCGGATAGCCTTGCCGCTGCGCCCACGGGCGGCGGTGATGGCGTCCTTCAGCGTGTTGTCAAAGGCCAGGTCCGCCAACTGGGCCGCGTGCTCTTTGGCCTGGGCGTCCAGCTTGCCCTGGAGGGTCTCGACCTGTCCCTGGAGGTCCTTCACATCCACCCCCTTGAACGCCTCCAGGCCTTCAGTGGCGGTGGCCAGCTGCTTCTTGATAGCCTCGTAGTCCGCGAAGGGCTTTTTGGCCTCCTCCACGTCCCTGGCGTTTTCCGCCAGGATGGCGTCCACCGCCTCCTTGGGCAGAGGCGCGTCCCCCACCTTGAAGTTCTGCAAAAATTCCGCTTTCATGACTTCTCCTTTCTGGTTGTCAAAATAAAAAGAGCCAACCGCCGAGTATTCCTCGGCAGCTGGCTCCTATTGCCCTTCCCCCGCCACAATCGCCGGGGGGCTCAATTTAATTGTCTCTTTGATTTCGACGACCACATACCCGCCGCCCTTCCGGCGGACCTTGGCGTCGTTGCCCCGCCTCAAAATGGCCTCGATAGCCTGGATGGTTTTTTCGTCCATAGAATTTTCCTCTTGCAAAACAGTTACTTACGGCGTATAATAAAGGCTAATAGAGTTGGTCGTGGCCCCCAAAACCCGCCCTCGGGCGGCTGGGCTGCGGTCAACTCTGTTACTTTTTTCTTCTGAATATGTTGACTATCACGCCGTCCCTCACTTCTATTATTACGTCCACAAATGTGGTGTGCGTGGATCTGTATATCAACTCTATTTGTCGGTCAACTTCCATCTCGCTCAATGGACACATAGACAGATCAAATATAAAGTTCTCAGACTGGGCCGCTTTTTTTGCTATTGCATCATAAAGCGTATTCTTTCCGCTTCCTCGCGGACTCTTCAGGTCGAACCGTTTTCCTCGGAACAAATAGTCCGGCGTAGGCACCCCTGCGGGGTTATTTATCCTCGGAACCATAAAAATCTCCCCACCAAGTGTTTGCTCCAACAGTTCGGCAATTTCTTTTTCGTGGGGTGAGTAATCCAGCACAACGTTTCGACCGTCGACTACGTATGTAATCCCATTGACCTCATATGTGCGCAAGTCCCGCACAACATGGCTGCTGGGCGTAGCCGCACGAAGATATTCCTCTGTCACATGTTCCGCCCGCAGCGGCAGCGGCGTAGACGCTTTTCCCACTTCTGGTATCTCCTCACTCCTATTTGGCTCTATTATACCAGATCGTGTCGGACTTTCAAGGTTTTTAACAGATTTCTCCCCAAACCCCGCCACCTCAGTGCGCTCATACTGCGTGCGCAGGTTCGCGGCCTTGGAAAACTCCCGGTAGCGCTGGTGCAGGACGGTCAGCCGGGTTTTGTCCTGCTTCAGCTTCTCCTTGTCCCCGGCGGCCTCATCCACCATAACCCTCCGCTTCTGTGCCCGGATGGCCCGCCCCAGCTTCCGCTGCATCTGGGTGGCCTGATAGCCGGTGTAATGCACCCCATCCACCGTCACGCCCTTCTCATTGTCCCTGCGGAACTTCTCCAGCTCCTCGGGGGTGTATTGGGGCCGGTTCACGCCCAGGATGATGGGGAAGGCTGCGTGGCCGCAGTTCAGCGTGCCGATACGCCGAACCATGGAATCGTTCAGCGCCTGATACACCTCGTCCGGGTACTGCCTGCCCTGGATGGGTTCATGGTCCGGGGCACTGTTGGCGTGGGCGGTGATTTCCCAGCCGTCACAGCCCAACTGGTCGTGAACCGTCTGGCTGATCCGCTCCTGCATGAGGCCAAGGCCGCCGAGTATATTTCTCCGAACTGCGGCCTCCAGAGAGGTCGAAACACCAGATTCATAGTCGATGACCCGTACGCCCTTGGCGGCCAGATGCCGGGTGGCCTGCCGGATGGCCTCGGTATAGCTGACCGCCCCGGTGGCCACCTGTTTGAAAGCGAAGTCGGTACAGGCGCGGTAGGCGTCCTGGAGGGGCAGGGCGTTGCCATAGGGGTCCACCATGCCCAGCGTCTGGGTAAGATTGGTGAAGTCGCTCTCGGCCAGCTCCACGGCGGCGGAAACGATTTGCTGGAGCACGGAGTTTTTCTCAAAGGGGATGGCCGCCGACGTGGGAAAACGGTTAATATCCAGGCTGTAGCCGGACTGGGCGGACTGGTGCAAAATCTTCCGAATCCGCTTTTTGGACATTTTGAGCAGCCGCCGAAGCTCCCGCTCGACCCCTCGCTGAGAGACGCCCAGCCGCTGGATTCGCCACACTTCATACTGCGCTGTGCTGGTGAGCTGGCCCGCCTCCGCGATCCGCTGGGCGATATCCCGGATCAGGTACTCGGTGATGGGGTCGGTGATCTGATATGCCGCGTCCCTCAGGGCGTTGATTTCGTCTGGTGTGAGCATTACTCATCCGCCCCCGCCAGCTGCTCCAGCCCGGGCATATATTTCGCCCGGATCGCCGACAAATCTTTCTCCGTTTCCGCAGGCATCCCGAACCGCCATCCCAAAGCGATCTCCGGCTTGAGCAGCCCCCGGGCCACCATGTCCAGGTAGTCCGCCCAGGTCTTGTCCTCATCGTAGAGAACGCCGTTGCCCCAGTCGATGGACACGCTGTCCGGGTCCACGTCGTGAGCCCCAGATACGTGGTACATCCGGCCCAGCACCCCGCACAGCCGGACGGCCTCCTTGGCCGCAGCCTCAAACATCCGCTGGAAATCGATAATCGTAAGATTATAATCTCCCGCGCTGGAGGTGATCTCCTTGGCCGTGCGCTCCACCGCCTCCACCTCGCTGAGCAGCCCCCGCTTCAAGCCGATGATGCTCTCCGCTGCCCGAAGATAGTCCTGCTTCCGGGCCAGAAAGCTCTTCTCCCGCAGCTCAGGGGAGAAGATAATGGGCTTCACATCCTCCGGGTTCTCGTCAAAGCCGCCCACAAAGAGCTTGTCCGTCAGCCTCCGCTTTCCGTCCCGTCCTGTCCGCAGCATGTCGTCAGACACGATGATCCGGGACTGTCCTCGGTCAAATTCCCCGTTCAACAGAGCCTCGTTATGGTCGATGTTATGAATGAGCCCCACCGCCGGGGCGTAGACGCTGACCCCGCCCAGGGACCCGTCCACACAGTTTTCCAGCGGGGTAATCAGCCGGGCCAGCCCCAGCCCGCCCAGGGGCTCCGGGAAGGTGTACTCCTCCGGCAGCGCTTCATACCGGGCCAGAGCTTTCAGGCTCACCGACGAGCCAAGAACCCCCGGCAAATCTGAGCGGTACAGCCGGTTTCGGATGGTCAGAAGTCCCCGCCCGTCCAGCGTCCGGCGCTCCAGTAGGGTATAGAAGCTTCTGCCCTCCGCCGAGCGCTCCACCAGCCCCAGATCGGTGGGCGTCCCCTCGCTGTCCCGGCCAAAGACCAGCGCGCTGTCCCGGCTCACCACGGAGAAGCGGAACCCGCCGGGGTTGGGCAGGGGCTTCAACCACGCCTCCCCGCCGATGAGCGCCTTTTGCGCAGCACTTTTGGCCACCTTGCCCAGCGCCTCCAGCGCGGCCCGCTCGAACTCATCGCCCCCCTCCGCCTTGTACTCCCCAAAGGCGGTCTTGGTCAGCTTATTCACGATGATAAAAGCCACCCGCTGACAGGGGTCGGAGTCCTCCGTGGCCTCCCGCTCGTAATAGAGCCGGAACCACTCCCCGATGGCCTCCCGCATGGCTTGTGATGTGCAGTCCTTAGCTCCAAAGGCGTCCTCATAGCTGTACGCGTCCCGCAGGGCACTGAAAATGCTCATCACTTGACCCCGTTCTGGATCACGATCCGCCGCATGGACCGCAGGGCGGTTTCCAGGCCGTCAATATAAGCGTTCTGCTCTCTGATCTCCCGGTCCCTGTCGTCCAGCTTCGCCCGCAGAATCTGGTTTTCCCGGTACACGGTGTCCTTGGCCCAGGCGGGCAGGAAGCGTTCCTGCAGCCAGCGTTTGAATCGTCTCATTGTCCTCTCCTCCTCCACACCGGCTCCAGGGCATAGCGCACGGCGTCAATGCTGTGGTTGGCCGCGTCTGGATAGCCCTCCAGCACCTCGCCGGTTTTGGGGTCCCGCTCATACTCGTACTCAGAGAACTCCTTGGCCGTCTCCGGGCACCGCTCAGGGTCGATGACAATGGCCGCCAGCGCCTGGAGCCAACGGTTCCCATAGGCTACGGAGTTGGGGCCCTTTCTGGCTTCTCGCATCCGAAAGCCGTACTCCCGGAAGTCGCTGACGTTGCGGTCTCCGCCGCTTCCAGGGTCGGCCAGGATCAGGTCGTCCATGTGGTGGCGGATTTTCTCCGCCCAGGCGGCGTTGGACTGCCGGTGGCCTCTGAACTCCTCATAGATGTAAAGGGTCCGCACCCCACTGTCGTAAGCGCACCCGGCAAAGTGGTTGGGGTCGGGATACCAGCCCCAGTCCTGCCCAAAATATCGGTAGTCGAACGTTTTGATCTGCTTGTCTGAGATAGGCTCAATACGCAGGTTCTCGAACACCGCCGTTCCGGAGCCCACTACCTCGCCCAGATACTCGTGGCGGTAAGCGGTTTCGTTGGTCTCCTTCAGGTGCTGGGCGTCCCCCAGGAAGCGGGGACCCAGCCATTCCTT
>ERZ808028.1099-NODE-1099-length-17779-cov-4.034572_pt1 | contig 17779 bp, 13 predicted proteins | sample MGYA00380184_ERZ808028 | MGnify/ENA primary metagenome ERZ808028 (study PRJEB31490, sample SAMN06133397) | mouse gut metagenome | isolation source: J8_1 | host: mice | place: China: Chengdu | collected 2015-05 ...
GGCTATATGCTGGCGGTGGTCGGAAGAGGGCTTGTGGTCTTTGCCGCCTACCAGGGAAGTGTGGCGTTGATGCTTTTGTTTACGGCGGTGGCAGCGCTGGGGCAGGGGCCATGGCAGGGGGATATGAATGCGGTGATTGCCTCCTGTTCGGAATATACGTATTTAACAAAAGGGAAACGGGTGGACGGAACGATGTATTCCTGTACTTCTCTTGGAGTGAAGGTCGGCGGCGGTATCGGAACAGCGATTGCGGGATGGATGCTGGAGTTCAGTAAGTTTGACGGAAAACTGGCTGTTCAGCCGGATTCCTGTATCCGTATGCTGCATGTGATGTACTTATGGCTTCCCCTGGCGATTAATCTTGTGATTATGCTGGTACTTTCTCAGATGAACGTCGAAGAAACAAATGCAAAGATTAAGGCTTCCCTTTCTTCATCTCCTGAGGTATAATGATAGAATAGGAGGTGACGAGAATGAATAATAACACAAATCAATCATTTCTGGAAAAGACATTTCATCTTTCCAAACACCACACGGACGTAAAGACTGAGGTTATTGCAGGAATTACGACGTTTATGACGATGGCATATATTCTGGCGGTAAACCCGAATATCCTCAGTGTTGCCGGTATGGATCGGGGAGCCGTATTTACCGCGACAGCCCTGGCATCGTTGGTTGCCACACTGTTAATGGCTGCCCTGGCCAATTATCCGTTTGTTCTGGCACCGGGAATGGGATTAAACGCTTATTTTGCCTACACGGTTGTCCTGCAGATGGGTTATTCCTGGGAAATGGCTCTGGCGGCGGTATTTGTCGAAGGAATAATTTTTATCGTTCTTTCGCTGACGAATGTGCGGGAAGCCATATTTAATGCTATCCCTATGAACTTAAAACATGCGGTATCTGCGGGAATCGGACTTTTTATTGCATTTATCGGCTTACAGAATGCAAAAATTGTTGTGGACAGTGCCACGCTGGTATCGGTTTATTCCTTTACTGCTTCGATAAAGTCCGGGAATTTTTCTTCTGAGGGAATTACCGTACTTCTGGCATTTATCGGTATCTTAATTACGGCAGTGCTTTTAGTAAAGAACATCAAGGGAAATATTTTGTGGGGGATTTTAATTACCTGGGCACTTGGAATGCTCTGTGAGCTGACCGGATTATACCGTCCCAATGCAGAGCTGGGGATGTTCAGTGTGCTCCCCGATTTTAGTTCCGGCTTTGGGATTCCCAGTATGGCACCCACGTTTTTAAAGATGGATTTTAGCGGATTCCTTACATTAAATTTCCTGACCATTATGTTTGCCTTTCTGTTCGTGGATATGTTTGATACCTTAGGAACCTTGATTGGCGTTGCCTCCAAGGCGGACATGCTGGATAAGGACGGGAAGCTGCCGCATATTAAAGGCGCATTGATGGCTGACGCCGTGGGTACTGCGGCGGGTGCGGTATTTGGAACATCGACGACGACAACCTTTGTGGAGAGTGCTTCCGGCGTGGCCGAGGGCGGGCGTACCGGACTGACGGCGGTTGTGGCTGCTGTGCTTTTTGGTCTGTCCTTGTTCTTATCACCCATTTTCCTGGCGATTCCTTCCTTTGCCACGGCACCGGCGCTGATTGTGGTAGGGTTTTTGATGGTTACTTCCATCCTGAAAGTGGATTTTAATGATTACACCGAAGCCATTCCCTGCTATATCTGCCTGATTGCCATGCCGTTTATGTACAGCATCTCGGAAGGCATTGCTATGGGAATTATCTCCTACATCATCATTAACCTGATCAGCGGCCATGCGAAGAAGAAAAAAATCAGCTTACTGATGTACTTTTTGGCAGGGTTCTTTATTTTGAAGTATATTCTGATATAATTTTTGTGTTCGATTGATTCATGTACCGGCAGATGTTGATGTCTGCCGGTTAAATGCTGTTAAATACCTACAAAGAAGCAATGAAGAGCAGAGGAACTACCTATGATTAATCTGGAAAAATTACAGTCGGTGCTTACGGGATATAAAGATTATTTTCCAAAGCATTGGGAGGATGAAAAGTATAAATGGGAAGCGGTTTTGCATTTTCAAAAACACTGGGATATGGATGCCGAAAATTTCGGCGAGATGTTTAAGCAGGCTACAGGTAAGACCTTTAACCTTTTGGCTTCCGGCTACGCTTATCCCCGAACTATGATTCTTCATTTTGCCAAGGCTGACGATGAATACGTCCGGCAGATGTTTTCTGACCTTTTTTATGAGGGAAGCGACCTTAGCGAGCGTGTGGAGGCGTTTCAGAATGCGGCGGAAGTTCTGCGGGTGAAGCACGATGACGGCACCTGGAGAAGCCATTATCAGAATACCAATGCCATCAGCACCTATCTCTGGCTGCGCTACCCGGACAAGTATTATATCTATAAATATGAGATTTTCCGGGAGGTTGCCCTGGTGCTGGAAGCTGATGATGTGCCCCGGCGGGACGGGCTGGCGGAAAGTATGCTTGCCGGCTATCGGATGTATGATGAACTCTGCGCGGTGCTTTGCAGGGACAGCGAACTTGCTTCTTTGTTGGATGCTGCTTTGGAAGAATCCTGCTACCCTGACCCCAAACGGAAAACACTGACGATGGATTTTGGCTTTTATTTAAGCCGCTTTTATCAGGAAGAGCAAAAAAATCCCCGGGACGAAGGATGGTTTCCCACGGATTATTCCCCAGAGCTTACGGTTTCGGACTGGATGGAACTTTTACAGGATGCATCGGTATTTACGCCCAGTGCTCTTCAGATTATGAAGAGGATAAAGGACTACGGCGGGCAGGCGACCTGCAAGCAGCTTTCTCTCCAGTACGGTGAGAGCAGCAATTTTTACAACAGCGGTTCTTCTTCCTTAGCCCGCAGGGTAGCGGAAAAGACCAACTGTCCGCTGATGACGGACAATACAAAAAACCCTAAAACCGTCAAATGGTGGCCCGTTCTCTATCTTGGAAAGACGACGGAAAGTCCGACAGAGGGAAGTTTTACGTGGAAGCTTCGCCCGGAACTTTTGGAGGCGTTAGAGCAGACGGATTTGTCGGATGTTTTACTGTATGTGGATCGCACGCCCGCCATCTGGAAAATCAGCCACGGTACGGAAAATACAGGGATTTCAGATGCAAAGAAAATCATCTTTGAAAACCGCAGCGTTGTGGTTGTGCACAGTGCGACTAAGGCCAAGGCGGTTTCCAGGACGACGCAGGGACAGGCCTTTATGGATGCCATTCACCGGGGCGATTATTTTTATCTCTGTTATGGAAAGCATGTTCAGCTTTTAGGGCAGTTTACCGGCGATAAAGCCCTTCCGAATCCGGAACTGCAGGGAGGCTGGTATGAACGGGAGTACCGGCTCATTGCCCGGGCAAAATCCCAGGCCGCCTATACCGGGACGAAGAAATGGTGGACACCGAATGAAAATTCTACCTGCATCAAGGTGGATAAGAGCGAGGAACCTCTGTTTGAGGAATTGATTTTATCACCTTATTTTCAGATGAGCCTGGGAGAACTGTTTAGCAGGGAAGCTTTTGGGCACGGCTACTGGTGGCTTAATGCAGACGGACAAAGAGATCCCGGGGTAAGAATTCCCAAGTACGGCAAGGAAGATTTTCTGCGCACTGTTTTCATGACGAAAGAGCGGCTGGAGGTTTTAGAAGCCCTTCTCTGGAATAAAAAGAATATCATCCTCCAGGGAGCGCCGGGGGTAGGGAAGACCTTTACTGCAAAAAAACTTGCCTATGTGATGATGGGAGAGCAGGACGACGACCGGGTGGAGATGGTGCAGTTTCATCAAAACTATTCCTATGAGGATTTTGTTATGGGCTATCGGCCTGACGGGGCGGAATTTAAGCTGACGGAGGGGATTTTTTACCGTTTCTGTCAAAAGGCAGCAGCTTATCCGGACAAGCCGTATTTCTTCCTTATCGATGAAATTAACCGGGGAAATTTAAGTAAGATTTTCGGAGAACTTCTGATGCTTATGGAAAAGGATTACCGGGGGAGCAAGATGACGTTAGCCTACAGCGGACAGCCCTTTTTTGTCCCGGAGAACCTCTACATTATCGGTATGATGAACACGGCCGACCGCAGTCTTGCCATGATTGACTATGCCCTGCGCAGGCGGTTTGGCTTTTTTGAACTGGAACCGGGATTTACCTCGGATGGTTTTTTGCAGTATCAGAAAGGATTTGCCAATGAAACCTTTGATGCTTTAATTGATCAGGTAAAGGCATTGAATAAAGAAATTTCCCGGGATAACTCTCTGGGCCGGGGTTTTTGCATCGGTCACAGCTATTTCTGCGGGAGAAAGGCAGGGGAGTGCACCGAGGACTGGATGCGTGCCGTGGTTGCCTTTGATCTCCTTCCGACCCTGGCGGAATACTGGTTTGACGAGCCGGAAAAATTAAAAAACTGGGAAAAGAAACTGCGCGGGGTGTTTGATGACGAATAGACAGGGGATTTATATCAAAAATATTTATTATATGCTTTCCTATGCCTTTCAGGTATTGAAACAGACGGATATTGAGGAAGTGGCGGCGGAAGAGTTTAAACAGGTGCAGGATTTATTTGCCGCCATTCTTGCTAAGGGAATTGCCCGGCAGATAAAGCAGGGGCTTTACCGGGAGTATCGTGAGCAAAAGGAGGATCTTACGGTAATGCGGGGAAAGCTGGATTTGCCGAAGACCTTTAAGCATCGGGTGCAGAAAAAGCAAAAGCTGGCCTGTGTTTTTGATGAACTGACGGAAGATAACATCTACAATCAGATCTTAAAGACAACCATATATTATCTGCTTCGTGATCCCGGGGTGGACAGCCGGCAAAAAAAGGCATTGCAGAAGCTGGGGCTGTTTTTTGACGGGGTCAGCCTTTTAAATCCTTTAGTCATTCCCTGGAAGCGGCTGTATTATCAGAAAGGGAATAAAAACTATGAGATGCTTTTAAACCTCTGCTTTTTTGTTCTGGAAGGGATGCTGCAGACGACGGAGGACGGGAATTATAAGATGACGGCGTTTTCCGATGAGCACATGGCAAGGCTGTATGAGCGGTTTATTTTGGAATATTACCGACAGCACCATGGCTATCTTACCGAGATAAAATCTGCCCGGATTACCTGGAACTTAACCGGAAAGCACGACCCGGCGGCCCTTTCCTTTCTTCCGGCGATGCAGTCGGATATTTTTCTGCGTCTGGGAGAAAAAATCCTGATTATCGACGCGAAATATTATGGGAGAACCTTGCAGAACTATTTTGATAAGCAGACCTTGCATTCCGCAAATCTGTACCAGATTTTTGCCTATGTAAAGAACCAGGATAAGAAACACACGGGTGAGGTGTCCGGGCTGCTGCTCTATGCCAAAACCGATGAGGCCATTACCCCGGACTGTGCTTTTACCATCGACGGGAATAAGATTGGCGCAAAAACACTGGATTTATCTGCGGATTTTCGGGTGATTAGGGCACAGCTTGACGGGATTGTAAAGGAGTATTTTGGAGTATAAGAACAAAGAAAGCCTCTGTCCTATGCTAAGACAGGGGCTTTTATGATAGCAAAATATTAATCAACACAAATCAATTCATACTCCCGCACGCCGTACCCCAGTTCTGCCGCAGCTTCAATGGTGTGGATGCCGTGGCGGGTTTCCACACGTTCAATAAAGTGGTCGCGTCCCGGATCTTTGGACTGGTAAATTAAGTCAATACATGCCTGGTCTAAGGCTACCGGGTCGAGGGAGGAGAGGATGCCGATATCCTTCATGCAGGGATCTTCGGCTACGGCGCAGCAGTCGCAGTCTACGGACAGGTTGCAGACCATGCTGACAAAGGCGGTGTTGCCTTTAAAGAACTCCATAACGCTTCCTGCGGCGTCTGCCATGGCTTCACAGAAGACTTCCTGCGCCGGGACATGATCCCACACGATTGTCTGGTCGTCGGTAAAGCCGCCGGAGTGAATCAGGGATTTTCCTTCGCTCGAAGCACAGCCGATGGCAAGCTGCTTTAACGCGCCGCCGTAGCCGCCCATAGGATGCCCCTTAAAATGCGACAGCACAAGCAGGGAATCGTAGTTTGCCATCGTTTTGCCAACAGCATTTTCTTTCAGCACTTTTCCGCCCGAAACCGGGAGGATGAGATCCGGCTTTTCGGCATCCATCAGATCGACCTTAAAGTACTTGCTCCACCCGTGTTCTTCCATCAGCTGTCTGTGCTTTTTTGTGGAATTTCTGGCACCGTCGTAGGCGGTGTTGCATTCCACAATCGTTCCGTTTACGGCTTCGACCATGGGCCGCATAAATTCCGGACGAAGATAGTTTTGATTTCCCTTTTCGCCGGAATGAACTTTAACGGCTACCTTTCCCGGCAGTTCCTTTCCCAGTGCCTTGTACATCTTAATTACAGCCTCCGGCGTAATTTCTTTTGTAAAATACACTTTTGCTTTTTCCATGGATTCACCTCATCGTTTTCAGAAAATTTTCTGTTTTTGGTTGTTTTTTTGGGCTTATAGGAGTATTATAAAGATATTTTTACTATCTGTCAAATAGGAGTTGCTGATGAAAAAGCCCATTTTCCGAAAAGAGGACGTGCAGGAGTCCGTTGTCCGGTTTTCGATTAAAAATAAAATTCTGATGCTGGCGGCCGGAGCAGCGCTGCCCTTCCTCATCCTTGCCGTTATTTTGCTGCTTTCCATGACAAATTACAGCCGCACCTATGACCAGATTGTCAGCAGCATGACCATTGCCAATAACTACAATCTGAATTTTAAAGAAGAAGTCGATGAAAGCCTCTATAAGCTGGTGGTGGGTTATATTGCTTATGAGGATATTCATGAGGATGAAACCTTAAAAGACCCCTATTTGCTGATTGGCGATCTTCGAGATGATTTTACCAGGCTGATTGCAGTGACGACGGAACCGGAAAGCCGGGTTTGGCTGGAAAACTTAAACCGGAATATTGATACTCTGGAAAAACGTGTCGATGATGTCCTGGAAAATATCCGCATCGGCGGACGCTATGATGAAAATATCGAAAAACTGGATAATAATATTTACATCCTCACCGAACTGATTCAGGAAAATATCCAGTACTATATTTATTACCAGACCCGGAGTATGGAGGAGGTTAATGAAAATCTGCACCGCCGGATACAAAGCTTTATTATTATCTGCGGTGTTCTTGCCGCGCTTTTGGCTGCGGCGGTTATTGCGGTAACTTTTTTTGTTACTTCGGGAATTCTCCGCCCGATTAAGGTCTTGTATGATGCCACACAGAAAATTGCCAAAGGAGATTTTGATGCCCATGCCGAGGTTAATTCCAACGATGAAATCGAAACGCTGGCGCACAGTTTTAATGATATGGCGGAAAAGATACAGACCCTGATTACAAAAACCAAGGAGGATGAACAGCGGATGCGCTGGCTGGATCTCCGGCTTTTGCAGGAGCAGATTAACCCGCATTTTTTATATAATACCTTAGATACCATTGTCTGGCTGATTGAGGGAAATAAGGAGGAGGAAGCGGTGGAAATGGTGGTTGCGCTCTCGGACTTTTTCCGCCTGGTGCTGAGCCGGGGCAGGGAGTTTATTTCTCTTCGGGAAGAACGGCAGCATATTCGCAGTTATTTAGAAATTCAGGAGGTGCGCTACCGGGATATCTTAGACTATGAAATCCGTATCGATCCTTCCCTGTATGATTACCAGATTTTAAAGCTGACCCTGCAGCCTCTGGTAGAAAATGCCCTCTATCACGGAATCAAGTATAAACGTGCCCGGGGCTTTATTTATATCACCGGAAAGAAAGAGGGAGAAAATCTGTATCTGGAAGTCTGTGATAACGGGGTGGGGATGAATAGGGAGAGTCTGGAGCATCTGCAGAAAGAAATCGAACGCCCATGCAGTGAAACCAGCCGCGGTTTTGGGCTTGCCAATGTCAATGAGCGGATACATATGCGTTTCGGCCCGGATTACGGAATGAAGATCTGGTCGGAGGAGGGAAAGGGAACCAGGGTGGAACTAACCATCCCTGCGATAACCAGGAGAGAGGAGCCGGAAGAAGGATGAAGGATTGGACAGGAAACAGGATACGGTGTTTTTTGACGGTTTTGGTATTTTTTCTTATTCCGTATCTGCTCTTTGGATGCAGGAAAGTTTCTTTTGAGAGCAGTGAAGGGGATGCGATAACGCCGATGGATAAAAACCTGATTGTGGTAGGGGTGTCCCAGGTGGGAAGTGAATCTGTGTGGCGCACGGCAAATACGGCATCCATTCAGAAGGTGTTTACCAAGGAAAACGGATACTTTTTGATTTTTAAAAACGCAAGGCAGAAACAGGAAAACCAGATCAAGGCGATCCGCAGCTTTATTTCCCAGCGCGTGGATTACATTGTCTTTTCTCCCATCACCGAAACCGGGTGGGATACCGTGCTCCAGGAGGCAAAGGAGGCGAATATTCCGGTGATTTTAATTGATCGAAAGGTTAAGGTACAGGATGATTCTTTATATGTGACCTGGATTGGTTCGGATTTTATTCATGAGGGGAGGATGGCCGGGGAAGCGTTGGAAGAGTGTCTTTCGCAGCGAAAAAATACAAAGGACACGGTTCATATTGCTATACTTCAGGGAACGAAGGGCGCAACCTCAACCCTTGGGCGGACGCAGGGATTTGCTTCTGTGGCCGAAACGCATAAAAACTGGAATATTCTGGAAGCGTCAGATGCACAGTTTACCACGGCCAAGGGGGAAGAGGAGATGGAGCGCCTGCTTAAGCGCTATAAAACGATTGACGTGCTGATTTCTCAGAACGATGATATGACCTTTGGCGCTATCGAAGCGCTGCAAAAAGAGAAAATTCCCATCGGCGGAGAAGACGGGATCATTATTATTTCTTTTGATGCGGTAAAAAATGCGCTGAAACTGGTGGAAGAAGGGCTGATAGCCGCAGATGTGGAGTGTAATCCCAACCAGGGAGAATATGTGGAAAAAGTGATTAAAAAGATGGAAAGCGGGGAGGCCGTGGCAAAGCTTTACTTTGTCCCGGAAAGAGTGTTTACCCGGGAAAATGTAAGTGCACATCTGCTGAAGGAAAGCGGGGAATAGAAGTGTAAAAAGCATAGAGGAAGCACAGAACAAAAAAGCAATAGAGAAAGAGGAAGACTATGTTAAAAGTATTTTTGGTTGAAGATGAGCGTGTGATAAGAGAGGGGCTGCGGGATAATATCCCCTGGGAGCAGTACGGCTACCGCTTTATTGGGGAAGCCAGCGACGGGGAGATGGCTCTTCCCATGATCCGCAAACTCAAGCCCGATGTGCTGATTACGGATATTAAGATGCCTTTTATGGACGGACTGTCTTTAAGCGAGATGGTTAAGGAGGAATTTCCGCGGACAAAAATCATTATTATCAGCGGCTACGACGATTTTGAATATGCCCGCCGGGCGATTGTGGCCGGGGTGGATCAATATCTTTTAAAGCCGATTACCCGCGCCGCCCTTAGAAATGTCCTGCTGGAGATCAAGGAAAAAATTGAACAGGATATGGAACAAAAAGATTATCAGACCCGGTTTCAGGATGAGATGCAGGAATTTGAACAGTTTTCTCTGCGCCGGTTTTTTGAAAAGATTCTGGACGGAAAGCTGTCCGTTAAGGAAATCTACGAGGAAGCGGCAAAACTGTCTTTGCAGATTGATGCGCCGTGCTACAACCTTTTACTGTTTTCCTTTTACGAGAAAGAAAACCAGACATCCGGAACCGACCAGAACTTTTTTCTGCGCAGGCAGGATGAGATCTTCCACTATTTTCTCCGGCATCCGCAGTATATTTTATTTCGTTTAAATGTCAACAGCTACGGCGTTTTAATTAAATCCGAAGAAGCGCAGATGGAAAAGCTGGCGGAAAACGGCTTAGACCATATACGCAGAGTCTGCATTCCGGAAGAAAGCCGGATAAGCTGGTATGTTGCCGTGGGAGAAGTTGTGGAGCGGCTCAGTATGCTTCCGCAGTGCTACCTGCAGGCAAGCCATTACTTTGCCTACCGGTTTGTTATGCCGGGCACCCATATTCTTACGGAAAAAACGCTGTCCGAATACCTGTCCGTCCAGGAAGAAAAAGGAATGGACAATGTGGATTTTCTGCAGATGGACCCGGAGATCATTCGGGACTTTCTCTTTAGGGGCAATGAAAATGAAATCCATGATTTTGCCGAGTCCTACTTTGCCAACATCCGCCATGCACTCAAGTCCTTAATGTTTCGCGGCTATGTCTTTTTTAATATCCGTGTTGCCGTTGTCACTTTTTTGGAGTCGTTCGGCGCGGAACAGGACGGCTATCTCGAAGAGATAAAGCAGCGTGCGCAGATGGTGCATGACAATGAAGAGGAACTGTATGAATATTTTATCTCCATGCTGCAGACGGCTATGCGTATCCGCGATCAAATCAATAATTACCAGGGAAATAAGCTGTTTAAAAAAGCTCTGGATTATATTGATGAACATTTCGACCAGGAGTCCCTGTCCTTAAGTCTGGTGGCCGAACAGACCGGGATGAGTCCGAATTATCTCAGCACGGTTTTCAGCCAGAATATGCAGAAGACCTTTATTGAATATGTGACGGAAAAACGCATTGAAAAAGCGAAAAAACTTCTTCGGCAGACGGATAAACCCTCCGGGGAGATTGCCAGGGAGGTGGGCTACCGGGATTCGCATTATTTCAGTTTTGTTTTCCGAAAGCTTCAGGGATGCAATCCCAGGGAGTACCGGGCAGAGCGTAAGTAGGCTGTTTCGGATACTGTCGGGGACAGGAATTCTTAAGCGGTGTTCTACGTCTGGTTATTTTTTTCTGTGCTTTCTTTTTGATTTAAGTTCCATCGGGCTTCCAGACTGTGTACCGGAAGCCCTTTTAGTTTATGCAGCATAGCTTCAGCGGCATGGGTTCCCATCTCATGCGGATGGTGGGAAAGGGTTGTAATGGTTAAGATATCGGAATTGCTGAAATAGGTGTTGTCAAATGCTGTCACTGCCATATCCTCCGGGAGCCGGTAGTCCAAAGCCAGAAGGACATTAATCAGATGATAGGCAATAATATCATTATAGCAGACAACTGCCGTACAGGCCGCTAAAGTATCCTGCACGATCTCGACCAGGAAACGGGTGTCTTTTTGGGTCAGCAGCTTGTCCAAGTTGCGGGAGTTATACCAGAAGATATGTTTATCGGCTATAGGAAGATCCAGATCGCGAAGGGTTTCTGCAAAGCCCTGATAGCGTTCAATCCCCTGCATATCATCGGATTTAAAGATACCGCCGATTAGAGTGTGCCCCTGCGAGGCTAAGTGGCGAACCAGAAGGGCGCTTCCGGAATAGTTATCGTCTTTGATAAAAAGACAGTCCGGCAGCGCGGGGTAGTAGTTAAATAAAAAGACCAGTTCGCAGCCTTTTTTCATCAGCTTGCGGTAGAGGTCGATGTTGGGGTTGGGAAGCGCCGTTTTGCAGCCCTCGACAATCAGTCCCCGCGGCGGTTTCGACAGCAGTTCTAAGAGGATGGCCCGCTCCTGGCTGACACTGTTCTGGGTCGAAAAAACGGTGCAGGAAAATCCGTCTTTTGCAAGGGTCTTGCGTATATCATGGATAATGCCCGGATAGATGTATTCCTGTTCATCTAAGATAAGCACACCGATTTCATTTCCTCTGGACTTGCCAAGATAGCCGGTAATATACGAACCGCTTCCGTGCCTTTTTACGATATAGCCCTCGTTTTCCAGGATATTCAGCGCTGTGCGCACGGTCTGGCGGCTGAGTTTATAGCGGGTGCAGAGTTCGGTTTCCGAGGGCAGGCGGTTGATTCCCTCACGGATATTTTTCTGGATTAAGGCTTCCAGACGCCGAAGCAGCCATTCGTATTTCAGCATAAAAAATCCCCCCTTTTTTGGTGAAAAAACAGAAGAAGAAAAAAGACAATCCATAGATTTTCATAAAAACATCCATAAAAAATCCTCATAAAAACAAAAATCTGTCAAATTGCACAAATGCTGTCGGATGTGATTTTTTATCTTTTTTCTGCTTAAATCGTAAAATATTCTACCTTTCAGGAAAAAAATCCCCATTTGCAAAAAGTTGTACTATTTATTGATTATAACATGCCAAAGTTGTATTGTAAACAACTGCCAAACTGCCGTTTTTCGGAGAGTTTAAAATTGATTTGCACAGGCTGGTTTTGCTAAACTACAGGCACAGGGAGGAAGTACCCCAGAGTTTCAAAAAACAAAAATAAATAAAAACGTGGAGGTAAGAACATGAAAAAAAGAACCGTAGCATTAATGTTGACCGCAGCAATGACCGCAGCAAGCCTTGCAGGATGCGGCAGTTCCAGCCAGACCGCAGCAACCACGGCAGCACCAGCAACTACAGCAGCCCAGGCCGAAACCGAAGCACCAAAAGAAACCGAGGCAGAGGCCGAAACCGAAGCTCAGGCAGAAACAGATGCCCCGGCTCCTGCAGCCGACGGCGAACTGATTAAGGTTGGCATTATCAATAATGATCCGAATGAGTCCGGTTATCGTACAGCGAACGACGCCGACTTAAAAAAGATGTTTACTAAAGAAAACGGCTATGATGCATCCTTTGCCTACAGCTTAAAGAATGACGAGCAGATTACCGCGGCGCAGAAGTTTATCCAGGATGAAGTAGACTTCCTTCTCTTATCCGCAGCGGATACCTCCGGCTGGGACAGCGTACTGCAGGATGCCAATGACGCCGGAATCGGTGTTATCCTGTTTGACCGTACCATCGACGCAAGCGAGGATCTCTACCTGGCTTCCATCGTATCCGATATGGCAAAAGAAGGCGAAACCGCAGTGAACTGGCTGGCTGGACAGGGTCTTGACAGCTATAACATTATCCATATCCAGGGCGTAATGGGCTCTGCCGCACAGCAGGGACGTACCGGTGCATTGGATGCAAAGGTAGCCGCTGAAGATTCCTGGACCTTGGTAACCCAGCAGACCGCAGAGTGGAACTCCGAAAAGGCACAGCAGATCGTACAGTCCGTTATTGACTCCGGTACAGAATTTAATGTTATTTACGCAGAAAACGACGATATGGCCAAAGGCGCAGTAGCCGCTCTGGATAAAGCCAATATCTCCCACGGCGTAGGCAAGGACGTTATTGTTATGGGCTTTGACTGCAATAAGTGGGCATTACAGGAACTGCTTGCCGGAAACTGGAACTATGACGGACAGTGCAATCCGTTCCAGGCTTCCTATATTGACAAGATTATTAAACAGGTGATGAACGGTGAAGAAATTACCGAAAAGACCATTATCATGGATGAGAAGGGCTTTGACGCAGAAGAAATTACCGAAGATGATGTAAATACTTACGGTATCTAAACCAGCATGAACACAGGCGCAGCGTGACATATGCAAAGGATGTCTACGTCTGCGCCTGTTTCCTGGAAACTTCAGACCGTGGTAAGTTAAGCCATAGAGAAAAAGTTGTGAAGAAAAAGCCGTGAAAAAAAGACGGAAAAAGAAAATGGAAAGGGGTGACATTTCGGGTGAAAAAGAATGCTGTATTAGAGATGAAGGGTATTGTAAAAACCTTCCCGGGAGTCAAGGCCCTGCAGGGGGTGGATTTTACTCTGTGCAAAGGGGAAATTCACGCACTGATGGGGGAGAACGGAGCCGGAAAATCCACACTGATTAAGGTGCTGACCGGTGTCTATGAAAAGGACGGGGGAGAAATCTTTTTAGAGGGCTTAGAAAAAGCCGCTGTGATTAAATCTCCGCAGGATGCTCAGAACCTGGGCATCAGTACGGTGTATCAGGAAATTACCCTCTGCCCGAACCTGACCGTAGCAGAAAATATGTACATCGGGCGGGGCAAGGATGTTTTGACGAACTGGAAAAAGATGAATGCGGCAGCCGATAAGATTCTGGAAAACTTAGGGATTCCGGCAAAGGCAGCACAGCAGCTTTCGGACTGTTCCATCGCCATCCAGCAGATGGTAGCCATTGCCCGTGCCGTGGATATGGACTGTAAGGTGCTGATTTTAGATGAGCCGACTTCCTCTTTGGATGAGTCTGAGGTGGAAAAGCTTTTTGGCCTGATGCGCGATCTGCGCAGCCGGGGCGTGGGGATTATCTTTGTTACCCACTTTTTGGATCAGGTCTACGAGGTGTGTGACAAGATTACGGTTCTCCGCGACGGACAGCTGGTGGGCGAGTACGTGATTGAAGATCTTCCCCGGGTCAAACTGGTGGCAAAGATGCTGGGCAAGGAACTTGATGACATGGAAGAGATCAAGGACGAAAACCAGGTTTATCACGGCGATGATGAAGTTGTTTTTGAAGCGGAGGGCTTACAGAGCGATGCGGGAATCAAGCCTTTTGACTTCCACATTAAGAAAGGCGAGGTCAACGGGTTTACCGGACTTTTGGGTTCGGGGCGGAGCGAGTGTGTGCGTGCCATCTTCTGTGCCGATAAGGTGATCGGCGGCAGGGTGAAGATGAAGGGCAGGGAAGTTAAGCTGACCAAACCGTTAGACGCGATGAAAAACGGCATTGCCTACCTCCCGGAGGATCGGAAAATTGACGGCATCGTGGGCGATCTCTCGGTGCGTGATAATATCATCCTGGCGGCCCAGGTGCTTCGTGGCTTCTTTAAGCCGTTTTCCAAGGCCGAGGCGAATAAGTTTGCCGATGAGTATATCAAACTTCTGGAGGTAAAAACCGCTTCCGCGGATACGCCGATTAAATCGCTTTCCGGCGGAAACCAGCAGAAGGTTATCTTGGGGCGGTGGCTTTTAACGCACCCGGAATACCTTATCCTGGATGAACCTACCCGGGGAATTGATATCGGAACGAAAATTGAAATTCAGAAACTTGTACTGAAACTGGCTTCAGAGGGAATGAGTGTGACCTTTATCTCTTCGGAAACCGACGAAATGCTTAGAACCTGTTCACGTCTGGTCGTGATGCGTGACCGCAAGGTGGTTGGCGAACTTTCCGGCACGGATCTGACGCAGGCCAAGGTCATGGAAACCATTGCAGGAGGTGAAATGTAATGACAAAGAAAAACAGCCTGTTTGCATCCAGACAGATTTTTATTCCTATTGCGGCGTTAGTCCTGTTAGCGCTGTTTAACCTCATTCTTGACCCTTCGTTTTTTAAGATTACCCTGGGACATAACAGCACGGGCGACCCGGTACTGACGGGCTATCTGATGACGATTCTCGACTACGGCTCCGAGGTAGCGATCCTTGCGATTGGCATGACCTTAGTCACCGCGGCTTCCGGCGGACAGGATATCAGTGTGGGGGCGGCAGTGGCGATCGCAGGTTCCGTTATCCTCCGCGTACTGGTCGGACTTGGCGGCGACGGATCACTTCAGGCACCGATTATCGTGGGCTTTTTAGCGGCATGTGCTGTAGCTATGCTGTTTGGTGCCTTTAACGGTGTCTTGGTGGCTGTCTTTAATATCCAGCCCATGGTAGCAACCCTGATTTTATACACTGCGGGGCGTTCGATTGCCGCATGGATTAATAATAACGAACTGCCGATTATCACCGAGCCGACCTTTACCTACTTTGGCGGTTTTATCCCGGGAATCCCGATTCCCACGCCGTTTTTCCTGGCTGTGCTTTGTATTATCATTACCATGCTGGTCTTAAAGTTTACAACCCTTGGCCTTTACACCCAGGCCGTGGGAATTAATGCAAGTTCTTCGCGATTAAACGGTTTAAACCCGACCTTTATCAAGTGGCTGAGCTTCGTTCTTTTGGGGCTTTGCGTGGCAGTGGTCGGCTTAATTAAAACCAGCCGTTTGTCCACCATCAACTACTCGGTTATCGCCAAGGATATCGAGATGGACGCCATCCTCGCCGTTGCCCTGGGCGGAAACGTGTTAAGCGGCGGAAAGTTTAATATTATGGCATCCATTGTCGGTGCCTATGTTATTCAGTTTTTAACGACAACGCTGTATAAATTCAATGTGTCTTCGGATGCACTTCCGGCGTACAAGGCCATTGTGGTTATCCTTCTGGTCGTATTCAGTGCACCGACGGTAAAGGATAAGCTGCTTAAAGTGATGAAAAAGCAAAAGGGGGTCGGCTGATATGGCAAAAGGGAAAAAAATCAAAATGACCGATACGAACCTCCTGCTGATGATTACGGTGGTTGTGTTCGTGGTTATGTATCTGGGCGCAATGCTCTTTTTAAAGAAAGGCTTTTTAAAGCCGCAGACTTTTTTTAATATTTTAAACGCCAATGCGGCACTGATTATTACTTCCTGCGGGATGAGTATTGTTATGATTACCGGCGGAATCGATATCTCCGTGGGCGGCGTGGTTGCCTTAGTCAGCATGAGCTGTGCGGTTTACCTGGACTACCAGGGCGGAAATGTGTTTACCTCCCTGCTGCTTGCCTTAGGGATCGGGCTTTTGTTCGGTGCGGTTCAGGGTTATCTGGTTGCCTATCTGGATATCCAGCCCTTTATCGTATCGCTGGCGGGAATGTTCTTTGCCCGCGGTATGACCACCATCGTTCATACGGCTCCCTTTAACGTAGCCAATGAAGGCTTTGTCGCCTTAAAAGGAACCCGGATTAATGTCCCGGGACTTGGCACGGTAAATAAGCTGGGCAAGTATGTAAACGCCTATGTGGAAATCGGTGTGGTCGTTGCCCTGCTGATTGTCCTGATTCTTTTTTTCGTCCTTCGCTATACCAAACTGGGACGAAGCTTTTACGCAGTGGGAGGAAACCGTCAGAGTGCTCTGATGCTGGGGATTAACGTTAAGCAGACGAGGTTTTTATCCCATCTTCTGTGCGGACTTTTAGCCGGTATCGGCGGTTATGTGTATTTTTTGCATGTAGGCTCCGGTTCAGCCTCCCATGCAAGCGGGATGGAGATGAACGCCATCGCTTCGTCGATTATCGGCGGAACGCTGTTAACCGGCGGTGTGGGCAATATCTTCGGCACCTTTGTCGGGGTTTTATCGTTAAGCACCATCCAGAACATCGTATCCTCGATTGGCCTGGATCAGGCGTGGTGGACGGGAATTACGGTGGCTGCCATGCTGTGCGTATTCTTAATTATTCAGAGTGTAATTCTGGCCCGCAAGAAATAATCAAGGCTTATCGCAAATGAAGGTTTACCGTAAATACAGGTGAACAACCGAATAAAGGAAAAGGAGATTACAACATCATGAAAGAAAGACAATATCAGTTTTGGTTTGCCGCAGGTTCCCAGGATTTATACGGTGATGAATGCCTGGCCAAGGTAGCCGAACATTCCCGAAAGATTGCAGATGCATTAAATCAGTCGGGTCTTCTGCCCTACAGCCTGGTATGGAAGCCGACCCTGATTGACAATACTTCCATCCGCCGTTTGTTTAACGAGGCAAACAGCGATGAAAACTGCGCCGGAGTTATTACCTGGATGCACACATTTTCTCCGGCAAAGTCCTGGATTTTAGGGCTTAAAGAGTTTCGCAAACCTCTGCTGCATTTCCACACCCAGTTTAACCAGGAGATTCCCTACGACACGATCGATATGGACTTTATGAACGAGAACCAGTCCGCACACGGTGATCGGGAATACGGCCACATGGTGACAAGGATGGAAATCCCGCGCAAGGTGATTATGGGACACTGGAGCGATAAAAACGTACAGGAGCGCATTGCCGGATGGATGCGGACCGCCGTGGGTATTATGGAAAGCAGCCATATTCGTGTTGTCCGTGTGGCCGACAATAGGCGCAATGTTGCCGTAACCGAGGGCGATAAG
>ERZ808028.1100-NODE-1100-length-17776-cov-25.442285_pt1 | contig 17776 bp, 15 predicted proteins | sample MGYA00380184_ERZ808028 | MGnify/ENA primary metagenome ERZ808028 (study PRJEB31490, sample SAMN06133397) | mouse gut metagenome | isolation source: J8_1 | host: mice | place: China: Chengdu | collected 2015-05 ...
GATAGTTTCCCATCACACGGCGCCCCATCAATGTTTACCTATATTCGATTTTACAGTTACCAGCCAACAGCCGGAATTTGTTGAGTTTTGCCATGTTGAGCTTGCAGTGTTTCAGCTTATCAAGATATTTCTGGATGATTACCGGGTCGGTTGCGTGGATGAGCTTATGGACATCCCCCGTTACCAGCGCCAGATTGGAGTAATTGTCCTTTCCGCCGCTGGACTTTGGCGTGATGTGGTGAACTTCCATGTCTCCCAACAGCAGGGGTTCTTTGCAAATGGCGCACTTCCCACGCTGAGCGACATAAAGGGAAATGCGGTTATCGTTCAGTTCGGTACTCTGCCCCTGTATTGGGTGCTCCATGAGCTTTTGCAGGATGATGGGGCTGATTGCCTTTTGCAGCTCATGGATTTTGGCCCGTCCCTTTTCAGAATAATTGCAGATGTCAGGGGAGAAGCACATGGGCGGCGTGGTTTTCACTCCGTTGATTGGAAAGAGTGCCAGCCCAGCCACATTGAATATTTTCCCGGTAAAATCACCATAGAATTGCTGAAATGCCTGACTCCGCAGGCCGGTCTTGCTGCGATGGCTTTTCGTTCTGCATAGAAGTGTCTTTCTGACATCAAAGGCGATGCGGTCAAAGTCGAGGTATACGTTGGTTGCGATTTTGTAGTATTCATGCAGACCCAGCAGCATAGCGTTGAACTGCATCACGCTCCATTGGTTCGGCTCCCTGCCGATACGTCCAATGGCTGTGCGTATGTTTTCCCTGCACTTTTTCTGCGCCTTGTCTGCCATGTGTGATTTCAGCACCCATTTTCCGCTTTTGGGGCGGAGTTTCAGCTTAAAGCCGAGGAAGTCTGAGTATCCCTTTTTCAGATTGACGATTTTGGATTTTTCCGGGCTGATGTCCAGCCTCAGCCGCTCTTTCAGCCACATTGTCACCGCCGCAAATATTTTTACTGCGTCACTGCGGCATTTGCAAAACAGCTTGAAGTCGTCAGCGTACCGAACAATAAAGATTTCCTTCATGCGGCTTGTCCTGCGAAGATTTTGATAACGAGATAAATCATATGTATACTTTGTTTTGGTTGGAAAGGTTCCCCATTGACTGGAAATCCACCAATCCAATTCATTGAGAACAACATTGGACAGCAGCGGACTGAGGATGCCGCCCTGCGGTACGCCCTTTGTCGGCACACCCTCACCCTGGACGGGCGCTTTCAGCATTTTGGACAGGACGCACAACAACTGCTTGTCCCGTATGCCCAGCGTCCAGAGCTGTTTCAGCAGTTTGCCATGGTCTACGTTGTCAAAGAAGCCTTTGATGTCCACGTCCACCACATAGCGGTATTTCGAGATATTCACAAGGAACATTGCTCTTGCTATTGCATGGTGGGCACTTCGGTTTGGGCGAAAGCCATAGCTGTGCTTATAGAATTTTGCTTCGCAGATTGGCTCCAGTACCTGCTTGATACACTGCTGAACGATACGGTCTTCCATGGTGGGAATGCCCAGTGGACGCATACGCCCATCCGGTTTGGGGATTTCCACGCGGCGGACTGCGTGGGGATGAAAATTTTGCAGCCGTTTCCGCACATAGGCAATCAGCTCCTCCGACTGTTTCTCTCCCATTTCAACGATGGTGGTCGAGTTTGCCCCTTTGGTCTTACTGCCTTTGTTTTTCTTGATGGCGCGGTAGGCCAGCAGGATATTTTGCTCACTGGCAATCAGCTCCATCAGGTGCGTGAAACTTTCACCGCGCTGACTTCTCTCGTATAAATCGTCAAATAGTGCCTGGGTGCTGTAATACTCATTATTTCTGAGAATTTGCTTTTTCTTTGATTTGTTGGCTGCCATAAGTCGGCTCACTCCAATTTCTTGAAGGTTTCGCCTCTCTTAGTCATACTCGAACCTTATGCAGAATAATTTTACTCATTTGAACTGTAACTTCGATTTACTGTAGAACACTGACTGGCGGCTATCCCTCCACGGCTTTATTAGCTCCGCTTCATTGGTACTGTGCCGCCACATTCACCAGCACAAGGCAGGTTGTGTCCGAAGATTTTTCCCTGCCGCCGCTTCACAGAGGTCAAGCTCTCCGCGTCGCTGGCTTACCACGTTCCGATTGTCCTATCCTGTTTTCAGCACCTGTAGGTCTTCTCTATAAGCCTGTCTGCTTGCCGCCGCCTGTAACGGCGCAGGGACTTTCATAAAGGGCGAGTTTTACTTATCCCCACAGACCTCACTCGATGGTGAGATTGGCCAATTAGACCAATACCCTATTTAGACCCGTACAATCAAGAATACGTCTCCGCCGTGCTGTAACACAATGGATTCTAACCATAGATGCTTACTTGGACTCCCGGCCTATCACGCACTCGACCACCTCTGGTTCGCTGTTCCTGTACCGCGTCGCCGCGTCTTTAGGGTGCGCTCTCAGCCGACTTCACCGAGCTTATGACACTTCCGCACTTGACTGCGTCCATGCCATTCGGAGTATCAGAGCAGGCGTTTCCGGGCGTTACCCCTTCATTCCACCTGTCGGACAATCAGTTCTATGAAACCTTTCCAGAAGCTCCTTTCAATCTTCTGTTCTTCTTTTGGCTCCACGCCTAACCTTTTCAGTTAGGAACGTGTCGCACCGCCGTATGGGTCGAAACTTGGGCCGGGCATAAACCGCAAAAATTAGCAGTACAAAAAGTTCAGAACATCAAAGAAAATCCTCCGATTTCCTTGGAAATCGGAGGATTTGTGGTTGCGGGGGCCGGATTTGAACCGACGACCTTCGGGTTATGAGCTGAGGCCGGCGGTGTCGGCAGTTTTTTGGCGGTTTGGGGCGTTTTTGCTCCGTGGTGGGGTGCTATTCAGCTCTGTTCCCTCCACCGCTTCCATCCGCTCTTTTCCCATTCTGGGTCAGAATCTGGGTCTCGAATTGAACAAAACTTTTGCGATGTAAGAGGATGGTTTTTCAATCAACAATCACTGTCTAATGACTGAAGCAAACGGATGAACTGCTTTTCACAAGGGGCAAGTTGCCGCTTTGCGTAGCTTAAGCAAACAAAGCGGATCTGGAGCAGATCGTCTATTAGGCTGTCATCTTTTAGTGGGACGAGACAGATGTCTCCACTGTGTACCAGCGGGTCTGACTTTTCAAGCGCCGAAGTGTAAACGCCAACTGCGTCACCCTGGCGGATCATTTGCTTGATTAGCGTATTATTATTGGAATAAGTCAGGGCCGTATTTACGTTGTGAGCGCGGAATAAATCAGTGAGAATATCAATGATGATTTTATCGTCATGGAGAACCAGCGGGTAGTTTCGAAGATTTTCCGGAATCACATATTCCTGTATGGCCAAAGGATGCTCAGCGCTGCAGGCTACTACCAGTCGTTCAGTTCTGAACGTGTGGATGCGCAGTTTAGGGGATAGCTTCTGAAGGCTCTGCGAGGGGAGTGCCACAATTCCTAAATCATACTCTTGAGCCGCCACCGAAGATATAACATTGGTAAGTGTATCCTGATGGATGTGAATGGACAGATGGGGAAATTGCTTCCGCATATGACCAATATTGTCCATCAGATACGGTGTGGTATCCAACGGGAATACATTTAAAGAGATGGAAGTTTTCGCTTGTATTTCAAGCGTATGGTGCAGATAGCCTAATTCATCCTGAATCCGTTCTGCACACGCCGCCACCGCGTGGCCTGCATCTGTAGGAGTTGTGCCAGCATTGGTACGGGCAAACAGCCTGACGCCCAGTTCCGTTTCCAAGGCAGTGATAGCCTTGCTGATGCTGGGATGAGAAACGTGCAGTTTATCTGCGGCAGCTAAAATAGTTCCTTCCTGAACAACCGCAGCTACATATTCCAACTGAAGCAGGGTCATGTCCACACACCTCCTGTTGTAACCTCAGGGCACAACTATGAAACCAAGGGATTCTTTATTTTTCGTTATTATACTGCTAATATTCTGTTAGAGCAACAAAAAATATGGCTTAATCTCGAAAGACAGCCTTAAGTATGCCGGGATTGCGGAAAAGAGGAGGCGCAGTTTAATTGAAATTCCTGACCTATAAATACAAAATATTTGGTCCCCGTGCGGGAATGCTGACATCCGACGGCAGTCAGATTGTGGATCTGTCCGTCCTCCTGGGTGCCAAAGCCACCATCCCAGACATTGGAGAACTACTCAGGCGGTATGAGGATCCCAAGAATGTGGTGGAGCGAGCTTTGGCAGACATGGATAGTCGAAAAGACTGTATTATACCCGCGGAAGATGTTCAACTGTGTGCTCCTGTTCTCCATCCCTCCACCATTCGGGACGGTAGCATATTTGAACGACACGTTGTAAACGCCGGAAAACACAACGGGGTGGGAACTCCGGCAAATTGGTATAAGTGGCCCACATTTTATTTTCAAAACACCAATACCGTCCTAGGTCCTGAGGCGGTGGTGAAGCGTCGAACCGGTTCTGCCACATTGGACTATGAGGCGGAAATCGCCCTGGTGATTGGAAAGGGCGGGCGTTCTATCCAGGGCGATCGAGCGTTGGATCATATTTTTGGACTGACCATTTACAACGATTGGAGCGACCGGGAGAGGTGTACGGCTGAGGTGGGGTTTATCGGGCTTCACAAGGGAAAGGATTTTGCCAATGCCTTTGGCCCCTACATTGTCACCATGGATGAGGTGATGGATCACTATCAAGAGGGACGCCTGACTCTGAAAGTGGATGCCTGGGTAAACGATGTGCATACCACTGATTCCCTCACTGATGATGCCTATTGGACCATTCCCCAGTTGGTGGAGTACATCAGTCTGGATGCAGACATTGTGCCTGGGGACATTATCGGACTGGGTACCGTAGGGACAGGATGCATCTATGAGCGGCCCGACCAGTTTCCCTATCTGCAGGACGGCGACCTTGTGACGATCACCGTTGAAAAGCTTGGTACCCTTCGGGGTTACGTATCCAAGGAATAAAAAACAAGAGAGGAATGGGACTATGAGACGTTTTGTTGACCTAAGCACCAGCATTGAATCTGGGCTGCCGGTAGACCCTCCAGCCCAGATCCCCACGATCAACTACGTTTCCCACAAAGACAGCGCCGAGGTTTTTGCCAATGTTTTTGGGTGTAGCCAGGATGAGCTACCGGAGGGGAACGGCTGGGCGGTGGAGTTTATCAATATCAGCACCCACGCCGGAACACATATGGATGCCCCGTATCACTTCTACCCTACTATGAATGGAGGAGAGCCTGCTTGGACCATTGATGAGGTGCCGATAGACTGGTTTATGGGCCCCGGTGTGGTGCTGGACTGCACGAATCTGCCTGACGGCTATAAACTGACGGTGGCGGATGTGCAGGAGCGCCTGAAAAAAATCGGCCACATTTTGCAGCCCGGCGACATCCTGCTCCTGCGCAGCGGGGCGGATAGCCGCTGGGGCTCTGAAGCGTATCTGCTGGCTGGCTGCGGCGTGAGCCGGGAGGCGACCCATTGGATCATCGATCAGGGCGTGCGCGTCATGGGTACCGATGGCTGGAGCTGGGACATCCCCCTGCCTATGGAGGCGGAGGAGTTCAAGAGAACACACGATACCTCTGTTCTGTGGGAAGCACACCGGGTGGGCCGGGAAAAGGCTTATTGCCACATTGAAAAGCTGGGCAATCTGGATCAAATTCCTGCGGTGGGTACTACAGTTTGCTGCTTCCCGGTAAAAATTCACCGCGCCAGTGCTGGATGGACCCGCGTTGTGGCAATCGTTGACGAATAAGAAAGGTAAGGTGTGAGAAATGGAAGACATCAGAATTGTGATGAGTTTCATTGTCCCGCTGGTATTTATCTTCATCTGCATCAAAAAAAGGGTCTCTCCCGTTCTGTTCACACTGGGTGCTGGCGTGTTGACGGCCCTTATCGGCGGCCTTCCCTTGGAACAGATTCCCGGCACCATGAGCGGTGCCTTTGGTACAATGATGACCAACTCCGCCTATGTCATCATTTTCGGCATCATGTACGGTGAGCTGATGGAGGCCACCGGAGGCCTGAGCGCTCTGCTCACTCGTATGGTCAAGCGCACGGGTGCCAACGGTAGCATTGTGGCCGTATTCATTTTCGGCTATGTGCTTTCCATCCCCGTAGGTTTCCCCGCTGCCATGGCGGTGGGTTGTCCCATGCTGAAGCCTCTGTCTCGCAAGACGGGCAAACCGCTTGTCTCCTTTGCTTCTGCGTTTATTCCCGCCTCCTTCACTACCAGTTCCCTGGTCATTCCCACTCTGACGCCCGTTCTGGTGTGCGGCTTGGTGGGGGCCAACCTGGGATGGTCGTTCGTGTACAGCTTGGTGGCCAGTCTGATAGCCGCTATGGTTGGTTGCCTGGGATGGGCCTTTCTGATGGCGAAGATGTACGGCAAGATCGAAAGGGTGGAGGATTTTGACGGAGAAGTCGTTGATGTTGCCGAGCCGGACAACGCCCCACCCACCGGCTTGATTGTCGGCCTGATCATCCTGCCTATTGCGCTGATTCTGGCTGGCACCATCCTGCCCCAGATGCTCTCCGCGGAGAATCCGATCGTGACCCTGTTTAGCTTTATCGGCAATACTTCTTTCGCGCTGATCCTTTCTATCATGGTAGAACTGGCGGTGCTGCGCAAATATCTGGACAACACCATGAAGGTGGTGGAGACGGCGGTCAGCAAGTGCGGTATGAACTTGGTTCTCACCGGATTGTCCGGCGCGATGGGCACAATTCTCATGGCTGTAGGTGTGGGGGATATGTTGCTACGCTACACAGAGAATATCAATCTTCCTGTGCTGGTATTAGCGTTCCTGATCACTCTTCTGATCCGCGTTTCCACCGGCGTTACTACTGTGGCGGCTACCACCGTAGCGCCTCTGCTTCTTCCCATGGTGATGTCCATGGGTGTGTCGCCGGTACTGTATGCCCTGGCCATCTGCTTTGGCTGTGTCGGTCCCGCCCTGCCCAATGACGGCGCCTTCTGGATGTACAAGAATTTTGCCGGCATGACCACCAAGGAGACCTTCCTCTCCTTCACGATCCCCACCGCGATTATTGGTGTCCTGGGTCTGATTGCAGTCATGGTGCTTAGTGCGCTCGCACCTGTGCTGCCCGGTCTACTGCAATAATTAATTTCCATGAAAATCCAGTGGTCCAGAACCGAACTGTGGATTCCGGGCCACTGTGTTATAACGGAGGTAACTATGTCAAATCAAGTGATCATCACCGCTGCTCTGACAGGGGCGGGGACTCCCAAGGAATTGAACCCCAACCTTCCCCTGACCCCAGTTGAGATCGCAGAGGATGCCTATCGCTGCTGGCAGGCCGGCGCGGCCGTAGTGCATCTGCATATGCGTGACGACGAGGGCCGCGGAACCATGGACAAGGAAAAATTTGCCCAGGCTATCCGCCTGATCCGTGCGCACAAAGACTGTGATGTGGTGATAAATTGCACCTCATCCGGTGCTACACGGCAGTTGGAACCTAAGGAACGGATCGGCCATTTTGAGGATGTTCCAGATATTGAAATCGGCTCCTTTGATTCCGGTTCTATTAACTGGGGCTGTAACGCTGTTTTTGATAATTCGCCTCAATTTCTGACGGTTCTTGCCGACTGCTACCAGCGAAACAATGTCCTCCCTGAGATTGAAATTTTTGACATGGGTATGCTGGGCAATGCCAAGTATTATCAGAAGAAAGGGCTGCTACCCACACCTGCTTATTTCCAGTGCGTTCTGGGGGTTTTAGGCGGCATGGAGGCCACTGTGGAAAACCTGATATATTTGGTGCGTCATCTGCCTGAGGGCAGCAAGTGGTCAGCGTTTGGCATTGGGGCAGGGCATCTGCCCATCCTCTTTGCCTCTTTGGCGCTGGGCTGCACCGGGGTTCGGGTCGGCCTGGAAGACAATTTGATTATGGGAAAAAACGAAAAGGGCGAGAAGATTCTGGCAACTAATGTGAGTCTGGTGGAACGGGCCGTAGGCGCGATCCGGGCCTACGGAAAACAGCCCGCCACCTCTGCCCAGGCGCGAGAGATTCTGGGTCTGTCCCAGCTCATCCGTTGAACTGTGTCATGGGAGGAAACGGCTTGGAAAATAATCAACTGCCTTTGGACGGGATTCGGATTGTGGAGATGGGCACCCATGTTGCGATCCCCAGTGCGGCCAGGATTATGGCCGATTTTGGAGCGGAGGTGATCAAGGTCGAGGCACCCAGGGGAGATGGATGGCGTTACCCTGGGCCGGAATTCAATATGCCGGCTGAAGATGAGGAAAACCCCATGTTTGCCATGCAGAATGCGAACAAGCATCTGATGTGCATCAACATCAAAAAGCCGGAGGGGCTGGAGGTGCTGGAAAAACTCATCTCCACGGCTGATGTTTTTATGACCAGCGTGCGTTCCTCGTCACTCAAGCGATCAGGGTTGGATTATGAAAGCCTTCATGCCCGATATCCCGGCCTCATCTACTGTCAAAACACCGGTTATGGAAGTCAGGGAGCTGAGGCGGGCCGCCCTGGATTTGACCAGGCGGCTTTTTGGGCCCGTACCGGTGCCCTTCGGGACTGGGTGGAGGAAGGAGATGCTCCGCTCAAGCCCTCTGTAGCTTTTGGCGATCTGGCCACTGGAGCCCAGTTACTCAGCGGTATATTGATTGCCCTCCTGGGGCGGCGGCGCACTGGGCGGGGGACTATGGTCACCACTTCGCTGCTCAACTGTGGGGTTTGGTATAACAGCAACGCCATTGTTTCGGCTCAGCCCGGATATGATAATCCTTATCCGGAGGACAGAAGCAATCCCCATAATCCGTTTACCGGATTCTACCGCGCCTCTGACGGGGAGTGGTTTACCACAGTGGTTTTCATAGATAGCAGCGGGGAAGAAGGCCTTTATCGGAAGATGTTCCCGTTGCTGGGTATAGAAGACTGGCTTCAGGAATTGAATGACGGAACGTTTTCCCACACTGGCCGGGAGATCACCGCCCGTATCCACGCAGAGATTGGTAAGCGCCCATCGACAGAGTGGTTCCGCCGCTTTGATGAGGGGAACATTATCTACGAGCGATGCGCCCATTTAAAAGACATTTCTCAAGACCCGCAGGCTTGGGCTGCGGGATGCTTTGAGGAGGTTGTTTTCCCCAATGGACAGCGCCGTATCCTGGTTCGTTCGCCGGTAGAGTTGTCTGCCTATGGAAAGAGGCCGATGCAGGCAATGGGACCGATTGGTGCGGATACTTGGGAGACACTGCTTCGGGAGGGCTGGAGCGCCGGGGAGATCGATCATCTTTTGGAAGCGGGGGCCATTGTGTCACCGAAGGAGCATCCATAATGGCAATCAGAAAGGAAGAAGATCAATGCGGGTTCATGAAGCGTACATTGTGGCCTATGGCCGTAGCCCGTACTGCAAGGCGTGGAAGGGTAGCTTTGCCCATGTGCACCCTGTAGATTTTGGAGGCTTGACGTTAAAAGGCGTTTTATCTAAAGTTCCACAATTAGATCCGATGGAAATTGATGATTTGATTGTGGGCTGTTCCCACCCAACAGGTGTGCAAGATTTCAACATGGGCCGGCTCATTGCCCAACGGGCCGGGCTGCCGGACAAGGTTACGGCCCAGACGGTGAATCGGTTTTGTTCTTCCGGTTTGCAGGCCATCGCAACTGCTGCAAACGCTATTCTATCCGGCCAGATGGATTGTGTTGTGGCCGGCGGGTGTGAGAGTATGAGCCTTGTTCCAATGGAAATCGCCGGTAATTGGCAGAATCCGTGGTTGCAAAAAAATGCGCCGGACAACTATATTTCCATGGGTCTTACCGCGGAAAATGTTGCGGAAGAATATGAGATCAGCCGCGAGGACATGGAAAAAATGTGCTGCGAAAGCCATGCCAAGGCCCATGCAGCCCAAGTGGCTGGCTATTTTGATGAGCAGATTGTGCCCATTGAGGTTATTGATCTGAATGGAAACCATATTCTTGCTGTGCAGGATGAGGGAATCCGTCCCAACACCACCATGGAGGTACTGGCTGGACTGAAGCCCTGCTTCAAGGAAGATGGTGTTATTACTGCGGCAGTATCCTCGCAGTGCACGGACGGAGCCGGTTTCTTGGTCATGATGAGCAAAGAAAAAATGGATGCTCTCGAGCTGAAACCTCTTGCCAAATTCCGGGACTTTGCCGTGGATGGAGTACCCACTCGCATTATGGGAATCGGTCCGCTTAAAGCGGTGCCCAAGGTGCTGGAACGAACGGGATTGAGCTTGGATGACATGGATGATATCGAACTCAATGAGGCATTTGCCTCACAGGCCCTGGCTTGCATTCGAGAACTGGGCATGAATCCGGCCAAAGTCAACCCAGAAGGAGGCGCCATGGCGCACGGGCATCCTTTTGGCGGATCCGGTGCTATGTTGACCATCAAAGCTCTCTCCCATATGCGTCGATGCGGAGGAAAGTACTGTATGGTCACCATGTGCATTGGAGGTGGACAAGGAGCCGCAGCCATTTTTGAGATGTGCTAAGCCGACCGCATTATGAAACAACTGACAGCATACCGCTGGGTGAAAGCGCTGTCTAGCGTTGAGCGCCGGAAGCTGTTTTTCACATTTTTGCCAACTCCGTCTGACTGCACTGCTTCTGAGTGTCCAGAAAGTCAGCTTTTACATCGTCTAGCAGGGAGGCGTGATAGAACAGGGAGTTATTCTCAAAGTGAAGGAACAGGTTGCGGTAGTCCAGGTTACGGTGCCCATCGTGCCCACCACGTCATCGATGACGCACTCTTTGGCGTGGACGAAGCCGGGGGTATACTCGTAGATCTTGACCCCGCCCCCAGCAGTACGGGGTAAAAGCTGTGGGACATTCGGAACACCAGCTTTTTGTCTGGCATCCCAGGCATGATGATCCGTATGTCCACCCCGCGGTGGGCTGCCCGGGCCATGGCGTCCAGCAGAGCATCCCCCGGCATGAGATAGGGGGTGAAAAACAAGGCGGCGTACCGGGTGGCCTGGGCCAGCAGCTCAATGTACAGCTTATTGCTGGCCGCGGCGGAGCGTAGGGGGGAGTCTTGGTGATGATGTACAACATGAAGATCAAGGCCAGGATGGACAGGACGAAGGCGGTCAGCTCTGCCCAGGGGGTCAGCCAGTTCAGCAGGATCACGGCCCACAGTTCCTGGAGAGGGACGGCGGGAGAATGGACAATATGCGGCGGATAATTTTTCCCATGATGCTTCTTCCTTCTTAATGAGGCGTCGCGCGCACGGAAGCGTATCTATTTCATGGCGGCGGACGGTTCTGCGTCTCGCTATTGACAGACCACCAATGAATCGCGCTATGCTCCGCCGATGACTACCCGTGTCCGTCAATACGGTAACGTGGGAGTTCAGTGGACAGTTCTCAATAACAATATCGTTTCCGATACTTGAAGAAGATCACCACAGACAAAACAAGTGCCATCCCCTCCGCGGCCGGGGTGGATAGCCAGATGCCGGGGATGCCCAGCAGGGCGGGCAGCACCGCCATGGCGGCCAGCATGAATATAAAGGAGCGGGAGAAGGCCAGCACCGCCGATACCACCCCGTTGGACAGGGCGGTAAACATCCCGCTGGCGAAGATGTTGAAGCCGATGAACAGCAGGGCGATGGAGCAGATGTGGTTACCCGTTACTGCCAGGGCATGGACGGGGTTATCCGGCTGGGCGAATATGCCCACCAGCGGCTCTGTGGCTGCCAGGGACAGCACAAGGGTGGTTACGGAAATGGCCGCGATGACCCGCAGGCTGACGGCTACCAGCTTTTTCAGCTTCTCCCGGTTCCCCTCGCCATAGTAGTAGCTCAGCATGGGAGCCACGCCGTAGGAGTACCCCGTGTACAGGGAACTGGCGAACATGAGCACGTACATGATGATGGTGACAGCGGCCACGCCGTCCTCCCCCACGTAGTGCAGCATGGTGGCGTTGAAGGCCAGGGTAGCGATACCAGTGACCAGGGCGGTGGCCATCTCTGAGCAGCCGTTGGAGGCGGCGGCCAGCAGCACCCGGGGGCGGAGGGCGGGCCTGGTGAAGTGGAGCAGGCTGTTTTTCCGGCTGAACACCAGGAGGCCAGCCACGGCGGTGACGGAGTAGCCCAGGCCGGTGGCGATGGCGGCCCCGGCGATGCCCAGATTGCACAGGGCGATGAGCACATAATCCAGCACCATGTTCAGCACCCCGCCGCTGACGGAACAGATCAGAGACAGCGTGGCTTTCTCCGAGGCGATCATGTATAAGGTAAAGTTGTTCATCAGCAGGATGGGCACGGTGAACAGCAGGTAGCGGCTGAGGTAGTCCACACAGTAGCCAGACACCTCCGGGGACAGATCCATAGCTCCGAAGATCCTCCCGGTGAGGGAGTACCCCGCTCCGCACATCACCAGCCCCACGAGCACGTTCACCAGGATGAGAAAGGTGAAATCCTGCCGGGCCTCGGCCTCTTTTTGCTCCCCCATCTTTTTCATGATGACGGCACTGCCGCCGGTGGCCAGCATGGTGGAGATGGCGGTGACCAACTGGATCACCGGTGCGGTAAGGTTGATGGCGGACAGGGCCTGGGTGCTGATGAGGTTGGCCACAAACAGGCCGTCCACCATGGTGTAAAAGGACATGAACAGCGACATGGCAATGGTGGGCACAGCGAAGCGCAGGATGTTTTTCAGGGTGACAGGCTTGGCGTAAGCGGTTTGGTTTTCCATAATCTTTCCCCGTTCCTCTTGTATTTTCCGATGTCATGGGATATCATAGACCGTACAGTTACTGTACGGTCAAGAGGGGGAATGATGATATGGAGAAAATTAACAAACTGTTCACCATTGGCCAGTTTGCCGCCCTCCACGGCGTTAATAAGAAAACGCTGATGTGGTACGACCAGATCGGTCTGTTTCGCCCCGCCGCTGTGGACCCGGACAACGGCTACCGCCTGTACAGCTACCGTCAAAGCTCGGTGCTGGAGACGATTTTGCTGCTGCGGGAGCTGGATGTGTCCCTGGAGGAGATCGAAACTTTTTTAGCGGAGCGGTCTGCCAAAGGCTTGGAGCGGCTGCTGGGGGAAAAGATCACGGAGGTGGATGGGCGCATTGCCCGGTTGCGAGGGGTGCGGGCCGCTTTGGCGAGGCGCCGAGAGGACGTACGGGCCCTGCTGCGCATCGACCTATCCGAGATTCAGCTGGTGGAGCGGGAAGAACGTTCTTTGGTTACGGTGGACGTGAGTCAGGACGCTCCCTTTGACAAGCAGGTGGAACTGGTGATGGCGGAGACGAAAAGATATCAGCTCCGGCGGCTCCATGACGCCGTCTATGGGACGATGATCTCGGTGGAGTCGCTGAAGCGGGGGAATTTTGAGGACTACTCTAAGCTGTTTATTGAAATCCCCGAGGCCACGAAGAACGCCGGATCGCATATGCGGCCCGGCGGACAGTGGGTGAGGGCGTACTATCAAGGACCCTGGGACAAAATGTCCCGGCGGTATGGGGAGGTATTCCAGTTCCTCCAGGCCCGGGGGCTGGAGCCCTACGGCTGGGCCTACGAGGCCATCGTCAACGAGAGTGTGGCCCAGGGGGAGGAGGACGCCGTTGTGCGGATTGAGCTGTCAGTTCGGCAAATATGACGGAGCAATTCAAACGCAGGCAGGGAAAGCTTTTGGAGCGGTATCACCGCCCGCCATTTGACGAAGGGAGTCCCTCCAGAGTTTGGGGAGAAAGTATATCAACAAAACGCATCACAATAAATAAAAGGCTTTTCTGGCGAATAAAAATTTTCTGAAAAGTTCGATCCGACAGGAAACGGAGTGGGAAAGATTTACCACGTTGTAATCATAGAGGCATTCTCTGCGGCAAACTGAAAGTGTGCAAAAGGTTCGGAACATCTGAAACCAAGCGGCAGATTATTGCCGAATCATTCTCTGCCAATGAGCCCGTCTGCATCAAGCACCACAGCCCAAGATCACAAAGCCACGTGTCAGCGGTTGTGCATGATTGTGGCAAAGGCTGGTTTCGCCCAAGATTAGGATGGCAAGGCAGCCCAGAGAACGGGTTAGAGGTGTAATGGAGCACCACCGCAACCCAGCGAAGCGGTTGCGGTAAGGGAGGAGGAACGGCGAAATGAGTGAGCCCTGTCGCCTGCAGCGGGGCGAGGGAAATGAAGCCCGCGACGATGAAAAGCAGAATAAATTTCAGCCACATCTACCCGCGGTGCAGACAGGGACAATGTGCACAAAAAGTACAGTGGACGCGTCGGGTGAGGGCAGTGCAGAAGTGCTCCGTTGGCCTATCCTTCTGCGTTAAAAAGTGCCGTTGTGAGAGATTGCAGATTGCACCAGTGCCTACAAAGAGAAAGCCCTCCAGCGCAGGCGAAAGAATATGTGTCTGAATTGATAATCTTTCCCGCTTTTAGTAGCTATTTCCGCCGAAATTTGGTATGGTACGTCGTTGCAAAAGGAGGCGACGTCAAATGGCTAAACGCAGAGCCAACGGCAAGGGCAACATCCGCAAGCGCAGCGACGGTCACTGGGAAGGGCGTTACATAGCGGGCTGTGCCCCAGACACTGGGAAAGTGATCTACAAGAACGTGCTGGACAAGACCCAGAAGGAGTGCAAGGTGAAACTCCAGCGGGTCATTGAGGGAAACGCCAAGGTGGACGCCGTCCGGGCGGAGCAATACACCGTGGGACAGTGGATGGATGTGTAGTTCGAGAACTGTGCGAAAATCAAGGTGCGGCCATCATCCCACAAGACCTACCGGGGTTACATCGATAACCACATCACAAAAAGCTGCTGATCGGCGGCAGGGTGGAGCGAATTGAGTCCAAAAACCAAAGCAAAGGTTTAAGCGCCAAAACCGTCCATAACATCAATCAGGTAATCTCCTCTGCCATAGATTTCGCCATCGACCAAAAGCTGATCAGCACCAACCCCACGAATGGCTGTGCCCTGCCCAAACTGGAGCACCGGGAGATGAAAACTCTCCCCGTCGAGCAGTTGGCGTCCTTTCTCCACGAAGCCAAGGAGAGCGGCGTGTTCGAGCTGTACTACATCGAGCTGGCCACTGGCCTGCGTCGGGGTGAGCTGCTGGGCCTCAAATGGGAGAACATCGACCTGGAGCGGGGGACGATCCAGGTGCGCCGCCAGATCGCCCGGATTGATGGAAAGGTGGTGGAGGCCCCGCTGAAAACGAAGAACTCCTATCGGAGCGTCTCCATCGGTGCTGATGCGGTAGAAATTCTGAAAAATCATCAGGAGAAAACCAGTAGCGAGTATGTGTTCCCCTCGCCCACAGGCGGGCCCATCTCGCCGGACAGCGTACTCCATATGCTCCATCGGGTGCTGAAGCGGGCGGGATTGCCCAAAATCCGCTTCCACGATATGCGGCACTCAAATGTCAAGCCCAAGATAAAGAATATTTGCTATACTTTTGTGAATATTGATGTATCCTACCTTTTGCTAATGGCCTGTTGGATATGTAAATATCATGTATTGGCGGAACCGCCTGATGAATCAGGCGGTTCCGCATGAGATGTACTTTAAGCCAAGAGTGATGCTCTCGAGAATTGAGGATGGATTTAATTGAATACTTGAACAAAATTCACCTGCGCTCAAGCTGCTTCCGTAGACTTTGTGTTTCAACGATCCTGTAGTTAGCCAACCAAAGCTGTTTGTCTTTACCAGCAAGCTGCGGATTCGTAGAAGTCTCGAAGGTGTTCTGAACAATAGAGACACCAACTTCATTCCAGAGTTCAAGCGGCTCGAAAATCCAAGACAAGGTATCTTGCTCAAAACGTAGAAGACTGCGAAACGCACCGAAAATAGGATAGATATAGCCGCTAGAAACCGAGTATTTGGTCGGTATAGACAAAAACTCCGTTGTTGTTTCGCTTTCTAGCGTTTCGATTCCTCGCACGCTTCCAAAGCGAGGGGTTGAAACCCCCATGCCCTTTTTATAATCCTTATATTTTTCAGGAAGCTCCCGCTCAATCGTATCGTAAAGCTCTACAAGCAGAGGAAGCTGTTTCACTAAGGCTTGATAGAGTGGAGTTTCAAATGCATCCCTATAGCGCTTGAACACTTGCGTTTTTCCAGAGTAGCTTTGCACTGGAGCGGCATTGTCATCAGGGTATTTTTCAATATCAAAGGCGTAGACCAAGCGCAGTAACTCAGAAATATGAATAGGTTTGTCTTCATTGTCCTTGTATGCAATCTGATCGGCGTAGGGTTGACCGAAAATTGCTTCTTTGACATTTTCAAATTTATCATCCAGATTGAACAGCGCCATATCGGATACTTGAAGAGATGTGTTACGGGCATCGGAGAGACGAGTAACGGTTTGGACATTTGTAATGACCTCTACACGGACAAATTTGTGGGCATCTGCAGGGATCGCATCGCGCTTCATCATAATGGCAGTGTAAGTATGGCCTCCATCTAAAATGCCATATAGATGTCGGTCAGTTTCATCTTCTTGGTCGCCTATGTCAATAGTGACTTCTGAGTTATTGGAGTTGAAAGAGAGGAATTTCGCCGAGATCACAATACCGCGGTTGTTGATGTAAAAATCAGTGGTTGGTTCCACTACCGCGTTCAACAGGCTTTTTGCTACGTTTGTTGTCATCTTGGGCTTGCGGGGATTGACATCCAAAGAGATGCCAGTAGGAAGTTCTTTCATATCAACCAATAGATAGTAGATCGTTTCAGAAGAACTTTCATCTTCCTTTCCTCGTTTATAAGGAGATGTAAGGGTGCGAAGAGCCTCGACTTTGAATTTAATTGCCATTATTGATGGCCTCCTTTCTTTTTTCACGAAAGCTGTTGCCTTGTGAGCAATTTTAGTATATCATAGGAACTAAATATGTCAATGTACCATAGTACATAACGGAGGGAAGAATGTCAGAGAGGAAAACAGAGAACCAGGTACTGATTAAAATTGGAAAGTTGATTGAATCCAAAAGGAAAGCTCTCGGCAAACGGTACAACAGTCGGGAGAAGTTTATAGATAATCGGAGTGATGAGCTATTTGGCTCAGAGGATTGGATATCCCTTCGATATCTCTATAACATTGAACGCGGAAAAAATTGGATCAGCATTGAAAAATTGCTCCTTTTGTCTAAGGCTTTAGAAGTAGATCCTGTGGATTTGTTCGCTGAGATCACAGCAATTTGCCTTTCAGATAGATCTTAAGTTTCTAGCGTACGCAAGCAGGGCACGGGAATATCGTTTTCGATATTCCCGTGCAGCTTGTTGGGGTTCCCCCAAGCCCCGGATCGTCCGTTTTGCGCCTGGTCGAACACACCTGACGGTGTGACTCCATGCTTCGCATGACTAGCAGAAAGAAAGGGATGGACAGCGTCAGGGGGATAGCCACAGAGCGGTGCAAGGGATGTAGCCCTTAGACGGAGCTGAGTGACGAAAGCAGCCTGGATTGGTAAGCCGTCAGCGATCCATGTGGCGGTTTCTCAGAGCGTATGAATACGCTCTGGCAGGAGTATGTGTGAAATGCACTCTCCCTCACCGCCGACCTAAAGGGGGTAGCTTAACTGGACTACAAGGTGCCCGGACGGGCCCGCGCCGGTCTGTCTGGGTGGGTTTTGAGATAGACCCGAAGGATACAGCTCACCGGCCTGTTTCCTGCTGGTAAAAAGCACCCGGCCGAGGCGCTGATGCCCCGGTGGGATAGTATGCATTCTCTTTGTCCCTAACGGTACACCTCACTTTTTGGCAACCCTCGTTATGCCTACTTTTTGCGGG
>ERZ808028.1105-NODE-1105-length-17683-cov-3.119164_pt1 | contig 17683 bp, 18 predicted proteins | sample MGYA00380184_ERZ808028 | MGnify/ENA primary metagenome ERZ808028 (study PRJEB31490, sample SAMN06133397) | mouse gut metagenome | isolation source: J8_1 | host: mice | place: China: Chengdu | collected 2015-05 ...
GCCATTACAATAAAAAAAACGGGCATAACGCCCATTTTTTATTCCTTTCCATCCCAGCAGTACGTACACAGTTTGCACCGCTCCAGCCCCGTCGCGTCAAGCATATCGTCGAGTCTGTTAAACCGAAGCGAAGTAAAGTTCAGTTCTTTGCGAATCTCCTCGACCATCGTCTCATACTTTTCCGACTCCGGATTGGCATACTCCTGCAAAATTTCATCCGTGACCTTTCCGTTCTCAAGCCGCTCAATCACGCGCCTTGTAATCAAGTCCATCTCTGACGACGAACGCGAGAAATTCAGATATTTACAGCCGTATAAAAGCGGCGGACATGCCGGTCGGATATGGACCTCCTTCGCCCCGCTCTGATACAAAAATTCTGTCGTTTCCCGAAGCTGTGTTCCCCTGACAATCGAATCGTCAATCAAAAGCAGACTCTTATCTTTAATTAATTCATCAACCGCAAGCAGCTTCATTCTTGCAATCAGGTCGCGCTTACTCTGAATGGTCGGCATAAACGAGCGCGGCCAAGTCGGCGTATATTTGATAAACGGTCTTGAAAAAGGAATCCCCGACTCATTTGCATATCCAATCGCGTGTGCAATACCCGAATCCGGCACACCAGCCACGGTATCCGGTCTTACGTTATCACGCTGCGCCATTTTGGCTCCGCAGTTATAGCGCATCTGCTCCACGCTGACGCCTTCATACGAACTTGAAGGATAGCCATAATATACCCACAGAAACGTACAGATTTTCAAATTCTCGTCATTGGGGTTGGAAAGTGTAAGGCAGTCCTTTTCCGTCACAACGACGACCTCTCCCGGCCCTAACTCCTTATAATCACAGTATCCTAAATTTTTGTAAGCAAAATTTTCAAAGGACACACAATAGCCTTCATCCTTTTTACCGACCACAACGGGCATTCTGCCATGCTTGTCCCGCGCGGCGTAAATTCCCGCTTTATTCATCAATACAATCGAAAGTGAGCCGTCAATGACTTCCAATGCAAAGTTAATGCCCTCTATCAGATTTTCCTTGCGGTTAATCAGCGCTGCCACAAGTTCTGTGGCATTGACTTCTCCTCCGCTCATCTCCAAAAAATGCGCATGTCCCACATCAAAAAGACGCTGTATCAGCTCTTCCGTATTGTTAATCTTTCCGACCGTCGTAATCGCATACGTTCCGTGATGCGAACGAATAATCAAAGGCTGCGGCTCATAATCCGAAATACAGCCAATACCATAGTTGCCCTGCATCTCATGAACATCCTTGTCAAACTTCGTCCGAAAGGGTGCATTCTCTATATTGTGTATGGCACGGTTGAACCCGTCCTTCCCGTATACCGCCATACCGCCCCGTCTTGTTCCCAAATGAGAATGGTAATCAATTCCAAAAAACAAATCAAATACACAGTCCTGTTGTGATGCTACACCAAAAAAGCCTCCCATATTTACCTCCGCTCCTTCTTCCGGCATTTAAAATCTTCCATATATAATTAAGCCAAAAGAACGGATAATTGTCAACAGCTTTTTATAAACTCAGCACAATCTTTGCAAACACCAGTGCGATACTGACTGCCGCAAGCAGTATTCCCATATGCCCGAATTCCTCCCCACAGCGTTTTCCTCCGTATTTTCTGCGCAAAAAACGTGTTTTCAGCATTAAATAAAGCAAATACAGAAGAAATACCCCTGCCATAAAGACAAATCCAAATGGATAGAACGGTATTGTATCCAAAAGCCGCAGCAAAAGTATCGTATCCAAAAGCCACACCGCGCTGTCGAAAAATGCTGCAAGCCACACCGCGGTTTTGATGCCGGTTTTCTTCTTTTGTATGTGCTTATTATCAAATCCGATTTTTATTTTTATCGTGAGCATTGTCCGTATCAAACCCTATCTTTGAATATATGCGGAATAATCCGGCTTTTCTTCCTGATTTTTCAGTATCTGTTCCTCATACGCCGCGTCATACGTTCCGTAAAAATACACCTCCAAAAGCTCTTGAAAACCGTTCAGCCTTTTGATGCCGTGCGCAATCCCATGTTCATCAAGGTATCCCGCCTTTTTCCAGTCAAACTCCGTCTGTTCAAAGCTGCAAAGCGTTCCGTCACTCAAATCAATACAGAGTATTCCGTCCCACTCTCCAATCGGCACAAGGTCTTTTATACTTTCCAAATCAAGCCCAACCAAGTCCTTGTTGGTGCAGACTTCCCGAAAGCTTTCCATCAACCCGTAAAGATTTTTGAGAGGGTCTTCTTTCGGAAGCGATAGCAGCTCAATCCACCAAAGACCTTTTTCACAGTCTATTCCTGCACGCGCCGTCTCCATACCATCCAATGGAATCGGCGCGCAAATCACCGAAAAGGCATAATTATAGGCACACAGATATGTGCGGAACAGCGTCGGCAGCTTTACGCCAAACCGCTGTTCAAATGCATCAATTTCCGCATCCGTAACCGCAGAAGGTTCAAACATGTGCGGCTCTGCTGCTCCTCTTTGCACAAGCGCCTGAAATGCTCCGTCCACAAAACGTAATTCTTCTTCTCTTGTCATATGTGTCACTCCCATTTTGTCATACTCTAAGGTGGCAACACTATAACATAAAAAGCCCGCTTTGTTTTACTGCGGGCGAAATTCCTATATGCTACGGCGAAATCCGTTCTTTTCGGGCAGGCACATACAAAACTGCCTTTACCCGGAACAGTTGGTTTTCATCTGTTATTTCCATGCTTCCGTCATACTGTTCTACAACATGGCGCACATTTTCCAGTCCTAAACCGTGCTCCAAACCGTCTTTTTTTGTTGAACGGTACTGTCCCTTATACTTATGCACACTGCCCTGATAACTGTTTTCAATTAAAATCAGCAGCATTTCCGGTTTATAGCTGATTTGAACCTTCAAATATTGTTCCGGTGTCTGCTTCGCCGCAAGAATCGCATTATCGAGCAGATTTCCCAAAATGACATTGAGGTCAAACGGCTTTATGGCAAGCTCTCTTGGAATACTTACCTTGCATGAGACATCGCAAAGCTCTTTTTTCGCAAAATCCAGCATCAAATTGAGCAGACTGTCAATATCTGTGTTGCCGCTTGAAACATACTCCCTGGAATAAGTCATAAAGGCATCCATGCTTTTGATATATTCCTTGATTTCGGATGCGTCATCGCGCTCTGCCAAAAACATCAGCTCATTTAAATGGTGCTTTAAATCATGGCGCAGCCCTCTGACTTTCTCCTCGGAGCGTTTCATAACTGCCATTTGATTGGCATACCCTAAAAGCTGTCTTTTTGCACGCTCGCTTTCCGCAAGCCGCCGACGCAGCCTCCCCGCATGTTCTGCCGCAAACTCTGCCAACTGCTCGCCGAGATACATAAAAATCAGAAACAAAACGCTTTGCGCCGCTGCAAATGTATCTGTGCGCATATTTCTGTCAAAAAGGATCAGCAGATACTCTGTAAACAGCATACAAAAAACATAGCTTCCGTAAATAAACAGCGCAAGCAAAAGCTTTTTGACAAACGGCGCCTCATACTGCCATGTCAGCAGAAATACCATTAAGAATACGGACAGGCTTTCCCAATGCGCGGGAAGCGACGGTGTGACCGTCAAAAGCCACAGCAGCATCAGCAGATAAACAGACAGTTCCCGCATACGGTTCACATTTGCAGCATCCAAGAAGGAATGCATGTATTTGTAATAGATATAGAGAATCACCTTACTCCCCCCAGTTAAATTCCGCAATCTGCCTACGGACTTCCTTTCTGTACGGCTGACTGATGCCAAGCTGTGTCCCGTTTGACATTTTTATGGAATCATACGTACAGGAAAGCATATGGTCAAGGTTAATAATATAAGACTGGTGTATCTGAATGAAATTGTCGGGAAGCTGCGGGAGAAGGTCGCGCATACGCCCATTAAATACAATCGTGGAAGCGGACGTCATAACATTGATTTTTTTATTGTCACTCATAAAACAGACAATATCCTTATATGGTATCGTTCCGTAGTTTCCCTTTGTGCGGTATTCAAAAATCAGCTTGTTCCTGCGGGCAAGCATTCGCGCAGACGCAATCATTTGTGCCACATCCTCATATTTTATGGGCTTTATCAGAAAATCAAGCGGACGTATTTTAAACAGTTCCATCGCATAACTGCTCTTTGCTGAAATATATACAATTCCCATCTCATGGTATTCAAGCTCATTTCTGATATACCGTCCTACCGCAATACCGCTTGTGGTGATAAGCTCAATATCCAAAAACAGCAAATCAAGCGTTGTTTTTGCAAGCGCTTCACAGAGCGCCTCCCCCGTATGCCAAATAAAGGTCTCGAGTGTAAACGTATTTTGCTTTGCATACTCGCAGACCATTTTTTCAATTGCCGTACATGTATTTTTTTCATCGTCACAAATCCCTACCCGGTACACCGGCGTTCCCTCCTGCGTAAAAAAGTTGAGTGTCAGCACACTCAACTTTTATTTATCACTCTTGATCATTTAATCACCATGCCAAGCGTCCCCATAATATATTCGATTTGGCTGTCCACGGTCTTTGCCGATATGCCGGTTGTCTGTGCGGCAGCTTTCATTCCCTCCAAGGTATATGCAATATTTTTTGCTGCCTCTTTCGGACTTTCGCAGACCATCCACTCCTGCGCCACACCGTCCGCAATCAACTGTTCCAACGCTTTTACGGTTTTTACAAAATGGTTCTTTGCAGGCATGCCGTCTTCCGCGAACTGATTTTCGAACATATATTCATATCTTGCTGCCGCAAGCGTATCTTTCCGCAAAATTTCTTTCTTCTGCTCGTCAAGATACATAAGCAAAATTTCACCGGGATTGGCGTTCTTAGAGGCAGGAGCATCAAGCACGGACTGAAGTGTTTGGTATTCCCGATCCAGCACTTCCTCAAAAAGCTCTTTGGTGTTTGCAAAATACAGGTAAAGTCCTCCGCGGCTAATACCGCACGCCTCCACGATGTCCTTCATCGTCACTGCCCTGTATCCGCGTTTGAAAAACACTTCTCTTGCAGCCTCCAAAATTTGATTCTTTTTCCGTAGTGACTTGTCTCCCATGTCTGCAGCCACGCTCCTCTCCGAGTCCGCCTGTTCTTGCTTTTTACGCCTGCGGATTTTTGATTTCCATCAAGTTCTTTAATTTCAACAGCAGCGCCAAATATACTCCGTTTGACACACCCTCTGACCATACTGCGCCCTTCACGTCACCGCGAAGCACATATTTGGAAAGAATGTCGCCAAGCACTGATACTTCCTGCAAGGAGCAGGCATCAATCACCCTTAGTTCATCCCTCGCCGTCTTAATCCGACACCGCGAAAAAGTGTATACATAATTGCGGTTTAAAAAATCCGTTGTCCGTATTTCTTTGATGAAACTAAGAAGTGTGGAATCATAGACCGGCACGGGCATTGAACTTTTTTCTATCCCTTCTCCGCTATAGACGCTTGATGCTGTACTACCGCTTTTTTTTTCAAGCCACGGAAGGAACTTTAACAACCGTTCCACATCTTCCTTATAGCAGATAATAATTTCTTCTCTTGAAAGTTTCAGGCTTTCCGCCATCTTAAATTCCCCTTTCTCATTTTTCTTTTCGTACTATTATGAGAACAAATCCTCAATGCTCTCATTATATCACAATACTTATTAAAAAGAAACAAATATTGACATATTTTATTGCAATCGCGTGCTCTTACCTGCCTTATAGGCTTCCCTTCGTTCATCGACAATATTCTGATAACCCGCGTCTGCATACTTCTTGGCAAGCTCATCGTAAAGCCGTTCGAAATTCTCCGGCGCGCATTTGGTAATCTGATAACGGTATTGGCGGTACAAATCTAACAGCGCTGGCTGATATTTTGCCACAGACTCCAGCACCACCGCAAAATTACAATCCGAAACGGCATATCCTGCCTCCGCAGCTTCAAGCTGCCCGTAATAATTCTCAATCAGTTCCGACGTAAAATCCTGGGGGATATTCTTCGGTGCACTCAACGCCACAATATCCTCAATGCCTCCCGCAATCCGTGCCTCCGTCGTGATACACCAGTAATCTTTATTGTTGCCGACGCCCTGAATACATTCGCCATCATAATTTAAAACAGGTGTCGGAACACCGTTTTGGGCAAGAATATAATTTTCTCCTGCAATCCCCCACTGCATTGTAAACAGATTTTTGTCCAAAGTCATCCATTCCATATACATCCATGCAGCCTTTATTTGATTTTCATCCGCCCCGGACGAAAAACCAATCATCATGCCGAACGGATTGTTTGCACGCAGCGCCGGCACGGTGCCACCCTCACGGTCCGCAATATTCTTTGTAATTTTCACCGCAAGCTTTCCGTTCGGATTATTGTTATAGAATGCATTTACCCAATCCAAATCCGCCGCCACATATCCTTGATAATACAGCGTCTTGCCGTTTGCAAAATTACTTCTTGCCGTCTCTTCGTCAATGGTATCAAAATGCGGATCGATTAGTCCTAAATGATACTTCTCATTTTCCCGTTTCAAAAGCCGTTTATTCGCCTCGTCGCCAAGCGCGGGAATTGCGTAATCACCGTAGCATGCCCAATTTTCTTCGTCAAGCGGAAAGGTCCTGTATTCATAATTGCGGTCCACACCGGAACCCTCCAGCATTTTTCCGCCGCAGGGATATTGACAGATACCGCTCTCCTTGAGCTTTAACAGCATCTCCCTCTCGTCCGCCCAGTTATCCGGATATTCCTCGTAGCCAATTTGGTCAAGCCAGTCTTTTCTATAAAGCGTCACATACCCATAATCCGTATTATAATAAGGTCTCTCCGCCAGCGCAAAATATGTTTTCCCATCAAGACCGGTATAGGAAAGCTGCCCTAAATCCACCATCCGCTGATAATAATTGGGCGCCACTTTCATAAACTCGTCAAGATCAAACTCCGAAAGCCAGCCCTGCCCCGCCCACTGTGCAAGTTTCGGGAAATCATATTCCATAAGAATTGTCGGAAGCGCTCCCTCATTGGCAAGCGCTTCATAGGTTGGTAAAACATCAGTTCTCTTTATCGCCACAAACTCCACGGTAATATTATATTTGTCACCAAAGTTTTCCTGAATCCAATCCGTCCAATAGTTGTCCGTGACATCCGGCGCACCCTCGATACGTCTGTCATACACCGGAATCCGGATTGTCACATTCTCCTCAAAAGCGCTCCATCCCTCTATTCCGACCACAATATCGGACAGACTGTAATCCACGTCTGACGGCGGTGCGCTCTTTTCGACATCGTCTGTGCTTTGCTCCTGCCCTAAATCCGCCTTGGGCAGCTCCTCCTGCTGCTGCCCGCAGCCTGTCAGCAGAAAAACTGTCACGGCTATCGTCACTGCACGCAGTGCAAACACATTCCTCCTAAGCATACTCATAGGCGGCTTCTCCTTAAATCCATATCATACGTTGTATTTCATCCAGTTCATACAAAGCGAAACCCACTGTTCACACTGCGGCTCCACCGCATTCTTGTCAAGCATCGTCGTCTCCTGCGTGGCAAGGGAAAGTCCGTGAATGCCGTGCGGAAATACATGATACTCGAAGCTTACGCCTGCCTCCCTTAACGCCTTTGCGAATAAAAGTGAATTTTCAAGCGGTACGGAAGCATCCTCACAGGTGTGCCACATAAATACCGGCGGCACCTTATCCGTCACCTGATTTTCAAGACTCAAAAGCGCAGTCAGTCCCGCCGATGCATGTTTTCCCATCAGACGCTCAAACGACGCTTTGTGCGCGTGTTCCCCCGACGTAATCACCGGATATGCCAAAATCAGTCCATTTGGCTTATAACAGCTTTTGCTCATGCACACCAAATCAGAAAGCCACTGCCTGTCCCAAAAGCATCCAAGGCTTGCCGCCAAATGACCGCCTGCGGAAAAGCCTGCCACAATCACTTTATCCCGGTCAATTGCATATGCGTCCGCATGTTCCCGAAGATACGAAACTGCCCACGCAAGCTCCATAATCGGCAGCGGATGCTCCATACCGTCGCCCACAACGTCGTACTGAAGAACCGCAGCATGACAGCCTGCCGCCAGGAACTGAAAAGCAATCGGCTCCCCTTCCCGGACAGATATATGCTCGTAGCCGCCGCCCGGACAAATCAATATGACCGGACGTTTCCTGTCACCGTACATTTGCGGATAACTCTCCTGTATATAGAGCGAAAGCCGCGCTTTCACTGCATCCTTTACATCCACCTTTATCTGTTCAAATTTCATAACACTCTCCCATTTCTGCCTAATTATAAATCACCGGTCTTCCTTTTTGCGCTACCGCAATATAAGTTTTCCCTTCATTTAACTGTATCTCGTTTCCGAAATCATCATAGTAAACGGTAGGCAGATAATCGCCCATTTTCTGCCATGTCACATGGATGCACTTGCCCTTTGTAAAATAATAGCCGTCCTCCGTGTTGTCAATATTTTGAAAAGCAAGGTACCCCTTATCATCCAAACGCGCCCACTTTGTATTCTGTACAATGACATTTGCAAATTTAAGCTGTTCTCCGTTCAAGCCGTCCGTCTGCGCTTTTCCATGAATGGATTTATAGTACAAACCGTCCGCAGGATTATAGACGAACGCGCTCTTTGTGTACGTATAAATCTGCGACAAATCAATGGCATTTGCCGTTGCTGCCGCCGCGCCGTACTGTTCCAGTGTATTAATGCCCTGGGCAAATGTAAAATGCTTCGGATTATAAACACCCTGCCTTATGTTCAACGGATAACCAAGCTGCGCGCATGCATTGACAATGCCCGGTGCGCTCGTATATGCGTTGTGCGGCGCTTTTCTGTCCGTCGTCCTAAAAAACGCTTCAGCTCCCGGCGTTCCTCCGGCAACACCGTACTGCTGCGCCCCGGTAATATTGTTTATATCAGGCGCCGTTATTCTGTCTTTCATATAGACAACGCCGCCAAAATGGACCAAAATCGGGTCCCATTCCGTAGCCTCGGGCAGATAATAAGCACGGCAGCTTCTCACGTTTCCGATCTTTGGAAGCCCTGTCCAATCGTCAATGATTGCCATCTGCCTTGAAATCTCGCCCTCTTCCATAATCTCATACAAAATCTTGGCATTGCTGATGCCATAGGAAGGCTGCGCTATCCTGTCGGTCGGCATCATGACTGCAATGGGTCTGACGCCCGCCTGCTCTGCGGGTATCCACTCGTTTGTATACACACTTCTGACAAATCCTGCCGCCGCATAAGCCTCCTCGGGTGTCGGCTGCGGTAACACCTGCGGCACAGCCGCCTGTGCGGCTTCCTCCGCCGCATATACCACTGTCTCCCTCGCAAAGCCTGTACCCGAAAGCGATACTGCCACTGCTGCCGCAAGCGCTGCCGCCGTTATCTTCTGAATCCATCTTTTTCCTCTCATTGCTAAAAATCCTCCATTTCTGTTTCTGTTGCATTGCTCCTCATATTCTATCATAATACATCTTACCAAAATAATACAATGATTTTTTCCTGAAAACACGGTATAACCGCTTAACAGTAACTAATTCTCCCTGTGATCCGATGAAAATCTTATCTTTGCATGCGCCGTCACGGCAGTTTCATCAATGTGCTCCTCGCTCCTGTAACGTTTGATTTCCGCCAAAAACCGCGCTCCGTACTTCTCATATTTTACCTCGCCCACACCGCTAATCTGCATCATCTGCTCTTTATCCATTGGCAGATACATACTCATTTCCTTTATCGTTTTATCCGTAAAAATCACGTATGCCGGCACACTGCTTTCTTTTGCAATCCTGTTTCGAAGCAGGCGCAGGCTGTCATAAAGTTTGGGATTTTGGGAGGACGGTCTTTTTACCGGCTGCGGCTTTTTCAGCCTTACCTTTGTATCATATAACGGGGTCTTATCCAACTGATGCTGGTATTCCTGCGCTTCAAGCTGTTTCAGACAGTTCCCGCAGTTTCCACAAAAAGAATCCGCCTTCTCTCCAAAATAATTAAGCATATACTTCCTGTAACAGTACCTTGTATGACAGTAAAATGTCATTTGTTTGAGCCGTTCCCTGTCTTTTTCCAAAACCTGCTCCAGCTGCACTTTATCCAATTCCTCATTCTCACGGTTATTTTCGATAAAATACCGGTTTGTATGTACGTCCTGCGGATTGTAGATTAAATAACAGGCTGATTTTTCACCGTCGCGTCCGGCACGTCCCGCCTCCTGATAATAGCTTTCCATATTTTTGGGCATATTGTAGTGAATGACAAACCGTACGTCGGGCTTGTCAATCCCCATTCCGAACGCATTTGTCGCAACCATAATACGCACCCTGTCTGAAGTAAACGCGTCCTGATTGCGCACCCGCTCCTCGTCCGTCATACCCGCATGGTATTTTGCCGCCTCAATGCCCCTGTCAGCAAGCAGTCCGTATACTTCCTCGACAAGCTTTCTCGTGATGCAGTAGATAATCCCGCTCTCGTCATAATGCTCGCGCAAAATGGCAAAAAGGGCAGCTTTCCGGTCCTTTGCATGTTTCACAAAAAAAGAAAGGTTTTCCCGGTCAAAACCTGTCGTCACAATTTTCGGGTCTTTCAGTTGTAATATTTTCATGACATCATTGCGCACTTCTGCCGTCGCTGTCGCCGTAAATGCTCCTAGCACGGGACGTTTTTTCAGCTTCTGCACAAAATCCACGATTTTTAAATAACTTGGTCTAAAATCCTGCCCCCACTGTGAAACACAGTGCACCTCGTCCACGCTGATAAATGAAATATCGGCATGCACGGCAAAATCAAGAAAAGACTCCGTAAGCAGTCTCTCCGGAGCCACATAAATAATCTTATATTTTCCGTTTTTTGCAAATTGGAGCGCTTTCAAATACTGTCCCTGCGTCAGCGAACTGTTGAGATATGCCGCATACACACCTGCCTGATTTAACGCCGCCACCTGATCCTTCATCAGACTGATCAGCGGCGAAATCACTAAGGTAATGCCGGAAAGCATCAATGCGGGAATTTGATAACACATTGATTTCCCTGCTCCCGTCGGCATAATGCCAAACGCGTCCTGTCCGTCTAAAACCGCATCAATCACCGTTTCCTGACCGCTTCGAAAGGAATCGTAGCCAAAATATTTTTTCAATACATCGTATTTTGCCTCATATTTATCATTCATTTGTTGTCTTACTTTCTATTTTACTTTCCATTTTACTTTCTGTCTTTTTTGTAGTCTACGGCACGGCGCAGCTTTGCTTTGAGCCGCTGCAGCGCGTTGTCGGTCGATTTTTCATCTCTTGCGAGCACCTTTGCGATTTGGGAATAACGCATTCCCGTAAGATACAGGTCAAGCACCTGCTTCTCGAAACTGCTTAATTCCTTATCAATAATCGCCTCAATATGCGCTACGTTTTCCTTGTCGATAAACAGTTTTTCGGGGTCCGTTTCCACCTCTGACACAAGAATGTTCACAAGCTGCGTTCCCCGCTCGTCGCTCTCCGGCTCCGCCATGCTCGCATACAGCGATATATAGGTGTTGAGCGGCGCATGCTTCTCCCGTCTTGAAGCCTGTACTGCATTGTACATCTGTCTTGAAATGCACAAATCTGCAAATGTATAAAAGTTTGCGTCGCGCCCAGCGTCATAATCGCGTATCGCCTTAAACAGCCCAATCATGCCTTCCTGTATCAGGTCGTCATTATCCGCGCCTAAGATATACATGGATTTCGCTTTTTTGCGTACAAGGTTTTTGTACTTGTCCATAATAAAATCCGTAATTCCGTTTTCGCCCTGCCGCAGCCGGTCAATCAGCTCCTCGTCTGATAGTCCTTTATATTTTTCCGTCACTTCATCCTCCCCATAAAGAATGCCGCTGCCTCACGATCTCATAGGCAAGCACGCCTGCCGCCACCGATGCGTTCAGGGAATCAATGTCCCCTTTCATCGGAATGGAAGCGACGAAATCGCACCGCTCTTTTACAAGCCGTCCCACGCCTTCCCCCTCATTACCGATGACAAGTCCGATTGGTCCCTTCAAATCAAGCTGATACATGGAAGTGCCGTCCATATCCGCGCACACAAACCACAATCCCTCTTTTTTCAAATCCTCCATTGTCTTGGAAAGATTCGTCACTCTTGCCACGGGCGTGTAATTTAATGCGCCCGCGGATGCCTTTGCCACCGTCGCAGTCAGCCCTGCGGCACGGTTTTTTGGAATAATCACGCCGTGCGCACCCGCAAGATTTGCAGTTCGGATAATCGCCCCTAAATTGTGGGGGTCCTCGATATTGTCAAGCAGTATCACAAAGGGCGGCTCGTTTTTTTCCCGCGCCGCGGCGAGAATATCCTCCACCTGCGCATACTCGTATGCTGCCGTGTATGCAATCACACCCTGATGCTTTCCCGTCTCGCTCAACTGGTCAAGACGCTCACTTGTCACAAACTTAACAAGCGTGTCATGCTTTCTTGCCTCACGCTTAATCGTCTGAATCGGTCCGTCCTGCGCCCCGTCCAGTATAAAAAGCTTATCAATCGGTTTTCCTGCACGAAATGCCTCTATCACGGCATTTCTGCCCTCTATCGTAAATTCTTCGTATCTCATACCTTATTCCTTTTACAGTTCAATCTCTGCAAGGTCCAACGCCCTTTTGACAATTACAATCACCCGTTCCATATTGTCCGCTAAAAAAAGATACCCGCAAAGCGCCTCAAATCCCGTCGCTTTCTTATAATCCGAAAGGCTTGCATTTTTTGCCATAGAATGAATCTTTGCGTTTCTGCCGCGCCGGTAAATATCCTGCTCCTCTTCGCTCAGCTCCTCATAAACGGCGTCAAGCATCTTTGCCTGCGTTTTTGCACAGACAATTTTCGCCTTATGCTTATGCAGTACGTTTGCGGGACGCTGTCCCTGCTCCACAATCGCTGTCCGTATGATAATCTCAAACACGGCATCACCGATATAGGCGAATGTGAGCGGAGAATACGTCCTCAGGTCCGTTTTCCCCCCGCCAAATGAAGCGCGTATTTCCGAAAGTATATCTCCCATATGAATGGTCCTTTCCAACCTTCCTGTAAGTTCTTAAATTTTTTTCCACTTCACGCCCTCGCGCGTATCCTCAAGTGCAATGCCTTTTTCCAAAAGCTCGTTTCTGATTGCGTCTGCCTTTGCAAAATCCTTCTCTTTCTTTGCCGCCTTGCGCTCCTCAATTTTTGCAAGCACATACGCCTCAAGCGCGGCATCCACTGTGCTGTCTGCCTCCTTTGCGGCATGCGCCGTCGTAAGGTCAAGCGAAAGCACCTCGTCAAAGCTCTGTGCAATCGCATGCTTTGTCGCGTCTGACATCTCGTCTTTGAGCATGTCATAAAGTACGGTAATTGCCATTGACGAGTTCAAATCGTCACAGAGCGCGTCCTCAAATTTTTTTCTGTACAAGTCAAATTTCTCTTTATCAACCGCTCCCTCTTTGTCAAGGGTCCCGATTTTTTTCACAAGCTTGTCGTACGCCGCACTCATATTATCAAGCACCTCAAAGGAAAACTCCAACGGCTTCCTGTAATGCGACTGAAGACAGAAAAAGCGGTATACCAAGGGATTATAGTTCTTTTTTTCCAAAAGGGATACCGTAAGGAAATCTCCCTTTGACTTGCTCATTTTGCCGGATTTATCGTTTAAATGGTGCACATGGAACCAATAATTGCACCACTTATGCCCCACATAAGCCTCACTCTGCGCAATCTCATTTGTGTGGTGCGGGAAAATATTGTCCACGCCGCCGCAGTGAATATCCATATACTCGCCCAAATGCTTCATGCTGATGCACGAGCACTCAATATGCCAGCCGGGATACCCCACGCCCCACGGGCTATCCCATTTTAATTCCTGCGCGTCAAACTTTGACTTTGTGAACCAAAGCACAAAATCGCTCTTATTTTTCTTGTTGGCGTCCTCTTCCACATCATCGCGCACGCCGACCAAAAGCTCTTTCTCGCTCTGACTCGAAAATACATAATAATCGTTTAACTTTGATGTGTCAAAATAAATGTTTCCGCCGCTTTCATACGCATATCCTTTTTCAAGCAGCGCCGTAATCATATGGATAAACTCCGCAATACAGTTTGTCGCAGGCTCCACCACATCAGGCGTCTTGATATTGAGCTTTTTGCAGTCGCTAAAAAACGCATCCGTATAAAATTTGGCGATTTCCATGACGGACTTATGCTCACGCTTTGCGCCCTTTAGCATCTTATCCTCGCCTGTATCCGCATCGCTTGACAAATGCCCCACATCGGTAATATTCATAACGCGTTTCACGTCATAACCGATATAGCGCAGCGTCTTTTCCAGCAAATCCTCCATAATATAACTTCTCAGGTTTCCGATGTGTGCAAAGTGATAGACGGTCGGTCCGCAAGTATACATTGTTACCTTCCCGTCCTCATTCGGAATAAACTGCTCTACCTTTTTGGTAAGTGTATTGTAAAAGGATAATCTGTTTTCCATTTTTGTCGCTTTACTCCTTTCAAAGTCCGCAAATTTGTGCCAGGGCACGAATTTCCCAAACGAACTTGTTCGTTTTATTTATGTATTTCCATCTGTATTTTCCATTGTTTTACGCAATTGTTTCATCTCTTTTTCAAGCTCGATAATCCGGTTAGCCAGCTGTGAATTTTCGTATTGCAGCGTCCGGATGTCCTCATTTACGGGATCGGGAAGATCAACCTGATTCAAGTCTTCGCGGACTAACTTCTGATTGTTGTGCCGAACCACTCTGCCCGGCACGCCGACCACCGTACAATTTGGCGGCACCTCCTCAATCACTACGCTTCCCGCGCCGATTTTGGAATTTTCGCCCACCTGAAAAGAACCGAGCACCTTTGCACCGGCACTGATCATCACATTGTCGCCGATTGTCGGGTGGCGCTTGCCGTGTTCCTTTCCTGTACCGCCAAGCGTCACGCCCTGATAGAGCGTGACATTGTTTCCCACAACAGCCGTCTCTCCGATAATTACGCCGTTTCCGTGGTCGATAAAAAAGTTTTCCCCAATCGTGGCTCCCGGGTGAATTTCAATCCCCGTCTTTCTGACGGCACGCTGCGAAATCCACCTTGCAAGGAAAAAGTGTCCGTTCTTGTACAGCCTGTGCGCTACCCTGTAATGGAGCATAACCTTAAAACTCGGATAGAGAAAAACCTCCATATTGGAGTGAATTGCCGGATCACGCTCCCGAATGACCTTGATTTCATTTTTGATATTTTTAATCAGTCCCATTTTACATTCCTTCTGACAAATGTTATTTTTCAATATTTACGGCTGTATTCAGCGCAATCTCCATCATTTGTGTAAAGGAATTCTGCCGCTCCTGGGCAGTCGTTTCCTCGCCGGTTACAAGACTGTCGGAAACGGTAAGGATTGCAAGCGCATTTTTACCGCAGCGCGCGGCGTTCATATAGAGCGCCGCCGCCTCCATCTCCACGCAGAGCACGCCCATCTTCTGCCAGCCTGCATTCGCGTCCTTGCTGTCATTATAAAACACATCTGACGAAAGGATATTTCCCACATGATAGTTTGCCCCGGCTGCATCAGCCTGCGCAATCGCCTCTTTCATCAGCGGATAACTTGCAATCGGCGCAAACGTGCCGCCAAGTCCGTACTGACTTGCATAGTTTGAATTGGTACATGCCCCCATGCCAATCACAATGTCGCGCACATGCACGTGCTCCTGCATTGCGCCTGTTGAACCAATCCGCATAATATTATCCACGTTGAAAAAGTTGAACAGCTCATACGTGTAAATTCCTGTCGTCGGCATTCCCATGCCGCTTGCCATCACACTCACCTTTGTCCCTTTATAGGCGCCCGTATAGCCCTGTATTCCTCTGATATTATTTACAAGCTGCGCATTCTCCAAAAAATTCTCCGCAATAAATTTCGAGCGCAGCGGGTCTCCCGGCATCAGAACCGTCTTTCCAAAAGCATCTGCCTCCGCGTTAATATGTGGTGTTGTAATCATTGACATAACATATTCCTCCATTCTCTCATCTGTATCTTTATTTTGTAAAAAATTGCAGCAGTGTAAATCATTGGAACCAAAATAAAGCTGTACTCGATTTTTATTCGTAGATAATCTGTGATTTCTTACATCCGCCGCAGCCTTCGCAATCCTGCGCCGCTGTTCGTTTCGAAGTTTCCATTGTAGCCATCTCCCTTGGACTTGTGAGCATACAGACTGCCTGTGCCGAAATACCCCTGCCCTCACCCGTAAAGCCAAGACCTTCCTCCGTCGTCGCCTTTACGTTAATCTGATCCAACGTCAGATGCAGCGCGTTTGCAATATTTTCCCTCATTTTATCAATATGCGGACGCATTTTCGGCGCCTGCGCAATAATCGTAGCGTCGATGTTTTCGATAAAAAACATGTTTTCCTCTAACAGCGCGCCCACCCGCTCCAGCAGTACAAGGCTTGATATGCCTTTGTACGCAGGGTCGGTATCAGGAAAATGTTTCCCGATGTCCCCAAGCGCCGCCGCGCCCAAAAGCGCGTCGGATATTGCATGGAGCAGCACGTCTGCATCTGAATGTCCCAACAGCCCAAGCTCATACGGAATTGTCACACCGCCAATAATCAAATCCCGTCCTTCAACCAAACGGTGTACGTCATACCCCATTCCTATTCTCACAAAAATTACCCCCTGCCAGTTTTTTCAAATTTGGGCATAAGCACAAATTTGTTGGTTGAAAATTTTAATTTTCAACCTTATCACCTATTAGGTATCACTAACTTATCGAATCCTTCAAGCAGCTCCAGCACAATATCATAGAGTCTGTCGCAGTCGCCTTCCCGCACGCCTTCAATATTTAACGGCATCTGCGGATCGTGCAGCGACATGCGCAGCAAAAGCCACCCCTTTACCTCGTCCGTATCAAACGTAATCCGAATGCCCTCATACGAATTGGGCGCAATCTGAAAACCTTTTGCCTTCGCCCTTTCCTCGAATGTATTCAGTGCATTTTGTCCATATTCCTTAAAATTGTCGTCATCAATCTTAAAACGGTATTCCCGCTCCTCAAATCCCTTCTCAAGCGTCTCGATAAACGCCGCGAGCGGTTTGTTCTGCTTCGCCGCCTTTGCCAGCGCAATCAGAAGCTTCACTGCCATATACGCTCCATCGTCAAGGAAATAATTCTCACTCAGCGCACCATGTCCCGATGTCTCAATCGCAAGCGGCGAAACGGTTCCCGCATTGTTCAGGCGAATGGACTCGTTAATGACATTTTTATAACCGCGCATATAACGGTGATGTTTCATGCCGATGCTCTCGATAAAACGCGTCAGACGGTCGCTTGTGACCGAATCCGTGACAATCGTGCCGCCCGGATAATCCTCCGCGATAATCGCCGTCATCATCGCAATAATCGCATCACGGTTTACCTCGTCGCCGTTTGGAAGAACCGCCGACATGCGGTCAACGTCCGTATCAAAGATAATACCCAAATCTGCCTGATTGCCAAGCACCGCCTGTCTGATGGACTCCATCGCCTGCTTATTTTCAGGGTTCGGAATGTGGTTCGGGAACTGTCCGTCCGGCTCCAAAAACTGGCTGCCCGACGTATCCGCACCAAGCGGATTTAACACCTTCTCCACAAAAAAGCCGCCCGCGCCGTTTCCCGTATCGACTACGATATGTAAGCC
>ERZ808028.1106-NODE-1106-length-17678-cov-4.135674_pt1 | contig 17678 bp, 19 predicted proteins | sample MGYA00380184_ERZ808028 | MGnify/ENA primary metagenome ERZ808028 (study PRJEB31490, sample SAMN06133397) | mouse gut metagenome | isolation source: J8_1 | host: mice | place: China: Chengdu | collected 2015-05 ...
TTTTTTTTTTTTACACAAACCCATACAATTCTGTTAATCACCGACACATGGCAAAAGCCAGCACTACCCTTCGTAATACTGGCTTCTAAGACTGTCATACTCTGTCTGTATCCTAATCAGCGTCTTGGTATCCCCGCATTTGTTATCCGGGTGAAAAATCTTTAATAACTCCTTATAACGCTTGCGGAGTGCAAGCTCACTGTCAACGCCCCGAAAGAAGCTTGTCCCATCATATGCGTCCGAAGCGCCCCCGTACTGATGTACGTTTGACCGGCTGTTCGCCCCCGACATCTTCTGCCTTCTGTATTTGCTGCGCTCATGCTCAAAGTTAAGCTTTTCACATTCAAGCGCTTTTTTGTCAAGCGCAAGCTGGTGATATGCATCTTCAATGATCTTGAGTTTTTTCGCAATCAAAGCCTCATTGTCGTTAAAGCGTTTCTTAATCGCTTCTTCCCTGACATTCAATGCATTTTTTTCTTTTTCAAGCGTCTGCTTGATCTCCATAAGCTCGTGGTTAAACTCCATAAGCTCGTCCCGTCTTGCCTGTATCCTTACCTGCTCCTGAAACATCCATGTTTTTAATTTCCGAATATCATCGGACATCTCGTCCTCACTATTCTTTAGTATCTCTTCAAACTTCACCATACCAATAACCATGCCTTTCTATCAATCATATGATCCTTTTGAAATTTGAATTTATAGCCGCTGCGTTTAGCAACAGCAGTTAAACAGATTGTACCCTACAATGATAAAAATTGTAATCAGTATCAATCCGATCCATGTACTTCCGATAACAAGCATAAAGAGCATGCCAAAAGCAAAACATAAAACAGAATATCCAATCAGCCTTCGCATCGCATATTACTCCGGCGCTTCCCTGTTTATTATTAAATTATATGCTCTGCCGTTCAAATCTTGACCCTTGTTATTTATTTTCAGGAAAAGCCGCACTGATTGCCTCGTCGTCAGCCGGCATATCGTTCTTTGACGTAAAACGGTCCAGCAAATCCGGGACCATGTCTATAATTTTATTGACGGTATCCTGATTTTTGATGTTAACCAAACGTACCTGTCCGTTTTTAATGACCAGCACCGCGCTTGGGGACATCTTTCCCGTCATTCCGCCAGCTCCGCCGCTCTTCTTATCCTGTGACGATGCACCTGCACCGACGCCGAAGGTAACGTCCACCAGCGGGATAATAATGGTATCGCCAATCTGTGTCGGTTCCCCTACGACTGTCTTTGAAGAGAGGAATGTCTCCATCCCCTTCATCATGGAATTAACCACACCGTTAAAATTGTTTTCAGACATAATCACAAAACCTCCAAAATTCCTTATTCCATTCCAAAGCATTGCCTACAAATCAAGCTGCTTACGAAGCCGCCTGATATTTTTATCTGTCAGAAACAGCCATGCAGTCCATAAAAAGACATATACGCTTATCCTTCCCCGAACCCAAAAACTGCCCTCCGCAATCATTTGTTCAAACTCCGGCTGAATGTCAATTCTTCCCATATGCAGCGGATAAAGCATCCCCCATATGGCAAGCACGTTTCCAAGCACGGCAGGGTCCTCAAACCCCAAATGCAGCTTTGCCCCGTATTTTTGCGGACAAACATGTTTCAAAATCCGTAAAAGCTGTTTTTTACAGAGTGCAAATGCCCGTTTTGTGCTTTCCTGCTGTAATAATTCCAAGTAATAATTTATGTTATCCTTAATCTTTCTCATTATAACACAGATTTTCCGAAATGTGAACTTAATTTTTCTGAAAAATTCGAAAAATTTTATAAAAAATCGTTTAATTTTCTGAAAAATTGTTATTTTATCTGTATTTTCGTCTTCGATTTCATTTTTTTCAATTTCATCCTCTGTCTGATTATTAGCCTGCAGCAGCGGATTTGGCGTATTGCTTTCTTCTCTCTTATTTGGTTCTTCTGTATCTGAATCCATTTCATCGGCAGCGTTATCCGAAACGGACGCTGCCTGAATCTGCGGTTCTTCTTTTTTTCGTCTGCGGGAAGCGCCCTTTTTTCTTTTATGCTTCCTCAGATTGTCAAAAACCGGAATAAAAAACAGCTTTGCCCTTATGTGAAACGGCTGTCCGCTCTGATACCGCACGGTTACGGCAACAATCCCGATAAGCCAGTGCACCTTTGCAGAAACATCCGCACGATTGTCCGTGTAATTTCCGCCTGCTTTATACCGCACCGGTACAAACAACACAAACAATACGAGCAGTATGATTATTCCAAGTATAACCAAAATACTAATTCCTATTATCTTTAGTATGTTTAATATTACTGATACCATTCAAAACCTCTATTTCTTAAAATCCTGCCAGCCGTTTATTTTAAAAAGAAGCGTTTCACGTCATATCCGCCGGTCGTTTGAAACACGTCTTCCAGGATTTGTGTTACCAACGATACCGCCTGCCCATAACCGGAAGCAAGTCCCACTATGTATGGCATATTTTCCTTTTTCTTATAATACGTCTGCTTTAACATGCCGCTGTGGTATATTTCCAGCAAATCCGTGTTTTTTGCCAGTGCAACCACATAAATTGCAGGCTGCGGACGTCCTGTTCTTAATTTCCATTTAATTTTTTGCTGTTTGTTCCTTATGGAGGGACTCAAATACAGTCCTTTGCAAAAACGCATATCTACCAACTCCCATTCCCATTCGGGCGTGTATAATGTCTGTCAACATTCGCCGTCGCAAAATGAACAGATCCACTTTGCTCTCTTGCGCTCATTATATCATAAATTTTCAATTTATGATCAACATTCGCCGTTCGCAAAATGTATAAATCCACTTTGCTCTCTTGCGCTCATTATATCATAGGTATTGCGTTATCTCAATTTTCTTTTTTACGTCGGCAGAAACCGTAAATGATAGGAACAAAAAACGATGCATCCTTTATAAAAATGCACCGTTTTTGCTTATTACAAATCAAACAAACCGATATATAATTACATGTCTCGCATAAAAATCGTTTCCTTGATAACTGCCTGTCAGATTAACGGAAGACTGCTCTTTGATGTCAGAAAAAGCTCCTTGCTGTTTCTCAACATCAGCATCTCCGTTTACACCGCCGTTTTTGACCGTATGTATCTCATATGTCGTTTCATCGGTAAAATAAATGGTAATCAGGTCCATTTCATTTATGTTGATTACGGCATCCTCCTCAGACATATGAGATACCTTATTAATGACAATACTGTTATCCCCGATACTTTCGACATCACCGTCCAATTCCGTATCTGTTTGCGGCTGGTCGGGTTGATTGTTCATGTCACCTTGTGTACTTGCAGCAGCCACCGTATCTGCATCGTTTCCCTCATTGTCCGCTTGCGTGCCTGTGTCCGTTGCATCAGACACATAATTTGCGCTGTCATTTTCCCAAAAAGCACTGCTCCCCTGCGTCTCCGCTGCAAATCCGGAAGAACCCTTACCGGCATCGTCAAATGCAACCGTATCCGTTTCAGACCTGCCGCAGCTCGTTGCCGTTAATAATGAAACAGCACAAAGAAATACTGCTATTCTTTTGTTCCTCATTGTTACGCCCTCTTTCTTATCATTTTTCAAAAGAATAGCACACAAGCTTCTAAATAATCTCTAAACAGATATTTACTTTATGCAGAACATATTTTCTCTATCTCAGAAAAAAATGCCTTTGTCCCCGTAAAATAAAACGTTAAATCCTCCTCTGATACAATACCAGGAACCGTGTCTTCATTTATAATATATTTTACGACATCCGAATTTTCATATGTTACGCAAGTAACAATTTTTACATAACGTTCCGCGTCCTCTTCCTGTAACAGCGTGCGCGTTTTTTCCTGATACAAATAAATGGTATATTGCGGTGTCAGCGTCTCATCAGGCTGCTCTTCGCTAACCCACATTTCATTGTCAAAAAGAGATTTGACATCAGAACTTGATTGATTTTCCAATACGGCAATACTTTCACCGTCTGCATCGTAGATTTCAATACGGGACAGCTTTTCGTTCTCCTTCTCACTTATTTTCAGCCCACAGCCCGTAAAGGTACAAATTGCAATAAACAAAACAAATAAATATACACGCTTCATAATCAACTTTTCTCCTTCTTTTTATGATAGTGTTCATTCATCGTCAATATCCTGTATGCGTTCCACGTTCCCCATACATAAAGCACAAAAAACGCACCGATTCCTGTAAGCACATCTCCTGCTGCATACCATAAATATTGCCGCTCCTCATAGATAAACGTGCCAAGCTCCTGAAACAGCATACATCCCGTAAGGCAGATACATACGCCGCCTATCAGCATAATCTGCAGTTTTTTCTTGCTTTCTACAAATTCAACACGCAGTTGTTTCAATACTTCATCATCAAATACCAACGGCTCTGTCTTCAGCTTTTTATAGGGATTGCCTGTTATCGCAATGATAAAAATTAAAATAATTGCCACCATAATCAGGAATGTGCTGAGGATGTCTCCTATCCCTTCGTATTCATAATAATATATGTCTATGTAAGAAAATGCACTTGACAAAAACACTAACAGAACGCACATTCCTATTTTCATAAACTTTGTTTTTCGATACGATAAAAAACTTGCCGCCAGTTCGCGGCTGACATACCACCCTGCTGCCGTGTTTTCCTCATCGGCATGTTCCTGCTCCTGACCGTTTCCAACCAAATAATCCAGGCTGACCTGATAAATTTGGCTCAACCGTATCATTTTTTCCATTTCGGGATAGCCGCTGTCATTTTCCCATTTACTGACCGCCTGCCTTGAGACGCCCAACTGTTCTGCCAGCTCCTCCTGCGATAAACCGCTCTCTTTTCTCGCCTTTTGTAATCTTTGACCTAACGTCATATGTATCTCCTCCTTTTGAATATCAGCATACGAAAATTCCCTCATGATGTCTATCAAAATACGGTTGCACCTTCGCAATTTGAAGTTGCAACCGCTATTTTCACGCCAAAATCATGTCATCATTTTTCAAAATATATTTTCCATGAAACAGCAAATTCTCATAGAATTTTTCCAAAAATCCAAACTCCGTATCAACGCCTTTTGCATAATCCGCATAATTGGCACGTACCATCGCATCTCTGTAATATTTCGCATGTTCCTGAAACATCTCATTATTAACACAAAATCCCATGCTGTTTAAATATAACTCCATAAACACCGCGGTTGTCCTTGTATTTCCTTCGCCAAACGGATGAACCTGCCATATAGAGGAAGAAAATTCAGATACTCTTTTTATAATCTGAACGGGTTCCATTTTTGCATATTTCTGCTGTTTTTCCATCGTAAAATCATATTGCAGTATATCATCAATTTCAAAGTAATTTGCATACTTTACAGTCTCACCATGCAAAACCGGCTCGCTTTTTGTGATGTTATATTGTCGGAACTGCCCCGCAAAATCATAAATTCCTTCAAATAAATACCGATGAATCGACTTTAGTGCCGCAGGTGTCAGAGAAACCGTTCCTTCCGATAGCAGTTCCACAATCCGTGCAGATACAATATCACATTCCATTGTTTTGGTACGTTCGCTGTTTGAAGCGACTTTATAATATTCATTCAGTTTTTCTTTCACCGTCTGAATCGGCAATATTCCGTTAATGTTTTGTTCCGATAATTCGTGCAGATATTCGGAAGGCTTTAGTCCGTCAACGTCCTGCAATCCAATTGCTGTATCCCAATATTCTTTTTGTTTTACAGCGTTATGCGTATATGTTTTTATTTTATATTCGTTCATAGTGCTCCTTTTTGCGAAATTGTTATGATAATAGGCTTTGTTGTGCAATGTTTATTTTAATCTTATCATGCCAGTAAAGTTCTTTCCATATTTATTTTCTTTTAAAAAAAGCAATTGAAAGAAACCTCCGTAACAGTTCAGCCTAGGACTTTGCACTTGCTGCAAATTATGGCTTACAAGCCACGTGAAACAGCGTAGTGGAAGAGATGCATCAAGTAATTACCCAAAAACAAATTGTAGCATGGTCTACGTTCATGCTATAATGAAAAAAACCGCCGCTTTGAAAGGAGTCGTATTATGGAAGAATTTTCGACATCCGGTTGGGATTTAATTGCTGTTCTGGCGCAGCAGTGGTTAGACGGAACCTTTGATTAAGACACTTTATTTTAAGTAGACGGAGGAATTAACGGTGAAACGCTGCATTGTATTGACCGATATAGTCACGTATTAACAAACAAAACATGGAGGATTTAAAAATGGCTATATCGGAGAACAAACGGTATCCCCGGACAGGAGATACGCAAACAGTTTATTTAAAACATGTAATAACGGGCACAGGTATTCAAGTCGGTGATTATACAATGTATAACGATTTTGTGCATGATCCGCAGGACTTTGAAAAAAATAAGAGCAAAGTTCCTGTTTACCAGCGCAAACCATACGATGCATTCCCTTTCGACCTATCCGTTTCCGATTTTTTTGAGGAGTGGGGACTTGATGTCAAAGACATTACGCGTGCATGGGATAACAAGGGCGATATTGTAGTCGGCAATGATGTTTGGATCGGCTTTGAGGCTGTTATTTTGTCCGGTGTTACCATTGGAGACGGGGCAATTATCGGTACGCGTGCCGTGGTTACAAAAGATGTAGCGCCCTATACGGTAGTTGGGGGCGTTCCTGCAAAATTTATTCGAAAGCGGTTTTCAGACGAGGTGATTTTGGAACTATTGAAACTGCAATGGTGGAATTGGTCCGAAAGCAGAATAAAACAAAATATTGATGCAATTCAGTCCGGCTGCATTGAAGACTTGAAATAGCTTGCAGTGTGGGGGAAATTTTTCTCCCACACTATTATTCAGAAACAACCCTGCATCGTTTTTTATAGCACGCAATGCCATACCGGTATATCGTTTTCATTCCGTCATCAAGTAGCCGTTCCTCATAATTTCTGTCCGCAATCTGCTCCAATGCATTCTTGCATGCAGTATCAAACGCTGCATTTTCCGCATATTTCAGTTCTATCACAATACCGACTTCCGTATCCTGTGCCTCGACGAGAATGTCGCTGTAACCGTCGCCAGTCTCGGCATTTGACATGATAATCCACCCATCCATATTGCTAAAAAGACCCAGCAGAATACCGTGATAAAAGTTTTCCTTCCGCTCCTTTTTTGCATTTGTGTCACGGATGCTAATCATTCTTTTCAAGTAAAACGTAAAACCCTCTTCAATGGCAGCTACATTGTTTTCCTCAAATGCCTTACAGAACTGTTCAAGCGTCGTACTGTCCCTTGCAGTCTCCTCGGCAAACCACTCCTGTATTTGTTCTACAAAAATCCAGCGTATTTCTTTATTTGGAATGACAAGCTCTGTCAATCCGCCGTTGTCTTCACCGGATTGTGTCAGATAACCTGTTGTAAAAAGCAGGCTCCAAAGGTTGTCGATATTTGTGTCCAAATCGCGGTAGGTCAGCTCCTGCCGTATTTTCTTTTTTACGCTGCCGCCGTCGATTAACAATTCGATTTCGCTTTTGGTGACGGATTTCGCTTTGCTGATAAATTTTCGGATAATATCATTGCTGCTTGTATTGACCCAGTAGTTTTGGGGCATGATGGAGAAGTTCATTTTTAATGCATGGCAATAGCTTATAACGTCCCACGGACAGTAAATATCCAAACCGCTGAAATGGTAGCCGTCATACCATTCTTTTATGACATCGCTGCGTTCCATAAAACCGTAATATTCCAGCATTTCCGTAACTTCCGCATCCGTAAAACCAAAGTATTGATTATATTGCATATCTTTTACAGTGTATACATTAAAATTGTTCATTCCGGTAAATATGCTTTCTTTTGATATGCGAAGACACCCTGTCAGCACTGCAAGATACAAGCTGTCATTTGTTTTCAGCGCCTGCCCGAACAGTCCTCTCATTAATTCTACCATTTCATCATAATAGCCTGACCGATACGCCTTATCTAAAGGAACGTCATATTCATCAATTAGGATTATAACCTTTTGATTATAATGCCTTTGCAGAAGGCGTGACAACGTTAAAAAGCTATTTTTCAACTGCCCGTCTGTCATTGCAAACTCACAGTTGTTATCCAACATAATTAATTGTTTATACTGTTGATAGTCTGTTTCCGATAAACTATCCTTTTGCAAAATGCCTTCAAACCTAAGCGCCTCTGTTCCGATTATCCCGCGCAGCATTGCTTTTGCCTCGTTAAAATTGATGCCGCTCACACCCTTTAAGCTAACTGATATAACAGGAAACTTTCCCATATATTCTTCGCAAAGCCGTTTTTCCTTAGCGATTTCAAGCCCGTCAAAAAGCGTACTGTCACTTCCGATTTCAAAAAAGTATTTCAGCATACTCATCGTAAGCGTTTTTCCAAACCGCCGCGGCCGCGTAAACAACGTCACATACGACTTATTTTCCAAAAGGTCCTTAATCAGTCCCGTTTTATCAATATAATAAAAATCCTCATTCTGAATCCGTTCAAAATTTTCCATTCCCATTGGAAGGCCCTTTTTTTTCTCCATAGAAATCCCCTTTCTATTTTCAAAATGCTTCCGGCAAAAATTACGCTTACAATTTTATCTTATCACGTCAGTATTTATCTTTCCATATTTATTTTCCTACTGCTCTATCTTATTGATTCATTGGCTCTATCCTGTAATTATACGAATACATCTGCCCGTTCAAAAAATGTGTAAAAAAGGGAGCAATACGCGAAAAATCGGCACTTATCAAAATCAATATATAATGGTATGATACAAGAAGGGTTTTTCGGCTGGCGGCTGGCGAACACAAAAATACAAAGAAAAACCGCCGCGCAGGAACATAAAAACATATGTAATTGATGAAAACAAAAAGACAGTTATCAGGAGGAACGTTAAATGGGAAATCAATTGGTATGGAATAACCGGTACAACATCGGTGTAGATATTGTTGACAAGGAGCACAGAAAACTATTCAGCATTCTCAATAAACTGTTCGATTTTGGACAGCAGGACGACAAAAGTCAATGGGTTTGCCAAGAAGCAGTGAAATATTTTAAAGATCATGCGGTTCAGCATTTTATAGACGAAGAGGCGTATATGGCGTCTATTAATTATGCGGGAATCGATATACATAGACGAATTCATAAAAACTTTCGGGAAACAACACTTCCGGCGCTTGAAAAGGAACTAAATGCAACCGGTTATTCACAGGATGCGGTGAATCATTTTCTTGGTGTATGCGCAGGATGGTTAATTGGGCACACCACGATTGAGGATCATGCGATTGTAAGCGGCGAAACCGTGAAACAATGGGAAAACCTTTTGCCGGATGAGGAGCAGGCAGTGATGGGGCAGGCAATAATCAGCCGTCTCTATACGATGTTTCAGCTCAATTCCAAGCTTATCAGCAACTGCTATGGCGGCGAAAAGTTTGGCAACGGCATTTATTACCGTCTCATTTACATCACGCGGGAAAAAAAGAGATGGGAGTTTATGCTGATTTTTGAGGAACAGTTGATTGTCAGCACAATTGGAAACGTGATTGAAACGAAATCCGAATCCGTAAACGTGATGATTATGAACGTAGCGCGGTATACGGCAAGACAGCTTGTAGAGCATCTTAAGGAGCATTTTGCAGAATTGCACGACGCAAAAATAAAGGAAGAACAGCTGCTGACCTATGAACAGTTTCAAAAAGTATTTGAGAAACACAGCCCGCAGTTCAGCTTGCTGTTTGATACCGGTAAGGGGTATTTTTCGTATTGCATGACAACGTCCGATATGGTACCAAGTGAAGACGGTATTTCGATTATTACAGAGAATGCAATGTCGGCGGTTGAGAATTATCTGAAACAAAATAAGGCGGAAAGCATTGCGGCAAGTTTAAAAAAGAAGGTGCTTGTTGTAGATGATTCGGATTTTATGCTGACAATGATGCAGAAGCTGTTGGAGAATGATTATGAAGTGCTGACGGCTACGTCCGGATTGTCCGCAATCCGAAGTATTACGCTTAACCGTCCGGATTTGGTTTTGTTGGATTATGAGATGCCTGTCTGCAAAGGAAATCAGGTTTTGGAAATGATACGATCCGAAGAAGATTTTGCAGATATTCCGATTATTTTTCTGACAAGCAAGGTGGATAGGGAAAGCGTAAAAAAGGTGATTGAGCTGAAGCCAAACGGATACCTGTCGAAATCCCTTGCACCGGAAATCGTAAAAAAGGAAATTGATAATTTCTTTGAAAAGAACATAGTATAGCAGTTCCGTTTCTTTTTTATTTAATTATAAAAAGAAAGAACGGATTTTATTATAGCGTTTGCAAGGGTTCTGTGGTAAACTTTTCTTTAGAGGCGAACTTTTAAATCTATTATAAAGGAAGAATGGGCGTATAAAATGAATATTTATCAGTTTTGGAACGATGTTTTGGCGCAAAATGCAGATGCCATCAGAAACTATTTTCACGAGAATGCTTATATCAACTGGCATTGTACAAATGAGCATTTTACCGTGGAGGAATTTATTATTGCAAATTGTGAGTACCCGGGCGCTTGGGGCGGTGAAGTGGAACGGGTGGAAAAAATAAACGATTTGATTGTGACTGTAACACATGTATTCTCACAAAATCGGGAGATGTCGTTTCATGTGACTTCCTTTATAATAACGGTTGATGATAAAATTGCGGCTATTGATGAATATTGGGCGGACGACGGAATTGCGCCCCAATGGAGGTTGGATAAACATATTGGAACGGCAATTCATATGTAAACTGCTTAACTTTACAAAGGAAATTTTTAGTCACGGAGCCAGTCGGCAAATTTGTGCTGATGCATTGTGAACGAAGTTTACGTTGCATTTGCAGACTTTGATAAGCATGGAGAAATATATATGGAAACAATTGTTGTTGTATTAAATTCAAGTAAAATGGAAAATCCGGATTTGGATATTCGCTATGTGCTGCCGGATATGCTGCAAAAGTACACACAAAATGAGATTTGTGATAACGGCTATGATTATATCACAAATGAGGAGCTTGGCATATGGCTTTCGGCAAAATCGGCAAAGGAAAGCTATGGGAAGGTATTGGCGTTTTTGGAGGAACACTTGGTATACTGTAATGATTTGACTGGAACGGTCAAAATTTACATATCCGATAAAGACGCGGCTGATTTGGAAGACTGTACGCTTGTATATGACGGCAGCGAAAATCCGTCGGACGAAAAAACGCGCATAACAAACAGGGCGAAAAAAGCAGGGAATGTTATTTTGAAAATTGCCGCCCTATTAACGGAAAACGACAACTCTGTGGCGGATACGCTTGCGGCGGAGCTTTTTACGCTTTCGGATACGAACGCGCAATGGCAAAGCTGTGTCAGGCTGTTGACGGAGCGGCATTATCTGTGTTATTGCAATATTAATTTTGAATTAAATGATTTTGGAGACCTGTTTGCTGAGACGGTGGGTGTTAAAGCAAACGGACTTCGCGTAGACAAGGCGGCGTTTGATGTGGAAGGCGATTTATATGACTGGTGCGACGCATTGGACGAGCAATGGAAGGACACAGGATTTTGCATGGCAATTTTTGATGCGGAGGACGATGATAATAATTTGATTTTTGCTTATAGGGCGGAATTATTGGAGGACCTGACGGATTTGGCAAAGGAAATCGGTGTACGTATTATGGCTGTTGCAGAATATTAATTTTTGAGGGTATCTTTTTTCAATATAAGTCTACGCTTCCAATTACCGTTCTGATTACATTACACACTAGGGTGGTTGAGAAATCAGCCGCCCTTTTTAACATTTTTCAATTATCAAAAATCGCACGGTAAATCTCATAATCCTGCTCCTTAAAAACATTATACACAACCTTCTCAACCCGCGTATCTGTCCGCAGAAATTCCGTAACCGTCCGCACCGCAATCTCCGCTGCCTGCGCATTCGGAAAATGAAACTCGCCTGTTGAAATGCAGCAAAATGCCACCGACGAAATACCGTTTTTCAAACAACAGTTCAGCACGTTTTTGTAGCAGCTTCGCAGGTCCTGACAATGCGTATCCTCTAACCCATTGTATACAATCGGACCAACCGTATGAATCACGTAATCGCACGGAAGATTGTACGCCTTCGTCAGAGTGGCGGTTCCCGTCGACTCCTCGTATTGCTTTCCATAGCGGATTTTCCTGTCCTGCATAATATGAAAACATGCGTCGCGCAGCTGCATGCCCGCGGCGCTGTGGATTGCATTATCAATACAGCGGTGGCACGGCACAAAGCACCCTAACATCTGCGAATTGGCGGCATTCACAATCGCGCCCACTTTCAGCCTTGTAATATCGCCCTGCCAAAGACATATCTGATCGGCATAAGGCATCGTGCTTTGGAATTGCTCTTTTATGGTCGGAAGCTCCGAAAGCGCAACAACGCCTTTCTGCGCAAGTTCCTCCTGTAAATAAAAATCCTGTGCCTCCAAAAGCCCCTCCGACAGTTCCAACGGCATACGGATATTCATCAGCGAACGAATTGCGTTTTTCTTTTCCGCAAGGTCGTAAGCGCTGGTCTCCAGCAATTGATATTCCGCGGAATCTTCCTTCAATTTTTCTAAAAAACGGTCTGTTGCAGTACTCGTATCCATTTCGAGCCCTCCGCCTTTCTTAGTTATGCATCCTTTGGATTGCGTCAGTTCCAAACAGTTCTTAACTACAATCATAGCACACGTCCCCGTTTTCGAGAAGCATTTTTATTTCACAACCGCCCGCCGCGCTTCCTATTTTTGCTGTTTTTCCGACTTTGCCGAATGACAGGCGCCGTTCATGGCACAGCCCGCGCAACCGCACCCGCAGGACGATTTTCCCTGTTTCTTACCGCGCACCATGCTGACAATCACTGCTGCCACCATGATTATCAGAACTGCACTAATCAGAATTGTCGCCATATTTTCCATAATCCACGTAAGCATCAAAATCCCCCCTGTCCTTATTTTTTCCGATATTGCATGACAGCCCGAATCAATCGGGCTGTCATAAAAAGCCTCTATATTATTTAGCCATTTTCAATTTCATATTTGTTGTCAGCTTTGTCGCCTCTTTATACGGGCGAACCAGCATATAAATCATACCGCCGAGAATGACAACCGCTGCAAGCAGACCGATCACATTCAAATGTCCCGTAAATGCCAATCCAATCTGATTCACCATCAATGCCACCGCATAAGCCAGCCCGCACTGATAGCCGATTGCAAACCACGTCCACTTCGCGTTGTTCATCTCCCGCTTGATTGCACCGATTGCCGCGAAACAGGGTGCGCACAAAAGGTTGAACACGAGGAACGAATAACCTGCTACCCTGCTGAAATTCGCGCCAATCTCCGACCACCCGCCGGGATAGAGAATCCCCATCGTACCGACGATATTCTCCTTTGCCACAAGTCCTGTAATGGACGCCACCGCTGCCTGCCAGTTCCCCCAGCCAAGCGGAATGAAAATCCATGCAATTGCGCTGCCGACCGCCGCAAGAAGCGACTGATCCATCTCCTCCTCGCCAAGCATTCGGAAGCCTTCCTCAGTAAATCCAAAGTACGTCGTAAACCAAATCACGATAGTCGAAAGTAAAATAATCGTGCCCGCCTTCTTGATGAAAGACCAGCCGCGTTCCCACATAGAGCGCAGGACATTGCCCAACGTCGGCATATGATATGCGGGAAGTTCCATAACGAAGGGAGCGGGATCGCCGGAAAACATTCTCGTTTTTTTCAACATAATACCCGAAATAATAATCGCCGCCATTCCAACGAAATACGCGCTCGTTGCCACCCACGCGGAACCGCCGAAAATTGCACCCGCAACCATCGAGATAAACGGAACCTTTGCACCGCAGGGGATAAAGGTCGTCGTCATAATCGTCATTCTGCGGTCGCGCTCGTTCTCAATCGTTCTTGACGCCATAATGCCGGGAATGCCGCAGCCAGTACCAATCAGCATCGGGATAAAGGACTTGCCCGACAAGCCGAACTTGCGGAAGATTCGGTCAAGCACAAATGCAATACGTGCCATGTATCCGCACGCTTCCAGGAATGCAAGAAGCAGGAACAAAACGAGCATCTGCGGCACAAAGCCAAGAACCGAACCGACACCTGCCACAATACCGTCGTTAATCAGCCCTGCAAGCCAATCTGCCGCGCCGACTGCCTCAAGCAGGTTCCCCACGAGAACGGGAACACCGGGAACCCATATCCCGTAAGCCGCAGGATCAGGTTCGTCACCATACTGCTCCAGTACCGAAAGTGCGTTCTCATAATTAGCGAGTGACGCCGTTTCCACTGTTACCTCCAGTGTTTCATCATCCGTTACCTCATACGGAAAATCATCCGTCGGGGCTGCACCATTTTCTTCAACATAAGCGTCATAGCCGTCTGCAATCAGTGCTGCTGCTCCATATTCGTCGGCTGCCTCCCCATACGCAGCGGAGCCGATGCCAAACAGATGGAATCCGTCGCCGAACAATCCGTCGTTTGTCCAGTCCGTAGCGGCGGCTCCTACCGTCACCATCGATATGTAATACACAAGAAACATGATTGCCGCAAAAATCGGAAGCCCCAAAAATCGGTTTGTGACAACCCTGTCAATCTTGTCGGAATTGGTCAGTTTTCCTGCGGACTTTTTCTTCAGACAGCCCTTGATAATGCTGCCGATATAAATGTAACGTTCGTTCGTGATAATGGATTCCGCGTCGTCGTCCATTTCCTCCTCAACAGCCTGAATGTCCGCTTCAATATGGGAAAGCACGGACTCGCCCAGTTGTAACTGCTCCATAACCTTGTCGTCACGCTCAAACAGCTTAATCGCATACCAACGCTGCTGCTCCTCAGGCAGTCCGTGCACCGTCGCCTCCTCGATATGTGCCAAAGCGTGCTCGACGGTTCCCGAAAAGGTGTGCATGGGAACGGTCTTTGCGTTCTTTGCCGCATCGATTACCGCCTCCGCCGCCTCCATAACGCCGTTTCCTTTCAGGGCGGAAGTTTCGATGACCTTGCAGCCCAACGCCCTTGACAGCTCCGCAGTATTAATTTTGTCGCCGTTTTTCTCCACCACGTCCATCATGTTGATGGCAACCACGACGGGAATGCCGAGTTCGGTAAGCTGTGTGGTCAGGTACAGATTACGCTCAAGGTTGGTTCCGTCAATAATGTTTAAAATCGCATCGGGACGCTCGCGAATCAGATAGTTTCGCGCCACCACTTCCTCCAAAGTATATGGCGAAAGGGAATAAATTCCCGGAAGGTCGGTGATGGTGATGCCGTCATGCTTTTTCAGTTTTCCTTCCTTTTTTTCTACCGTAACGCCGGGCCAGTTCCCGACAAACTGGTTTGAGCCTGTCAGGGCATTGAATAGCGTCGTTTTTCCGCAGTTCGGGTTCCCTGCAAGGGCAATTCGTATATTCATAAGTTATTCCTCACTTTCTTAGATTAGTTATTACTAACTGTTGTGCCGAAAATAAAGGGGCTGTTCCCCTTACACACTTTCAATCTCAATCATCTCCGCGTCCGCTTTCCGGATGGAAAGTTCATAGCCGCGGACGGTCACTTCAATTGGATCGCCCAAAGGCGCTACCTTGCGGATTTGTACATCGACGCCCTTTGTCAGCCCCATATCCATAATCCGGCGTTTGACAGCTCCCTCGCCATGAAGCTTTACAACGCGGACGGTATCACCGACCTTTAATTCTTTTAGTGTTTTCATACTGCTACCTGCCTCCTCATTTTAAACCATGATTTTCTGTGCCATCTCTTTGCTGACTGCAATGCGGGAATCCTTCACGTTCACGATAACGTTGCCCCCGATGGCGCTGACAACCGTGACCGCCCCTCCCACGACAAAACCGAGGTTCTCCAAATGTGCCTTCACTTCCTGCTTCCCTCCGATTTTCCTGATAATGTTCTCTTCTCCGACTTCTGTAAGCGTAAGCGGCATCATGTATCCCTCCATTCTGAAACGGCTTGCGTTTTCCTTGGAATATGTATTAGTCTCAACTAACCTTGTGGGTTAAAAATCAAAGCTTTTCAAAGCTTCGCTTTTTGTTTCGATAATTTACGCTTTCGCACTTTCCCACAAGATTAAATTGGGGTTAGCACTCACTAACCATATATTATCATATGACGACGGATTGTCTTTGTCAATGTTATTCGCAACACTAACCAAAGTTTCATCATACTAACCAATATGTTAGTAATCGCTAACCTATTATTTTGTGCAAAATGCTTATAGACTTTTGTCAGTCCGTTTTCTATATTCCCTAATGCTGTTACTATATTTGATTTTGATAGATGTGATTGATTATATCACGTTAAATTCCCTGCCTATGCCCTACTGCTGATAAACAGTAAGTACACCATAATATTTTGAGAGTATTGACATGTCATTTACATAAATCCCGACATCTTCAATCCCATATCTTAACAAATAATAATCCATATCGTGCAAAATTTTATAAATATTACTGACGTGTTCCATGTCATGTGTATCTTTCGCCAAGGCTGTTTCATCAATAAGATTCTGCAAATCTTCCCTTAATTGCTCGTTTTGTACGCATTCCCGCAGTTCCGCTATCAAATCAATAAAATTATCCGCATCAAACCGATTGTATACAATAACAGGAGTTCCATATTTTCTATAAAATTCATCTTTTGTTAGATTTTCTTTTTCCTGTATCTCTTTTGCTGTAAAATAATCTCCCTCATACGTCCAGTCAATTTGAATATCACCTTTTTGATCGAAATAATTCCAATACAAACTATTTTTATCTTCCAGCTTTCCAAAAATATTGTCATATAAATATGCTTGCTCCATTTGGATATTTGCAACTTTAATATTTTCTGTTAATCGTTCCGTTTGCTCTGTAGTCATGCCATCCAAAACAATTTCTCTCGCAGCAAGCACTTGTTCCTTGGTAGGAGCAATGCCCCCACTCGTTTCATTCGCCGCAGAAGTATCCCGAATACGTTCTTCTGAATCTTCCAATTCTTCTGTCATTTCCACTGTAAAATCCGCTTGACTGTCATTACCAGTCACCACTTCCGTTACATCATTATCCTCTCCTTGGCAGGCAGTCAATATACTGATACAGGTCAATATTAACAGTAGTTTTACTTTCTTTATAATAATAACCAGGCTCCTTTCTCAGTCTGCAAATTTGTGCCCTAAGCACAAATTGATTTTATCCGCCCATCCAACAAACCGCAACAATAATTCCTTCAACGGCAAAACGGACAACATGGTGCTGCACGTGAATATTATTTTGTAGAAATCCATTCAACAATGTCCCTGCGGAAATTGCCACCATTCCGATAATTAACAAAAACATTTTCTTTTTATGCCAAAAGACGGCTAATAAACTGTATCATACGATTTCATCGCTACCGCATAAGCCATTCATAATCCTGTCTGCAATCCACTACATAATCTGCATAAACAATATCATCCGCGACACAATAACACGGTATCTATTCTGTTGTCCCATGACCTGCCGCCTCCCTGATGGCATTGCGCATTTTTGCTGCTGCTTCCGTAACAGAATAGCCTTTGCTGCCACGCAGCCTGTCCTCCTCAACCGCCAAAAGCTCCTCACGAAGCTTTTGCATCTTTTCCCTGCGGTTATACGTCCCAATATCCATAACCACCAAATCCCCCTCA
>ERZ808028.1109-NODE-1109-length-17616-cov-8.149210_pt1 | contig 17616 bp, 13 predicted proteins | sample MGYA00380184_ERZ808028 | MGnify/ENA primary metagenome ERZ808028 (study PRJEB31490, sample SAMN06133397) | mouse gut metagenome | isolation source: J8_1 | host: mice | place: China: Chengdu | collected 2015-05 ...
CGGAGGAAGCCAGGCCGATGAGGGCGTCCCCCTGGGCCAGCTTTTTGCCGTCAATGATCCGCTCCTGGTCCACCAGCCCCACGGAGAACCCGGCCAGATCGTATTCGTCTGCGGGGTAGAAGCCGGGCATTTCCGCCGTCTCCCCCCCCACCAGGGCGCACTGGGCCTGACGGCAGCCCTCGGTGATGCCCGCCACGATCTGGGCGATGCGGCCGGGGTCGTTTTTGCCGCAGGCGATGTAGTCCAGGAAGAACAGGGGGGCGGCGCCGCCGCAGATGATGTCGTTGACGCACATGGCCACGCAGTCGATGCCCACGGTGTCGTGCTTGTCCATCAGAAAGGCGATTTTCAGCTTGGTGCCCACGCCGTCGGTGCCGGACACCAGTACCGGCTTTTTCATCCCCGTGAGGTCGGGGGCGAACATGCCGCCGAAGCCCCCCAGGGTACCCATCACCCCGGGGATGTAGGTGGATTCCACCATGGGCTTGATGCGCCGCACCGCCTCGTATCCGGCGGTGACGTCCACCCCGGCGGCGGCGTAGGATTCGGAATGGGAGTTATTCATTGGTCCGGTCCTTTCCAAAGTCTGCACTGCTCAATGCGCTTGCCGCCGTCGCCCTGCTTCTCGTCGTAGGCAAACTGGTTCAGCAGCTGGCAGGGAAAAGCATCGCACTGTCCGCAGTGGACATGCTCCTTCCCCTCGGTGCAGGACTTCACGGGGCAGCTGTCCCCCCAGAAGGGCTTTTGAATATTGACGCAGCCGCTGCAGCCCATCTGTTCACGGTAGCCGCATTCACTGCACAAGATGCCGCATCTTGACTCGATCATGGCGTATATCTCCTTTTTCTCATTATTCTTTACCGGTCCAGCAATAGGTACATACCTTATTCCGGTCAATGCCAATGGCCTCCAGCAGTCCGTCCAGGGATTGGTAGCCCAGAGAGTCAAACCCCAGCTTTTTACAGATGGATTTCAACATGCACGCGCCCCGCTGAGTGGAGGCGTCTGCGTATTCCTCCAGGTGCTTCTGTCCTTCATCCCCTTCCAGTTCCTGAACGGTTTTACGGGTCAGCAATTCCATGGAGGAATTACTCCGGGAGAAGTTCAGGAACTTACAGCCGTACATGATGGGAGGACATGCGGAACGCATATGAACCTCCCTGGCTCCCGCGCCGTAGAGAAAGTCCACCGTCTCCCGCAGCTGAGTGCCCCGAACGATGGAGTCGTCCACAAACAAAAGCTTTTTGCCCTGAATCAACTCCGGGACGGGAATCTGCTTCATTTTGGCTACCTGATTTCGCACCGCCTGACTGGAGGGCATAAAAGACCGGGGCCAAGTAGGGGTGTATTTCACGAAAGGCCGGGCGAATGGCTTGCCGCTGGCATTGGCGTAGCCGATGGCATGGGGAACGCCGGAGTCGGGCACCCCCGCCACCCAGTCCACATCAGGCAAAGCGCCTTTCGCCTTTTCCGAGCGGGCTATGATCTCTCCGTTGCGGCACCGCATGACCTCCACATTCTGCCCCTCATAGTTGGAGTTTGGATAGCCGTAGTAAGTCCACAAAAAGGCACAGATGCGCATTTTGTCCCCGGCGGGGGCCAGCGTTTCCCAACCGTCCGGCGTGACCTTGACAATCTCTCCGGGGCCCAGCTCATAGGCGTTGCTGTAGCCCAGTTTGGTGCAGGCAAAGGACTCGAAGGACACACAGCAGCCCTCTTCATTTTGACCAATGAGCACCGGCAGGCGGCCCAGCCTGTCCCGGGCGGCCACAATGCCGTCGGGGCTGAGAATGAGGATGGTGGAGGACCCGTCGATGACTTCCTGGGCGTACCGAATACCCTCCACCAGGGTATCCTTTTGGTTGATAAGGGCGGCGGTGAGTTCAGTTGAGTTCACTTTTCCGGAACTCATGGCCATGAACTGCCGGGCATGCCCATTAAAATACTCCTCCACCAATTCCTCCGCGTTGTTGATAATGCCCACGGTTGAGATGGCGTACAAGCCCAGATGGGAACGCACCAGCAGAGGCTGGGGATCGGTGTCGCTGATGCAGCCGATGCCCGCATTGCCGTGGAAATCCGCCAGATCCTTCTCAAACTTAGTGCGGAAGGGTGTGTTTTCAATGGAATGGATCTGCCGCTGGAAACCATCCTGCTCATCGTAGATGATCATACCGCCCCGGCGGGTGCCCAGGTGAGAGTGATAGTCCACGCCAAAAAAGATGTCAAGGGTTACGTCGCGCTTGGAGATCGCGCCGAAAAATCCGCCCATGATAGACTCCTTATTCTTTGAAATTTGCGTCTGCTCGGACGCTTTATGCGAAGAACAGCTTGGACAGGGTCATGGGGTCGATATAGCTCCCGTCTTTGTACACCCGCATATTGCCGGAGGCGATCTCGTCGATAAGCATCACTTTGCCGTCGGCGTCGTAGCCGTACTCGAACTTGATGTCGTAGAGCACCAGGCCCTTTTCCTTCAGGTCGTCGGCCACGATCCGGGTAATCTTCTGGGTCATGTCCTTGATATCGTCGTACTGGGCCTCGGTCATCACGCCCAGAGCCACCAAGGCGTCCTTGGTCACCAGGGGGTCGCCCTTCTCGTCGTTCTTAAAGGTGGTCTCCACATAGGCGGGCAGGTCGGCGCCCTCCTCAATATACTCACCGTAGCGGCGGATGAAAGAGCCCACCGCTTTGTGGCGGCAGATGACCTCCAGCCCCTTGCCGAACACCTTGGCGGGCAGCACCTCCATGGTGGTATCGGCCAGATTGGCGGAGACAAAGTGGGTGCGGATGCCGGCGGCGTTGATCTTCTCAAAGAAGTAGATGGACATGCGCAGGTTTACATCTCCCACGCCCTCAATGGTCAGCCCCACGGAATTCTCGCCGGGGTCAAACACGCCGTCCTTGCCGGTGCAGTCATCCTTGAACTTGAGCAGGTAGTTGCCGTTGTCCAGTGCGTAGACGTTCTTGGTCTTGCCCGTGTAAACGAGATTGTTCATGATCAATTCCTCCAAAAGTTATAATTTTAAATGAAATGGGGTTATCTCAAGTCAGCTTAGGCGCTGTTTGAAAATTGGAAAAGTGTGGCGGGGAAAGAGCCTCCGTTTGGGTGTGCTGACAATTTTCAAGCGAGCCCTAGTTCCGCCTGAAGCTTGGTTTCCTTCTCCGCGATCTGCGCCGCCATCTTCTCCCTGGCGGCGTCTAACTGTTCGGCCAGGGTTTCGTCGGAGACGGCCAGAATCTGGGCGGCCAGCACGGCGGCATTCTTGGCCCCGTTGATGGCCACGGTGGCCACGGGAATACCGCTGGGCATCTGGACGGTGGACAGCAGGGCATCCAGCCCGTCCATTGTGCCTCCCTTCATGGGGATGCCGATGACGGGCAGGGTGGAGTTCCCGGCGAAGGCCCCCGCCAAGTGTGCGGCCATGCCGGCGGCGCAGATGAGCACGCCAAAGCCGTTTTTGCGGGCGCTTCCGGCAAAATCTGCGGCGGCGGCAGGGGTGCGGTGGGCGCTGAGTATGTGAGCTTCATAAGGAATGCCGAACTCCTCCAGCTGGGCGCAGGCCCCTTTGACTACGGGCCAATCGGAGTCGGAACCCATGATAACGGCGACTTTTTTCATGTTGAGCCCTCCTTTGTGAAAATAAAACAGGCCGCCGCGCGGATGCGGGCGGACCTGTATGGAGCTTTTTAGACGACAAATTTGGACGCAATGAGGCCATGGAGACGGAAGCCAAGACGGACAGGGCGGAAACGCACCACGACAGCCACCTCATTTCCAAAGATTCAACTCCATTTTAGCTAAGAAAAGGGGAGAAATCAAGGGCCTTTCCCATTTTTGTAGGCTTGTACGATTCTCCAGGGTTGAAGCAGGCCGTCCATGGCAAAAATCTCAAAACAGCCCGGTGGCCTCTAAAATAGTGGACACCTGGGCGGCACGGTTGGTCCAGGAGGACTGCCGGGCCAGTTCCCGCCTGCGCCGGGAGAGCGCAGGCGCCTCTCCAAAGGCGGATTTGCACCGGCGCAGGAACCCTGGGCCGTCGTAAGCGGTGGACACCAGTTCCGGGATGGTCTCCTGAACGCCGGGGTCCACAACAGTGACGATGGGCCTGCCCGTGGCCAAATATTCGTATACCCGGCTGGGCACTACGTCGCCAGGGCGGTCGAAACGCAGCAGGTCGAAGAGCAGGTCGCAGCGGTACAGGTAGTCGGGGGCGTCCAGGGGGTCCACAGCCCCGGTAAGCACGACGTTGTCCTGGCCCCGAAGCTGTTCCGCCGCCGGCTTTGTCACCCTGCCCATGAGTACAAAGGTCCATTCCGGCCGGTGACGGGCCAGATACAGTAAGGGTTCCCAATCCACCTGAGCGGTGACGCTGCCCAACCGTCCCAACACCTTCTGTCCGGTAAGATTTGCCAAGGCAAGGGGAATAGTCCTCTGTTTTTGCTGAAAGAGCACCGGATTCACTCCGTTGGGCAGCAAAGCGATATTGTCGTTGCAGGGAGACAGCCGCTTGATCAGGCCAAAGGAGGCGGCGAACACCACCTCGGCGTGACGGGTGAGGTCGCTCTCCCAGTCCAAAAACTGGTCGTCCCAAAAGCGGTGGCAGTCGTACACCACTCCCCGGTAGGCCAGCCGGTCCAGAAATCCCGTCTGGAGCGGGGACGTACACCACAGCACCGGCTCCCGGAAGTGGTGCCTATTCATGATCTGCTGGACGAAGTCGGAGTCTCTGTCCAGCCTGCGCCGCTGGAGCATCGACCCCTCCTGGGGTCCCGGCAGGGGGGCGGGAAGCGTGTATACCGTGATGTGCGCCCGAACTCTCCTGCCCTGCTCGGGCATGGGAGTTCCTTTTTTGGGAGCGGGCTCAAAAAATAAGATCTGCGCGTCGCTCAGCCGGGCCAGCAGCTGCTGGGTGCGGTCGGGCCGGGCCCGCCATGGGGCGTGGGCCAGACAGACAATCTGCTTTTGCGCCATGAACTCACCTCCCGGATAACAGCCGGGCGGCGGCTTGGCTGTTTTCCCGCTCCAGCCGAACCAGCCGGGCGGCTTTGTCCTCCAGAGCTTTGCGGTCCTGCCGCCGCTTGGCCGCCTCGTCCAGGAGGGAGCACAGCAATTCCGGCGTGACCTGGTCCAGTCGGGCGTACAGGTCCTGGCCCACGTCGTCCAGGAACGCACTGACCTTGGGGTCGTACACCACGCCTACCAGAGGCACCCCCCGGACTGCGGCGAAAATGAGCGCGTGGAGGCGCATGGACAGCGCAACATCCATACGGGCGGACAGGGCGATGGCCAGCTCGGTGGCGGGGGCGGAGGAAAGAAGGTAAACGGGGGCGTGCCGGAGTTGTTCCGCTACTTTCTGGGCTGCGGATACGTCCAGCTTGCCCTCGATGGGGATAAATATGGGGATCAAGCCGTAGTTCTGATAAGCGTAGTCCACTGCGGCGGCAAAGGCGGCGGCCTTTTCGTCAAAACCCGGCCAGGGCCGGACGGTGACGCCCAGATACCGCTCTCCATCCCGGGGGCGGAGGCCTACCTCCTCTAAAAGTGCGTCCGCCGCCTGAGCGGGCGCGGCAGGGAGGGTGACGGCGGGGTCTGCGGCCAGCACCACTTGGGGGCGGCTCACCCCAAGGGCCCGGAGTTCGTCAATGGAAGCGCTGTCACGGGTGGTGATAATATCCACAGAGCGATTGATCACCGCTCCTGTTTTGCGGCGGTTCCGGGGGGTGCGGATGGGGCCGATGCCGCAGCCGTACATCATCACTTTGCAGCCCAGACGTTTAGCGGCGGACAGAGTGAATAAATAGAACCACAGGGAGCGGTGGCTGGTCACATCCTGCACCAGAGAGCCGCCGCCGTTGATATACAGGGTGCTTTCCGCCATCTTGTGGCAGAAAGAGGGGGCATTAAAGGTGTATACCGCCCCTACCCGGTGGCGGAGCCGGGTGGCCTTTGGCTTCCGGGTCATGATCCAGATGGGCAGGTCGCCGTCGAGGGCGCGCATTTCCGTGACCAGCGCCTGCAAAATGGCCTCATCTCCGGCGTTGCCCCGGCCGTATGCCCCACAGATCACAACGCCGTCCCGTTTGCGCTCTTTTTTTCGCCGCTCTCGGCGGAGGATGGTCTCGTAGATATCCAGCTGACGGCGGATGGTGCTTTCAATGGAGAAGTCGGTCCGGCCTTTATCCAGAAGCTGTTCTCCCAGGCGGCGGCGCAGGTCCGGCTCTCCGGCCAGGGCGGCCAGGTGCCGTCCCAGGACCTCATGGTCCCGGGGCTGGAACAGCAGACCGGTGACGTGGTTTTCAATGAGGGCGGGCACGCCGCCCACGGCGCTGGCCACGGTGGGCAGGGCAAACCGGGCTCCTTCGGTGAGGGCATAGGGGAAGGTCTCCGACAAAGAGGTAAGGGTGTTGATATCCAAAGCGCTATAGAAGCTGTCTGTGTCAGACAGCCACCCGGCAAAATAGACCTCCTCCGCCACCCCCAGCTCCTGGGCAAGCTGACGAAGCATGTCCTCATCCTGTCCTTCCCCGGCGATGATAAGTCGCAGACGGGGATGCTCTTTGTGGGCGGAGGCAAAGCCCCGGAGCAGGGTGCCCATGTCCTTTACCGGATTGAGCCGGGCGGCAATCCCGGCAATGATTGCGTCATCCGGCCAATTCAAACTCAAGCTGTCCAAAAATTCTCGACGGCTGAGCTTGGGAGTGCGGGGGGTGAAGTCAAGGCCGTTATAGATGGCGAACATCTGCTGGGGGTCGAAGCCCCGGCTGATAAGCAGGTCTCCCATGGCGTGAGACACGCCGATGCGGTATGGGATCCGCCGCAAGGCCCAAGCATTGAGGTTTCCGTAGGTAAGGGCGGACAGGGGGCGGCCCATGTAATCCAGCTTGGGGTCGGAGTGGACGGTGGTAACCACGGGCAGGCCGGTGGACTTCTTCAGCAGGGCGCCCATCAGATTGCCCCTGGCCCCGTGGCAGTGGATGATGTCGTAGCCCTCCTTGGAGAGCTTGTCCCGCAGGGGCCTCAGCGCGGACAATGGATTGCGCCCGGCCATTACATCAACGTGAATGCCCAGTGCCCGGGCCTCCTGGGTGAAAGGGCCGTCGGTAAAGCAGACCATGTCTGCCTGGATATATTGATTCAATCCTTTGAGCAGAGAGTGGACATGGGTTTTGGCCCCGCCGGTGTCCCCGCCGCTGATGAGATGGATGACTTTCATATGGACCTCCCACAAAGGTCTTGCCAGATGGCAAGGAATGGGGTAAAATCACAGAACATACCTATTATACATACCTTTGGCCTCCGGGTCAAGGACAGGAGGGACCAGGATGCCGGATATCATCCAGCAGTTCGACGAGCAAGCCCTGGTGTGGATTGCTCAAAACATACGCTGCGCGGTGCTTAACCCGTTCATGGAGCTCTACACCCAGCTGGGCAACGCGGGGATGCTGTTCATTGCTTTGGGAATATTAATGCTCTTGTTCAAACAGATACGAAAAGCCGGGGCGTCGGCGCTGTGCGCCATGCTCATCGGGCTTATCGTGGTGAACTTCACCATCAAGCCCCTGGTGTCCCGGCCAAGGCCCTGGCTGATGATTGAAAATTTCGTCAACCTGGTGCCGGAACACGACCCCAATTCTTTTCCTTCGGGGCATACCAACGCCGCTTTCGCCTTTGCGCTGAGTGTGTGTGTGTCCGCGCCGAAAAAGTGGATGAAGATTTCTGCGGTGTGCGCCGCCGTGGTCATGGGCCTGTCCCGCTTATACGTGGGAGTCCATTTCCCCAGCGACGTGCTGGCAGGGGCGGTAATCGGCTCTATGTGCGGTCTTGCCGGGGCGTGGGCCGTCAAGAAAGCGTGGGCGCGGCTCCAGCTTCGCTCAAATCCAGAATAACCGCCTGGGCCAGCAGCAGGCCCGCCGCAGCGGGTACCCATATGGCGCTGGCGGGTACGGACCGCCGGCCCGGAGGCGGAGCCTCAGTGCTGTCTTCGGTGCTGTAGGCCGGTTCCGGGGAAAAGACCACCTTGTGGTGGGGGATACCCCGTTTCCGCAGCTCTTTGCGCACCACCCGGGCCAGTGGACAGCCCTGGGTTTCCGATATATCGGCGATGCGCAAAAGCTGAGCGTCCCGTTTGTTTCCGGTGCCAAGAGCGGAGATGATGGGAATATTTCGGGTGTGGGCCGTCTCGATGAGGTCCAGCTTGCAGCTCACCAGGTCGATGGCGTCCACAATATAGTCGTATTTTCGCTGGAAGAACTCCTCCCGGGAGTCCGCCTCATACCGCAGGACCAAGGGGTGGAGGACACAGTCCGGCGCGATATCGCCCAGGCGCAGCGCGGTGGCCCGGGCTTTTTCCATACCCACTGTGGAGCGCAGGGCGCAAGACTGCCGGTTGAGATTGCTTACCGACACTGTGTCCTGATCGATGAGGGTGAGTTCGCCCACGCCGGAACGGCACAGGGCCTCGGCGCACCAGCCGCCTACGCCTCCCAGGCCCAGCACGGCCACATGGCTGACTTGGAGCCGCTCCATGGCGGGGGTGCCCAGCAGCATCTGGGTCCGGATAAATTGCTCATTCATGATATTGTACTCCTTGATAGGAAGGGGGCCGGACAAACGAGTCCGGCCCCCTTTCAGCAGGTTTAATTATTTGCCCAGGTTTTCGGCTCCGTCGGCCAAAGCAGTTTCATAGCCGGCAACAGCTTCCTCCAGCCAGGCGGTCATGGCTTCAGAGGAGAGGCTGCTGCGGGCGGTCCCCATCCAAACAGGTTCGTTATCGCCCACATAGTAGATGAGATGGTACCCGTAGTATCCGCTGGTATCGCCCTCTTCAGCGGAATGCTGGACCATGCCCACATCACCGGGTTTACGGCCTTCCTCAAATACCCAGTCATTGAACTCAGAGACAAAATAGCCGGGCTGGGCGCGAGTATACAAGCCGCCAGTGGTTCCGTTTCCGTCGTCGGATTTCTCGTTGGCCAGCTTGGCGAAATCGTCCTCGGTCTTGCCGCTGGCATCCCAAGCGGCCTGAATTTCGTCCATCTTGGCCTTAGCGGCAGCCCAAGCCTCGTCGGTGGGCGCTACCAGCTTATTGTTCTCGTCGGTGGTGTTCTCCGCCCGAGCCAGGATGTGGCGGATATCTTTGGTGGGCTCGTCGGCCAGGTAGCGGTCGTGAAGAACGATAACATAATAGCCCTTCTCGGTCTCTACCAGTTTTACATCGTTCTTGTCCTGCTTGAGCAGCTGGTCGCGGTAGGAGGAATTGATGGTATTGGTGCCAACGGCGGTGACATGGTCTCCGGCGGTGGTCAAGTCGTACTTCTCCTTTTGAGAATCGAAGGTGCTGCCTCCCTCGACGGCCTTCAAAGCTTCCTCAGCCTTTTTCTTGGCGTCGGCCAGGGCCTCTTCCTCCAGCTTGGACACTTCGTCCTCAGACAGGTCGTTGCCGTCGCTGTCTTTGGTCTCCACAGAAGCGGCAGGGAAATACAGGTGGGAATACTCAATGGTGTCCAGTGTGTCGGCGTTATCCTTATAATAGGCGTCCAGCTCCTCCTGGGTATAGCTGTCATACAGCTCGGAGGATTTGTCGGAGTAAACCAGATTGGCCATCAGATAACGGGTGTACAGCTTTTCATAGATTCCGGTGGTCATATAGGGACCGTACATAGCTTTCAGGTAGGCGGCATAGGTGTAGCCGTTGGCGGCGGCGGTGTTTTTAAGGTTGGCGACAGCGACGTTAAGGCTGTCCTTGACCTCCGCCTCAGTGTGACCCGCCTCTACGGCAGCATCAGACAAAGCCTTGTGCTGCTGGGCGGCGTCCAACGCCTGCTCCAGGAAATGGTCGCGGTAGGTGACGTTGTCCCCAGCGTTGTAGAACTGCTCTTCATCGCTCTTGGAGACGTCGAAACCCAGATAGGAGCCATACATGGCATAGTACTGGCGGGCATCATAATAATAATAGCTCAGCTCGGCGGTGGTGAGCGTGGTGTCTCCCACAGTGGCGGCGGTGGCGTTGGACTGGAAAATGCCGGACCGCCAGATGAGCAGCGCGGCCACCAGCACCACAACAACGGCGGTGACCGCAGAGTAAAGAATGGTTTTGCGCTTTCGAGCGGCCTGTTCCTGCTGGGCTTTAACAGCCTTTTCGGAGGGACCGGCGTTCTGGCGCTGCTTTTTCTCTCTGGATGCGCTCATAGTATATCAATCCTCTCAGTATTCGGTGATGGCGGCAGACCGGAAAGCCTGCCAAAATCCGGCGAAGCGGCTCTTTTGACGGCGCAGAACACGGGCCCCGACGGACGCTGCCAAACATTATAACATGGCAAAACAGCTGTTGCAAGGACAAATTCACGGACCAATGAAAATTTACAAATTAAAAGTGCGGAAGGGCCGAGGCCCTTCCGCCAGATTTGTTAAATAGAACCCCCGCTGTGGCCGTGCCGCCCCATTAAAAACCTGCACAAGAATGCAGGTGGGTTGCCTCCGCTTGGTTTTACCGCTCCCAACATCCAGAGTCCTTCAAAGAGGGCCGGGAGGTCTGCGAACCACCGCGCGAGTAGGGCGTCCCGTTTTAAAAATGTGGGTTTTAACAGGGCAAGGTCACGTAGTTAGAACCCAGCAGGGGTTAAATTATGTGTAGCCGTCGCGTACAGGAGGAATACTAGTTTTCCTCCTCGTCCTCAAACAGCTCCTCCATGAACTTCTCGTACACCGCGTTGAGCTCCTGTTCGTCGTCGATGTCCGCTAGAAGGGATTCGCCGTCCTGCTCAATCACTTTGAGGAGGATCAAACCGAACTCCTCGTCGTCCTCATCCATGTCCGCCGGAACAAAGGCCATATACTCCCGGCCGTCATACTCCAGGGTGCCCAGATGTTCCAGTTCAAATTCATTGCCCTCGTCATCGGTGACCGACACGAAATCCGGGCCATATTCCTCGCTCATAGCCATGCCCCCTCTTTCAGCGGCTTTGCCGCCTACGTTCCTATTGTAACGGGTGATTGGAAAAATTGCAAGAGGAAACGTGAAATTTTACATTTAGAATCCGCTGCCGGTCCTTCCGAATTTCGTCGTTCCGCACAGGGTGGACAAACGTTTTGCTCTGTGGTATAATACTTCAACGCAACGCACTGCGTATAGGGCCGAAGGGCTCGGGAGAGAGGGACCCGGACATTCCATTACAAGGGATGGCTTGAATACATCGGAGGGATCTCAATTATGCCAGATACCAATCAAAACCGTGCCCCCGAACGCCGGGAGCCTCAGCCCCAGAGCGGCGGACAGAGGCAGGCCCCTCGGGCCAAGGCGCGTAAGCGGCGCCGCCGCCCCATTTGGCTGACCATTATCGTCCGCTTCTTTCAACTCATCGGCACGCTGCTGCTGGTGGGCGTTATCACCGGCTGTTTCATGATATGCTTCGCCGCCGTTTACGTGAAAACGGCGGTGATGCCAAAGACCTTCCTGGACCTGTCTGTGTATACCAAGGATGAAAACTCGGTCATCTATTATATCGACAAGAATACCCAGGAACTGAAGGAGCTCCAGACCCTGGTGGGCAAGGAAAACCGGGAGTTGATCACCTACGACCAGATTCCCGAGGACCTGATTAACGCTTTTGTGGCCATCGAGGACAAGCGCTTTTGGAAACACCCGGGGGTGGATTGGAAGCGCACAGCGTCGGGCCTGCTGCGCATGTTCACCGGCGGCAACATTCAGGGCGGGTCCACCATCGACCAGCAGCTCATCAAAAACCTGACCGGCCGGAAAGATGTGACCGTCAATCGAAAGATTTTGGAGATCTTCACCGCTTTGGAGCTGGAAAACAACTACGAAAAGACGGAAATTCTCACCCTTTATATGAACCGCATTTATCTGGGCAACGGCTGCTCCGGCGTCCAGGCGGCGGCCAAATACTATTTTGGGAAGAACGTGTGGGAGCTGGACCTGGCCGAGTGCGCCAGCCTGGCGGGCATCACCAACAACCCGGCCCTCTACGCGCCCCAGGGCACGGTGGAAGTGGTGCGTTATCAGTGCCAGAATCCGGCGTGCAAGCTCTATTCGCTGACAAAGGATGAGGTGTGCGGCTACTGCGGCGAAAAGAACTCCTATGACAACGGTTCGGTTTGGACCAATGTTGAGTTCAACAAGGCCCGGCAGGAGAATATTTTAAAGGAAATGGCCAAGCCGGATGAGGCCAGAGACGGCAAGGCATATATCACCGAGGCGGAGCGGGACGCGGCCATTGCCAAGCCGTTGGTATTCAACTGGCAGACCCAGACCGACCCGGACAGCACAGAGGAGAAAGAGCCTTCCTCCATCTACTCCTGGTATGTGGATGCGGTGATCGACGAAGCCATCAAGCGGCTCAGCGAAGAGACCGGCCTGTCGGAAAAGGCGTGCAATGACCAGGTGTTCAGCGGCGGTCTGTCCATCGTCTGTGCCTATGACCCCGACGCGCAGGCGGCGGTGGACACCATATTCAACAACCGGGAGAACCTGGACCAGGTGTCCCGGCGTACTGGGCAGCGGCTGATGTCGGCCATATCATTGGTGGACAATTCCAGCGGATACGTGGTGGCCATGGGCAGTACGGAGGAAAAAACATCCAGGCGGGGTTGGAATACCCCGGTGATGACCAAGCGCCAGCCTGGGTCGTCCATTAAACCCCTGTCCGTCTATTCTCCAGGTATTGAAATGGGGCTCATCACCCCCGCCTCTGTGATTGACGACAGCCCTCAGCTGCTCAACGGCAAGGCATGGCCCGTCAACGTATACCCAACCTACAAGGGGCTGACCAGCGTGCTGGACGGCGTCACCAACTCGCTGAACACCGTGGCGGTGCGGGTGCTGCAGCAGGTCACCCCCCAGGCGTCCTATGACTTTATGGTCAATCGCTATAACATCACGTCCATGGTGGCCTACTGGGAGATGCCCAACGGCCAGGTGAAGTCCGACATCGACCCCAGCCCTCTGGCTATGGGCGGTTTGACAAAAGGCGTCTCTACCTTTGAAATGGCGGCGGCCTTTGCCACCTTCCCCCGAGGCGGTAAGTTCAACAAGGCTACTACGGTGCTGGAAATCAAGGATGCCAATGGACGCGTACTTCTGGAAAATAAGAACGAGGCTACCTACCCCATCAAAGCCACAACGGCCTATTATATCAACTCCATGCTCACCAACGCCGTCACCTCCGGCACCGGTACAAAGGCCCGCATTCCCGGGCAGACCGTGGCGGGGAAGACGGGCACCACTCAGGACACCTATGACTATTGGTTCTGCGGCTACACGTCCTACTATACCGCAGCAGTGTGGACGGGCTACCCCAACAGCGAGGTGATCAACACCAACTTTGTCAACCCATCGGTCTCCCTGTGGCAGAAGGTGATGGCCATCCTCCACGAGGGCAAAGAGAACCAGCCCTTCCCTGTGCCTGAGACACTGAATTCCTATTCTGTTTGCATGGACTGCGGAAAGAAATCTCTGGAGGAGTGTACGATGGATGTGCGGGGTAGCCGGGTACAGACGTTCCGGCTTTTCGCTGCCGACGCGCCTGTGGAGGTCTGTGACTGCCATGTAAAGGTGAATATCTGCATGGAAAGCCCAATCCTCAATGCAAATGGTGAAGCCACTGGGCGGTATCACAAGGCTGGGGAATTCTGCCCGGAAGAGAGTGTAAAGACTATTACAATGGTAAACTTTGAGCGGAAACTGCCCACCGCCTCCGTCCGTGTGGGGGATTCCACCGCGCTGCTCAGCTTTTACGATACGCTGGACGACCCCAACTGCCACACCCACACCGAGTTCGTGGAACCTTCGCCGGAACCTACAGAGTCGGACAATCCATGGGGATGGCCCACAGACGACCCCTTCGTGCCGCCGGAACCCACCGACAATCCCATTGTCCCCCCGACGCAGGACCCCGGACCTGTTATCGACCCGCCTCAGCCCACAATTGACCCCATTGACCCGCCCACCAATGAGCCGGACTATGTCCAGGTGGACCAGTGGGGAAACCCTATCCAATAGGTATGCAGTAGGTCTTGTTTGGACCGCCCGCCGGCACTGCCGGCGGGCGGTTTTCCGGTTTAGCTGACTTTATTGCGTTATTATGCCAAAGAAAAAGGCGGCAGGGAGAAAAGGTTTGGTGAAAAAGCAGGGGGGTTGGCGATTGCCAAGCTCTCCAAGTCGTGATATAGTCTAAAGAAGTTCTAAATAATTGCCTTTTTGCCGCCTGTATTCATATTGTGGCCGCGAATACAGTGACTGTAGGTTTCTTAAAGGGCCATGGACTGAAACGCCTGCGGCGGGGTATACTGACACCATGAAACGGGGCGCGGCCCCATTAGGAAGGAATGACGCGCAATGGTAAACGTGGCGATTTTGGGTTTTGGCACTGTAGGTTCCGGTGTGGCGGAGGTGCTCACCGGCCGTGAGAACAGCATTGAGCGCAAGGCGGGCGGACTGATCCGGTTGAAATACATTCTGGATGTGCGGGATTTTCCCGACAGCCCTTTCGCGGATCGCTTTGTGAAAGATTTTTCTGTTATTGAGCAGGACCCTGAGGTGGACATTGTGGTGGAGACCATCGGCGGGGCTTCCATCGCCCTGGAGTTCACCCGCCGGGCCCTGGAGGCGGGCAAAAGCGTGGTCACATCCAATAAAGAATTGGTGGCCACAAAGGGATATGAGTTGACCCAGCTTGCCAGGGAGAAAGGCGTATGTTACCTGTTTGAAGCTAGCGTGGGCGGCGGTATCCCTATCATTCGGCCCCTGAGCCAGTGTCTCGCCGCCAATGAGATTTTGGAAATCTACGGAATTTTGAACGGCACCACCAACTATATTCTCACTCGGATGATCCGGGCCGGGCTCACCTTTGATGCAGCGCTGAAGGAGGCCCAGGATAACGGTTACGCCGAAAAAGACCCCGCTGCCGACGTAGAGGGCCAAGACGCCTGTCGGAAAATCTGTATTTTGGCCGATATCGCATTTGGACGGCATATCAGCCCGGACCAAGTGCCAACTCAGGGTATCACTGGGGTGTCGCTGGCGGATGTGGACTACGCCGAGAGTGCGGGCAAAAAGATCAAGCTGCTGGGCCGGGCCATCCGCCGGGAGGACGGTAAAGTGTGCGCCTATGTGGCCCCGCATCTGGTGGATCAGTCCGACCCGCTGGCCGGGGTGGAGGATGTGTTCAACGCCATCTCTGTCCGGGGGGATGCCATCGGCGACGTGATGTTCTATGGCCGCGGGGCAGGCAAGCTGCCCACAGCCTCCGCCGTGGTGGCCGACGTCATTGATGTGGCCCGGAATATGGGTCACCGAAAAGCACTCGGCTGGGAACCCGGCGGAGCGGATGCCGCGTGTGGTACCGTAGAGCTGAGCAGCCGCTGGTATGTCCGGGCGGCAGCTACAGCAGATGAACTGCGCACCCGATTCCCCGGCTGCAAGCTGCTGGCCCGTCGGGAGAGCGGAGGGGTGGAGTCCGCCTGCCTTACCGAGGGCGCTCTTACTCAGATCCAGCTGAACGAAAAGCTGGCGGGGCTGACCGTATCCAGCACCCTGCGTGTGTTGGACTGACAAGAAGCGCGGAGCTGCTGCGCGCGGTTCGGGCGGAGCGGAGCGATAGCGATGTGCCTTAGCTGCTTTACAGTGTAACAGCGCTGCCGAAAGCTCCATCTCTTGCCTGCCGGCATAAAATATAGCGTCGGGACAGTGCCCGGCAATTCCCAGACGGCATGGGAAATCCATGAGAGGATGAAGAACTTATGGCATTGATCGTACAGAAATTCGGCGGGTCCTCTGTGGCGGATGCGGATAAGATCCGCAATGTGGCCCGCATCATCACCAATACTTATCAAAAGGGCGACAGCGTGGTGGCGGTGCTGTCCGCGCAGGGGGACACCACCGACGACCTGATTGAAAAGGCCGCTGAAATCAACCCTGGCGCATCCAAGCGGGAACTGGATATGCTGCTGTCCACCGGGGAACAGATTTCCTGTTCTCTATGCGCGATGGCGATTGAGGGCATGGGCTTTCCCGTGGTGTCCCTCACCGGCTGGCAGGCGGGCTTTCGCACAAACTCCGGCTATGGCAATGCCCGTATTAAGCGGGTGCAGGGGGAACGCATCCGGGCGGAGCTGGACAAGCGGCGCATCGTTATCGTCACAGGGTTTCAGGGGCTGAACAAGTATGACGATATCACCACTTTGGGGCGAGGCGGGTCGGACACGTCAGCGGTGGCCATTGCCGCAGCCCTTAACGCCGATTTGTGCCAGATCTACACCGATGTAGACGGAGTGTACACCGCTGACCCCCGCCTTGTACCCAGCGCCCATAAGCTGGATGAGATCACTTACGACGAGATGCTTGAGCTGGCCACACTGGGGGCGCAGGTACTCCACAACCGTTCGGTGGAGATGGCCAAGCGGTATAATGTAAACCTGGAGGTGCTCTCCAGCTTTTCCGGTAAGCCCGGCACAAAAGTGAAGGAGGTCGTCAAGACAATGGAAAAATCCCATATCAGCGGCGTCGCCAAAGACAAAAACATCGCCCGTCTGGCTCTGGTGGGCCTGGAGGACACCCCGGGCATTGCCTATAAGATTTTTTCTCTGTTGGCCAAGAATAAGGTGAACGTGGATATCATCCTCCAGTCCATTGGCCGCAGCGAAACCAAGGATATCAGCTTTACTGTGGCCAAAGGGGATATGGAACTGGCGCAGAAGCTTTTAGAGGATAACCGGGACAGCATAAAATTTGACCACATCGACGTATCTGACAATATTGCCAAAGTATCTATTGTGGGCGCGGGAATGATCAACAATCCCGGCGTGGCCGCCGCCATGTTTGAAGCGCTGTTCAGCGCAGGCATCAATATCAATATGATCTCCACCAGCGAAATCAAAGTGTCTGTGCTGGTACACATCAGCGATGCGGACCGGGCTGTGCAAGTCATCCATAATCGGTTCTATGACGAGTTCAATGGTGCCCAGTAAACAACCTGTATTCACGGCTTCATATTTTTGCTGAGGTTTCCCCGTATGCAGAATCTGTACTGCTTGAACTGATAATATTAATATGCGCCTAGATCAGTTCATTGCAAATGGGTTTTTAATGAAAAGCTCTCTGCCGGTAAGCTGTATGTTACAGTTTGCCGGCGGGGAGCGAAATTCTAAGATGAAGGGGCAGCATTTTGCCTCTGTGACTCTGGTAATGGCGCACAGGTAATGATGAATGCCAGGAAAGTATGTTGTGGAAAGGCATTGCTATATTGCGGGTTTACAAAAATGTCGCAACGAAATGGGAATTTCCTCTTTACAAATCGAATTTTTCTGGTATAATAAATTCCGTTGCAATTCCAGTTTTGCATACAGTCTTGTTGAGAAGACAAATCGTGTAATTTCAGTTCTGCATGTGGGTGGGGGCACAAGCGGGCCGGTTATATGCCCTGCGTTTAGGGGGCGCAACTCAAATGGTTGCCATTCGGTTCACACCACATAAAAGTTAATTCTACAAAATGTGGCACGTAACTCGCGTGCCGCTCATACGGGCGATTAGCTCAGCTGGGAGAGCGCAGCGTTCGCAACGCTGAGGTCGTGGGTTCGATCCCCATATCGTCCACCAT